>Ga0209098_1002188_pt1 | contig 17521 bp, 14 predicted proteins | sample AD_JPNHW1_MetaG_FD_184429 | JGI IMG/M metagenome (GOLD analysis project Ga0209098, IMG submission 184429) | Active sludge microbial communities of municipal wastewater-treating anaerobic digesters from Japan - AD_JPNHW1_MetaG (SPAdes) (version 2) | ecosystem: Engineered > Bioreactor > Anaerobic... | reverse complement strand
TGGTCTCCAGCCTCCTCTCGCTTCAATCCCGCCACACCAAGGACCCGAGCGTTATTGCCCTCCTGAAGGAGGCGCAGAGTAGAATCTACACCATGCAACTCCTCTACGATCGGCTCTACCGCTCCGGGGGGAATCTCAGCCGCGTCAACCTCGCCGGTTACATCCACGACCTTGTGGACAACCTCTTCACGGCCTACAACGTTAAGAACGACCGAATCCAACTGATAAACCAGATTCCTCCGGTGGAGCTCAACATCTCCCAAACTGTTCCTTTAGGCTTGATCGTCAACGAACTGATCAGTAACGCTCTCAAGCACGCCTTCCCTTCAGACAGGAGCGGAACCCTCAGCATCACCTTCCTGCGGGAAGAGGGCGCCAACTTCTGGACCCTGCGAGTCGCCGACGACGGTGTAGGACTGCCGGCAGGGTTCGACCCTTGGCAATCCACAGGCTTTGGGTTTCAGCTGATCTCCCTCCTGGTCTCCCAGCTCGGAGGAACCATAGAAACCAGGAGAGATGGGGGAACCTCTTTCACCATCACCTTGCCGATCCAAGGGGAAGAGGAGAGATAACACCGCTGAAGGAGGCGGAATCCTCGCCGCTTGGCCCTTTTCTCCTTGATGGTAAAGGCCTGTTGGTTTACAATAGGGGCTTGCCATTTTTTGGAGGTGCAGAATGAGCGACAACCCTTGGGTGGATACCCTTAACCTTCCTCAAACCGAGTTTCCCATGAAGGCGAAGCTGAGTCAGAGGGAACCTCTCTTCCTCGAGAAGTGGAGAGAGATGGACCTCTACCATACCCTCTTGAAAGAGAGAGAGGAAGCTCCCCTCTTCATTCTGCACGACGGCCCCCCTTACGCAAACGGTCGGATTCACCTCGGAACGGCGATGAACAAGATTCTCAAGGACTTCATCGTCAAGTACAAGACCATGCAGGGCTTCAAGGCTCCCTACGTTCCTGGCTGGGACTGCCACGGCCTACCCATCGAGAAGAAGGTGGACGCCGAGCTGGGGGATAAAAAGAAAACGCTCAAAAAATCGGAGATCCGCCGGGAGTGCCGTCGGTACGCCGAAAAGTTCATCGACCTCCAGAGGGAGGAGTTTGTCCGCTTGGGCGTGTTGGGGGAGTGGCAGAAACCTTATCTCACCCTTGACCACGAGTACGAAGCCAACATCCTGAAGTGCTTCCTCTCCTTCGTCGAAAACGGCAACATCTTCAAGAAGAAAAAGCCGATCCACTGGTGCCCCAACTGCCAGACAGCCTTGGCCGAAGCCGAGATCGAATACAACGACCATGTAAGCCCTTCGGTTTACGTCGCCTTCCCCTTTCGAGACCTGGACAAGCGTTTCCCCGAATTCAAGGGCGAAGACGCCTCCGTCCTCATCTGGACAACCACCCCCTGGACTCTGCCGGCCAACCTGGCCATAGCGCTCCACACAGACTTCGACTACACCTTTTTCCGGCATGAGGGGAAACTCTACCTTGCCGCTTCACAGCTTCTGAAGACGATCTGTGATAAGTTTGGATGGAAGGAGTGCGATTGTGTCAAAACCGTCAAGGGAAAAGAAATGGAGGGTCTCACCGCCTCCAACCCCCTCTTCCCGGACCGGGCCTCTCTTCTGGTGACGGCCCCCTACGTCACCCTCGACGCTGGAACGGGGTGCGTCCACACCGCCCCTGGGCACGGGGAAGACGACTATCTGACAGGACTCCGTTACGGTCTGGACATCTACGCCCCCGTGGACGGCGAGGGACGCTTCGACAAGACCGTTCCCCCCTACATGGGTCTCAAGGTCTTCGAAGCCAACAAAGTGATCATCGAAGATCTCCGTAAGAGCGGCTTGCTGGTCCTTCAGGAGAACTTCACCCACTCCTACCCCCACTGTTGGCGCTGTAAGAAGCCTGTCATCTTCCGGGCCACAGAGCAGTGGTTTATCGCCATGGACCAGGCGGACCTCCGGCAGAAGGCTCTCAAAGCCATCGAAGGCATCAAGTGGCTTCCCCCCTGGGGAGAGGAGAGAATCCGGAACATGGTAAGCGGCAGGCCGGATTGGTGCATCTCCCGCCAACGCTCCTGGGGAGTCCCTATCCCCGCCTTCCGATGCAAGGATTGCGGGCAGAGCATCGCCGACCCAGAGTTGATCAAACGGGCCATCAGAGTCTTCGAAGAGAAAGGTTCGGACAGTTGGTTTGAAGAAGATCTCTCCCTCTTCCTCCCTGAGGGGTACCAGTGTCCCTCCTGCGGTTCCCACCAGATTATCCAAGAGGAGGATATCCTTGACGTCTGGTTCGAATCCGGAGCCTCCAACTCCATCCTGACCTACAAAGAGGGACACCGTTATCCGGCGGACGTCTACCTTGAGGGGAACGACCAGTACCGGGGTTGGTTTCAGAGCTCCCTCCTGGTCGGCCTCTCCGCACGGAAACAAGCCCCCTACAAAACGGTCATCACCCACGGCTGGGTTCTGGACGAGAAGGGGCGCGCCATGTCCAAGTCTATGGGGAACGTCGTGGAGCCACACACCATTGTCAAAGACAAGGGTGCCGAGATCATCCGCCTCTGGGTGGCCATGGTCAACTACCAGGAGGACCTCAAGTACGGCGAGAACATCCTGGCCGGACTCTCCGAGGCCTACAAGAAGCTCCGCAACACTTGGCGCTTCCTCTTGGGGAATCTCACCGACTTCGATCCCTCTACCCCCCTGAGAGACCATGAACTCTCTCCGGTGGACCTCTTCCTCCTCTCCCGCTACAAAGAATTGGGCCGCCAGATCTTCCAAGCCTACGAGGAGTTCGCCTTCCACAAGGTCTACCACCTGATCTACGACTTTTTTGTCCTCGACCTCAGCGCTTTCTACCTCAACATCAAGAAGGACCTCCTCTATTGCTCTTACCCCAACGATCCCTCCCGAAGGGCGACTCAAGCGGTGATGTTTGAGGTTCTCCGGGGAACTCTCCTGATGACGGCTCCCCTTCTCCCCTTCACGACGGAAGAGGCCTGGAGCTTCATGCCCTCTTGGCAGGGGAAGAGAGATTCGGTTCACCTGGAGAGGATGCCCTCCCTCGACCTGCCCGGGTTGGAAGGGGAGAATCTCAAGGCCATGGAGAAGATCATGGAGATCCGAGAGAACGTCCTCAAGGAGCTTGAACTCCGAAGGGGGGCGAAGGAGATCGGCGACTCCCTGGAGGCCGATGTCACAATCACCCTCCCTGCAGATCTCTACGAGGCCACATCGGCCCTGCACGGCTTCATGAAAGAGCTCCTGGTGGTCTCGGAACTCCGGGTTATCAGAGGCGATCTCCTCTCGGTGGCCGTTACCCGTTGCGGCGGCGTCAAGTGTCCAAGGTGTTGGAACTACTCCAACGAGGCCGGCAAGGATCCTGACCATCCGGATCTCTGCCCCCGTTGTGCAGAAGCGGTCAAACACTGTGAGGAGCGATGAAGAACCGATTCCCCCTCTTCTTTCTGATCACCGGAGCCGTTTTCCTCTTCGATCGTCTCTCGAAATGGTGGATAGACGGGCACATGCAACTCAACACCGGCAGTGAAGTGGTTTCCGGCTTCTTCCGCCTCTTCAAGACTTACAACCGGGGGATGGTTTTCGGTTTCCTTCACCACCAGTCCCGTCCATGGATCATGGCCACCATCACAACCCTCTCCCTAGTCGCCCTGGCCTTACTTCTTTACCTCTTCCTCCGTTCCACGAAGACCCTGGCCACGGTGACGGCTATGGCCTTCGTCGCCGGAGGAGCCGCCGGGAACATTCTCGATCGGATTCTCTACGGACACGTGGTCGACTTCATCGAGCTCTACTTCCGTTCCTACTCATGGCCGGTCTTCAACATCGCCGACACCTTCATCACCCTGGGAACTCTCCTTCTGGTTTACTCAGAGTTCAGAGGGAAGAATGCATCCTGAGCTCTTTACCCTCTTCGGGGTCACCATCTACACCTATGGCTTTCTCTTCGCCTTAGGTGTAGGAGTCTCCTTCCTCCTCTCCCTGGCCAGAGTCAAGAAGGGCGGTCTCGACGGAGACGCCGTCTTCGACGTCTTTTTCTGGACCGTTGTTTGGGGGGCTGTCGGCTCCAAGCTCCTACTTGTGGTGACCAACCCGGAGATGCTCACCCAGGGGGAGGCCCTCCAAAACCTCTTCCGTTCGGGGGGAACCTTCTACGGAGCCATCTTGGCAGGTCTTCCGGCCCTGATCATCCTCGCCCATAGGAAGCGTCTTCCCCTCCTCCCCATAGCCGACATGGTCGCCCCTTTCGTCGCCCTAGGCCACTCCTTCGGACGCCTGGGCTGTTTCTGCGCGGGCTGTTGCTTCGGTCGGCCCACCACAGGCCCCCTGAGCGTTGTCTTCACAAACCCGGTAGCCTTCGAAAAGAGCGGAACTCCCCTCCATGTTCATCTCTTCCCCAGCCAACTGGTGGAGGCGATCTTCAACTTCCTGAACTTTCTCATCCTCAACACCTTCTACCTGAAGAGAAAGAAGAAAACCCCTGGAACGGTGCTGGCACTCTACATCCTCAACTACGCGGTCATCCGTTTCTTCCTGGAATACTTCCGTGGCGACGAAGACCGGGGTTTCCTCTTGGGCTCCCTGGAACACCCCTGGAGCTCCCTCTCCACCTCTCAGGGGATCGCCCTCGCGGGTTTCTTCGGAGCCCTCCTCTTCCTCATCTTCCGCAGGAACACCTCGGCGGACCATGGAAACCGTCACCCTTAAGGCCCCCCCTGGAAGCGGGAGGCTGGACCGCTACCTTGCCCGCCATCTCCCAGGAAAGAGCCGCTCCGAGGTTCAGAGGCTCATCGAAGAAGGAAGGGTCTTGGTCGATCAGCGCCAACGCAAGGCCAGCTTCCAGCTAGAGGGCGGTGAGACCATCGAGGTTCGGCTTCCGGAGAGGCGTCCGGATTCCCCCCTGGCCCCTCAGGCGATCTCCCTGCCGATTCTCTACGAAGACCAATGGCTTCTCGTTGTAGACAAACCCGCAGGTCTGGTCGTCCATCCTGGAGCCGGCAACCCCGACAACACTCTTGTCAACGCCTTGCTGGCCATCCACCCGGAGATCGCCTCCGTGGGCTCTCCCCTGAGGCCGGGTATCGTTCATCGCCTCGACAAGGATACCTCGGGAGTCATGGTCACGGCGAAGGACCAAGAGTGTTACCTCGCCCTTCAGAAGGAGTTCGCCGCCCGGAGAGTCGTCAAGAAATACCTTCTCATCGTCAGAGGGTCTATTGAGAAAGAGAGGGGGGTCATCGACATCCCTCTGGGTCGAAGCTCCCAAGACCGGAAGAAGATCTCCACGAAGAGCCGGAAAACGAGGGAGGCCGTCACACCCTATCGGGTTCTCCTCAGGAAAGGAGGCTTCTCTCTCGTAGAGGCGACCCCCAAGACAGGGCGCACCCACCAACTGCGGGTCCATTTCGCCGCTTTGGGCCACCCGATTCTCGGTGACCCCCTCTACAGCGGAACGGCCAAGCGCCTCTTCCCCCGCCTCGCCCTCCATGCCCGTAAACTGGGTTTCACCCACCCCATGACCGGCCAAGCCCTCTGTTTCTTCAGCACCCCACCGGCGGAGTTCTTCGCGTTTTTTCGGAAGATGGCCAACCCTTCCGTCCGCCCCTGAAGGGCGGAACTCACCGCTGGAGGGGTGAGCCCTTCAGAACGGGTTCGGTGCCGGAGAAAGGGTTACTCGATGTTGAGAATCTGCTCTTTGATGTTCTCGATGAGCTCTTTAGAGTGGATCACGACGCGGGAGATCTCGGCATCCTGGGTCTTTGAGCCGATGGTGTTCACCTCACGCAAACACTCCTGCATGAGAAAGCCGACCTTCCTTCCAGGAGGTTCGGGATACTCGGGCGAGAGCATCTCCTCGAGATACTTGAGGTGCGATTCCAGACGGTCCATCTCCTCGGCGATGTTGGACTTGTCGATGAAGAAGACGACCTCTTCGTAAAAGCGGCTCTCCGAAAAGTTCGGAAGGCTGTAAAGCTCTTTGAGCCTGGCGGCGAACTTTTCCTTGATTACCTCCGGTTGCTTGGCCGAGAGGAGACGGATCTTTTCGAGGTTCTCCCGGATCTGGGCCCCGTACCGGTTCAGAGGTTCCCGGAGCTTCTCCCCCTCCCTCGCCTTTTCCCGGAGCAGTTCGTTCAAGGCATCCTGGTAGGACTCCCGAATGAAGGCCCTCTCCTCATCGTTGAAGGGGGTATCGGCGTAGTTGAGGTTGAAGACTCCCGGAAGCTTGAGAAGGGAATCCACGTTCAAGACGAAGCGGTCGTCCTTCTTCATGGTCGGTTCCACCATGTGGACGATCTTGTCCAGAAGCACAGCGTTAAGGTTGATGTTGAACTTCCCGGGGTCGAAGAGTTCAAACTCCGCGGTGACGTCGATCTTCCCACGGCTGAGAGTCTTCTCCGTCATGGACCGGAGCTCGGACTCCAGCCCCAGCCAAGAGGCGTTCCCCCGAAGGTTGACTTCGAGGAATTTATGGTTCAGCGAGCGGAGCGAAATGTGGAGCGCAAAAGTCAGGTGGTTGTAGCTTCGAGAGACATAACCGGTCATGCTTCGGATCATAGGTTTATCCTTTCGGGGAATTGGAGGGAGTAGAGGTGCGCGTAGAGGTTTCTCTTCTGCATAAGCTCTTGGTGGGTACCGATTTCGACAATCTGCCCCTGGTCAAGGACGACGATCCTGTCCGCCGACGTGATTGTCGAGAGCCTATGGGCGACGATCAGAGTCGTTCTGTTCTTCATGAGAACTTCCAGCGCCTTCTGGATCAAGGTTTCGGATTCGGAATCCAGCGAGGAGGTCGCCTCGTCGAGGATGATGATGGGGGGGTTCTTGAGAAAGACCCTGGCGATGGAGATTCTCTGCCGCTCCCCGTTGGAGAGGTACTGTCCCCTCTCGCCCACGAGAGTATCGTACCGGGCTGGGAGACGGTCGATAAACTCGTCCGCCTTGGCCAGACGGGCCGCCTCGTGAATCTTCTCGTCGGTGTAGAGGGGATCACCACAGGTGATGTTGTGGCGAATCGTGTCGTTGAAGAGGACGATGTCCTGAGTGACCATGCCGATGTTGTTCCTCAGGGAGGGAAGGTCCCAGGTGAGCAGGTTTCTTCCATCCAGAAGGATCGCTCCCTCGGTGGTCTCGAAGAATCGGGGAATCAGGTTGACTAGGGTGCTCTTACCGGAGCCGCTGAAGCCGACGAAGGCAATCTTCTCTCCGGCTTGGATCTTCAGGTTGATCCCCTTCAGGACATGTCCGTTCCCCTCTTCGTAGGCGAAGAAGACGTCTTGGTACTCTATGTCGCCGCGCACCCTCTCAACCGTTCCTTCCCCGCGGCAGAGAGAAGAGGCCATCTCTTTCTCGTTCTGCTCCTGGAGGATCTTCTCGACTCTCTCGAGGCAGGCTACCCCCTGCTGGAGGGAGGTGTTGGCCCGGCTAAGCTTCTTGACGGGAGGGTACATCAGAAAGATGGCTGTGAAGAACGACATAAACTGGCCCGTGGTAAGCGTCCCGCTCTGGATCTTGTAGGTCCCGATAGAGAGGATCACCGCGGCCAGAATCCCTCCCAGAAGCTCCATGAAGGGGGAGGTTCCGGCGTTGACCAGGGCCATGCGGAGGCTCGTCTTCAAGTAGCCTGCAGAGAGGCTCTGGTACTTGGCCTTGACGACACCCTCCATGTTGTAGGTCTTGATGATCCGGATTCCGTGGACAAGCTCGTAGAGTGAGGAGGAGATATCCCCCAACAGGCTCTGCATCCTGTGCCCCTCCCTCTTGGCCCTTCGAGCGAAGAAGGAGATAGGGGCTATGGCTATGGGGATGATGATGAAGGTGAGCGAGGCCAGGTGCCAATCCTGAATGAAGACGACGATGAGAAGGGCCAGGAGAGTCAGAGACTCGACGAAGATATCGGAAACCGTGGAGGTCACGGCGTTTTGGACCTTGTCGATGTCGTTGGTCAGGTTGGAAATGATGACTCCGGTGCGGCTCCTGGAGAAGAAACGGATAGACTGTTCAAGGAGGTGAAGGTAGACCTTGTCCCTCAGGTTCTTGACGACTCTGAGACCCACTCCGTTCATCTGATAGGAGGCGACGAAATCGAAGATCGATTTTCCCAGGAAGATCAAGGCGAGGAGAATGGGGAGACTCGCCGCCATGGAGTGGATATCCAGGTGGAGGACATCGTTGACGATCTTAGAAAAGAGCCCCTGTTGACCGCCATGAGCACCAGCGTTCTTCACGAAAAGCTCGTCCATGATAGGCTGGATGATCACGGAGGTGAGCATCGTAAAGAGGGCGACCATGGCCATGCAGAGCAGAGCCGCTACCACACGAAGGCGGTGCGGTCTCAGGAGGCGCAGAAGCTTTCCAATATCCTTAAACAAGGTCTTCTATACCCCCATCTTCCGGAGAATCGCGAAGGCCGGCGCGATGACACCCGAAAGGTAGTTGTCCGCGGCGGCCGAAAAGGAGCGGATCGTCTTACCGTCCCCCCCTGCGTACTCCCTAAGACGGGATACACGAACCCTTGACGAGCCTACCGCGTCTCTCGGGGAGAGGGCGGATTCACCGGTTATCTCCAGGTCGGAGAACCCTTCGAAGAGGGAAGGCCACCCCTTCTTCAACCCCTTGGGCCCACCCCGGAAGGTGCCTTGAAGGTGGATTCCATGGAAAATCCCCGTGTAGAAACACTCCAAGGAGAAACGGCCTTGTGCGGTAGCCGTAACTTCTCTCTCGATTCGCTCCCTCTCTTCCTCTTCGGGAGAGAGAAGGTTGAAGGCCAAGGTTCCTCCAAAAGGCTCCGGAGAGACTTCTGCCAGGTTGAGGTGATCCATGATCTGAGAGGCCAGGGATTCCACCCCCTTATCCTTGATGGACGCGGGAAGAAGAATCTGAAGGTGTATCCACTCCGGATCGATTCTCTCGATCAAGGCTCCTAGCAAAAGGCTAGCCACAGCGGCCGCAGGATGGGGAACCTTAATCACCCTGGCCGATGCGAGAGGCTCCTCATCACGCGAAGAGTAGAGGCAATCGTAGACGTCCAAGGAATCGGCGCAGTCAAGAACCCGACCTGTAAAGTGTTTCGCCAAATCCCTGTTCTTCGCAGAGGCGGCCAGCAGGATCAAGAGGTCATGCTCCTGCAACTCCTTCAAGGATGGGTATCGGACAACGATTCCCTCTCCTTTGTAATCACCAAGGAGAGAGTATTCTTCTTCGACAGAGTAGTCATAGAACGTTATGGAGCTCTCGCTGAGCAACTCGCTCTCGCCGAGCCGCTCTCGAAATTCCCGAGCGATATCTCCGGTGTAGCCCAGAAGGGCGATCTTAAGATTCTTCCGTGTGGGGGGAGTCATTCTCTTCCACCGGGCTGGGTGCCGGTTTGGACAGCAAGGCCCGGATCAAATTGTAAATCACATATCCATAAAGCATTAAGGCGATGGTGTACCCAGGATAGTAGATCAAACCCAGGATCACCAACCCCATGAAGATGACGGGACCGAAGTGGCGGCTCCCCACCTTCATATCTTTGAAGCTCTTGAAGCGGATGGTACAGCTCATGAGAAAAGCGAACAGAACCACGACCAAGGCGAAGATCAAAACCTCGATTCTCTTCTGAAGAGGCTCCGGATGAATAAGAACCAAGGAGTAGATCGCCGAGGCCGCCATAGGGATCGGCAACCCCACGAAGTAGCTGTTCTCCTGAGGGTAGACCTTGTGAAGGACGTTGAAACGGGCCAGACGAAGGAGCCCGGAGAGCATGAAGAGTGTGGCGATGATGACGGAGAAGGGTTCGCAGTTGTTGAGCCCCCACTTGTAAGCGAGAAGAGCAGGGGCGGCCCCGAAAGAGAGGGCGTCGGCCAGAGAATCGAGTTCGCTTCCAAAGTCCGAAGAAACGTTCAGAAGCCTCGCCAAACGACCGTCAAAGAAGTCGAAAAGGGAAGCGAAAAAGATAAAGAGGGCGGCGGTGGCAAACTTTTCCTTGAAGAGATAGATAATGCTGAGGAAACCAAATATGGCGTTCCCCGCCGTCACCATAGAGGGAAAAGCGTTCATCTCCAAACGGGGACGACGGGGAAATCTCTTGAAATGGAACCGCTTTGCAGGTCGGTTATTCCTCTTCACCGAACCTCCCTAAGACGGTGAGGGCGCCTTTGACGCGATCTCCAATCTTCACGGAGAAACGGAAATTCTTGGGGACAAAGAGGTCGACCCTTGACCCGAACATCACGATTCCCATTCTCTCGCCCAGGACCACACTCTCACCTTGACGTTTCCAAGGTCGGATCCTGCGAGCGGCTACGCCTGCTATGACATCCATCTCCACCCTTTTTCCGTTCCCATCGATTTCAACCTTGACACGGGAGTTCTCTGTCGAGGCTTCGACCTTGTAGGCAGGGTGGAACTTACCCTCCACGACCTTAAGAATCTTGATGTTCCCTTCCATAGGAGCCCGGAAAAGATGAACGTTGTAAAGGGCCAGGAAGATGCTCATTCTTTGGCCTTCCGGGGTGGAGACAATCTCGAGGACCCGGCCGTCTGCGGGTGAGAGGATCTCCCCTTTGTTCAGGGGGGGAGGAACCCGCGAAGGATCTCGAAAAAAGAAGAGGAAGAGAAGGGTTAAGACCAGGAATACGCAAGCCGGCAGAGGAAGCCTCAGCGCAAAAAAAGCCAGAGCTAGAACAAGGGAGGGTAAGACGAAAATTAAACCTTCTTTCGCCATCAGTTTCTCAGTTGACTCTCTTTGTAGTTGCTGATAATGAGCTGCATCTGATCCTTAAGGGCAAGCTTCTTCCTCTTGATCTCTTTGACCTGGAGTTCCTCTTCTTCGCTTAAATAGTGTTTTCCCTGAAACTCCATCAGTGCGGTCTCGCACTCCTGGTGGGAGAGGTAGATTTGTTTGAACTCCGGATCCTTTTCGATCAAAAGGTCTTTGATCTCTTCGTCTCTCATCGAGCCTCCTTAAGTGGAAGATTTCCGTCTGCCTTCTGATAATCTTAGCACGCCTTTGCGGCTTTGGCAAACCCAGACCATCAGGAGGAGCAGAGATTGGCTTGGCAATGGGAGCCTCCGATTTTCGTAAGGACCTCTTCGATTCGAAAAGGCTTGTGGATAAAGCCCAAGGCCCCTTTGTCCAAGAGCTCTTGAACCTCTCCGTTCTGGGCGTACCCGGAGATCAAGAAGACCGGAAGCCTTGGGTCCCTCGCATGAAGCTCTCGAAATGTCTCTTTACCATCCATGACAGGCATTTTGATGTCCAAAAGAACTGCTCCTATCTGGCCACCCTGGTCGAGGAAGAGGTCGAGCCCCTCCTTCCCGTTGGCCGCAAGGAGTGTCTGATACCCCGCTTCTTGAAGGAGATCGTCAAGAAAGTCTCGAACCAGCTCCTCATCGTCGATCACCAAGACCTTGCTCTCTTTCTCAACCCCTCGAAAAGGAGCTTCGCAGAGATCCTTCGCCGACTCTTGGGAGCTCTCTGTAAGAGAAAGGAAGAAGAGCTCAAAGAGGGCTCCTCCTCCTGGATTGTCTCGGAAACGAAGGTGCCCCTTATGGTTCTGAACGATCCCCATCGCGGTCGGCAACCCCAGGCCGAGGTGTCTGCCATCGACCTTTGTTGTGAAGAAGGGGTCGAAGAGGTGACGCCGAATCCCCTCGGAGAGACCAGGGCCGTTATCGGCCACCGACAAGGAGATCCCCTGCCCTTTCATTGCGGGGATACCCTCCTCCTCCAATTTCACACTTCTGGTCCGAACTTTCAGAGTGCCGCCCTTTTCCGAAAAGGCTTCCAGAGCGTTAAGAAGAAGGTTGTAGAGAACTTGGCTGATCTGCCTTCTATCGCCTTCGACCAAGGGAAGGTCCTTCTCCAGAGACTGATCCAAGAGAACCTTGGGGAAGCCTTTCCAAGGAAGCTTTCCAAGAATCTCCAGAACCAGGGAGTTCAGCTCGATGGGCTTGACCTCCATCTTCCCTTCCCGGGCCAGTCCCAGCAGGTCCGAGACCAACCTCGCCGCTCTCCCGCCGGCCCTCTCCATCTCCTCAAGCACGTGGTACTCCCGGCTCCCAGGATCGGCCCGCTTGCGAAACCACTCCGTATAGCCCAGGATTCCACCCAGAATGTTGTTAAAATCATGGGCCAACCCGGCGGCCAAGTGTGAGACCTCCTCGAAACGGCGGCTCCTTTCGGCGTGAACCTCCAGATCCCGCTTCCATGTGATGTCCTGCCGGGTAACGACATAACTGGCCACCTCCCCGTTGACCCCTCTCACCGGAGAGACGGCCCCCTCCTCTTCCCGGGGAAGCCCCCCTTCTCTCAGACCCGTGTACCGTCCACGCCAAGTTTTCCCCTGCCGAAGGGCCTGACGTATCTCGTCCAAACGGGAAAGAACCTCTTCTGAGAGTGGAAAATCGAGAATCTTTCTGCCTTGAAGTTCTTCGACAGATCTGTCCACGAAATCGGCATAGCAGGGGTTTGCATAGAGGATGCGGCCTTCCTTATCGATTAGGGCAACCCCCTCCTCCATCTGGTCCACCGCAGCCCTAAGGCTCTTGAGATCATCCTCCCGCCGCTTCTCTTCGGTGATGTCCAAACAAAGACCGTCGATTCTGATAACCCTCTCCCCCTCCAAGACGGGTATCCAAAGCTCTTTTACCCACACCAAAGACCCATCCGTCCTCTGAAGACGGTACTCCACCTCCCGCCTCTCACCCTGCATGGCACCGAGAAAAGCGTACTCCAGAGCGGCCCAATCTTCCTCAAAAACCGTTTCTACCAGGGAGCCTTTCCCGGAGAGCAACTCGTCGGAGGAGAGACCGGTTATAGTCTTCACCCCCTCGGTAAAGAGAGTGTACTCCCAACGTTGCCCCTGCTTCTCCTCCATCTGCCAGAAGAAGGCGTTTACCGATTCCAAGAGAGGCCTGAGCCTCCTCTCGCTCTCTTCCCAACGGCGCCGTCTCTCTTCGTTCGGATCCGGTAGAGAAAAAGTGCAACAGATGAGATCCCTCCCCGGGAGAAGGACAACCTGAACCGGAAGCTTGCGAAAGGGCTCACCCCGACGAAGAACCGTCGCCTCCCCCTCCCTGACACTCTCTGAGGATGAGGGGAAGAAGAGGGGCGAGGGAAGGAAGAGATCGTTCAGGGTCTTTGGCGTTTCGCTTTGGAAGAAGAGACGGCCCTGACCGTTCAGGAAGGATATCCGCCCTTGCCGATCGTATAGAACCACCGGGCAGGGCAAGACCTCACAGACTTCAAGGTTAACTCCTCCGGCGTCCCATCCTTTCGCGTTGTCGAGACCCTTCTCCATTCGAGACACCCCCTGGATGTCGGCAAAGAAGGTTTTCTCAATTCAAACCCATCTCTCCCCGCTTGTCAAGTGTCGAGGGTCTCTCCCCTCGCCGGCCAAAGGAGCCTCACCCTGCAGCCCTCTGAGGGGAGGTTTTCCAGTTCGGCTCTCCCGTTGTGGAGCTGGAGAATGTGGTACACGAAGGTCAGCCCCAGGCCCCTCTTCTGTGGTGACGTCGTGTAGAACGGTTCAAAAGCCCTCTCAGGCTCAGGGACACCGGAGCCGTTGTCGGTGACTTCGACGATGGCTCCATCCCTCTCTCCCCAGACCTGGACTGTGATCCTCTTACTCCCCTCCGCCTTCTCGGACAAGGCGTCCAGAGCGTTCTGGAGAACGTTTCTCAAAGCCCTCTCGATCAGCATGGGGTTGCCGTAGATTAACGGTGTCTCTTCGGACCCTTGAAAGTGAATCTCCACACCCGGTGTGCCCAGCCCCTCCACAATCTCTCCGGTCAGTTTGACAAGGTTACACTCCATGGGTTCGAGATCTTTCAGAGAGGAGAAGAAGGCGATGTCCCGTATCAGGGAGACGATTCTCTCCACCGCCTCCTGGGCCGGTTTCAACCGTTTAGCGAGGGCTTCGTCGTTGTTGCTCATGGCGATTCTCTCGATTTGCCATGAGATCACCGTCAGAGGGTTGTTGATCTCATGGGCCACCGAAGTCACCAGAGAGGTCAAGCTTCTCATCTTGTTCGCCTTCTCTAGGCGCTTCTCCTGAATTCGAAGCTCCTCCATGGCCTCCTTCAACTTCTCCGTTCTCTCCCCGACCATCCGTTCCAGGCTCTGGCTGTAGTGTTCCACAGAGCGGATCTGTTCGTTCAGCTTTCCCGCCATAGCGTTGAAACTTTCGGAGAGTCTCTGAACCTCATCGCCTGTCTTCAGGTTAGAACGAACTTCGTAACGGCCGGCGGAGAACTCCTCCATGGTGCGGCTCAAGTCCCTCAGGGGAAGCGAGAAGCGGTAAGCCACATAACTGACGATGAGGCTCATCAGCAGAAGGGTGACAAGACCGACCAGGGTCAACCATCTGGCGATGCCTATCAACCTATTGTGAATACGGTTTTCAGAGATTCCCACAACCAACAGTCCCAAGGGAGCGTTCTCCTGCCCGGCCAGTACGGGGAAGGTGTACTCCCTGAAAGGTTCCCCCTCCAGAAAGATTCGCGCGACACCGGGGGCTTTACCGACCGGTTTCTTCTGAAGCCTCTGCCAGATCGGGAGGAAGTGTGAGGCGTCCCTCTCCTGAGAGTAGGCCAGCGAGTTGATCTGAGTGTCGACAACGTAGAAGTAATCAAACTCCTCGGAAACCAAGGGTTCCATGATGTTTTTAATGCTGGCGTAGTCGGCGTTGTAGAGCGGAGCCTGAAGAACCCTGGCGGCGGTCTCCCCGATAGCGTTCACCTGAAATTCGCTCTGCTCCCGAGAGACCTTCGCCACCTGACCGTTTACGTAGAGGACGAAGAGAAAGAAGAGGAGCATGAGGCCGGGAAGCAAGGAAACAATCAGTCGGATTCTAATGGTTCTTCGCAACACTTAGCTCCTGAAAGGGAAGCTCCATGGTACAAGAGAGGCGGAGCCCCCGAACCTTTTTCTTATAGCCGATGACGGAGACCGGAGTGACCAGGGGGAGAAAGAAGCTCTCCCGCTGGGCGATATTCTCCAGGGCATTCAGAATCCCGATCCGCTTGATAGGGTCTCTTTCCCTCCGCATGACGGCCAGGAGAGCGTCCGCTTCGGGAACCCTGGAAACCGAGTTCATGCCCATTCCGGGGAGGAAAACGGATTCGAAGAAGCTGAAAGAATCGGCAACGTCCATGAGGTGGTAGATTGCGGTGATATCGAAATCGGCTCGATCGAAATCCGCCCAGTAACGCTCCCTCTCCACAACCCTCTTCTCCAGCTCGATTCCCAATCCCGCAAGCCTCTCCTTTAGGTATTGGAAGAGTTGGTTGCGGATACCGTATTCGTAAGAGAGATAGACCATCTTCCGGGCTCTCTTCCCCACAACAACACTCTCCCGCTCTCTTTCGGGGTACCGGAAGAGTCGGCTCTCCTTGAGGGCGTTGGGAAGAATGTGCTGTGAAGGGATATAGGTGATCCACCCATGCCTCTTCACGAATTGTGCCCCATCGATGATATCCCGGATTCTCCTCCGAAGGCGAGGGTTCGAAAGGGCCTCTCTCTTGGGGTTGAGTAGCAGGTAGACTCCCCCCGAGAAGGGCGTCCTGTAAACAAGGTAGGGGCTTCCCCGGCCCATTTTCGGAAGTTCCGGGGATCGGAAGTTGAAGAAGAGGTCGGGATGTCCCATCTCGACCTCTTTTTCAAAAAGAGCGGGGGAATCGAAGAAATGGAAGTGAACTCTCTCGATGTTCCCGGGCCAAGGACCTTGAAAAAACCGGTTTCTTCTGAGAACGACGAGGGTCCCGCCTTCGCCGGGAGAAAACTTCTCCACGTAGAAGGGCCCGGAGAAGGCCCACCTTCTCCTAAGCCCCCCTTCGGGAAGGACCGGGTTCCCCACCTGGGCGAGAAAAAGACGGTACCTATCCCCCTCTTCCTTAAGGGTGATACGCAAGGTTCTTTCATCGATAACGCTCAGGCCCCGGCAGAAACGCTCCCCCTTAGTGACAGTCTCTTCCCCCCCCTCAACGACTGTGTAGAGCGGGTTGGGACGGGGAACGAGGAAAGAGTCGATCAGAGACCAGAGAAGGTCCCGGCTAGTAATAGCCGAACCGTCGGAGAAGCGTATCCCCTTTTTCAGGGTCAGAGTTACGACCCTCCCTTGGCGAACTTCACTCTCCAAAAGCCGGTTTTGAAGTTTTCCCTCCCCATCTAAGGCCAAGAGGGAGGAGTAAAGCGCCCCGAAGAGGGGCTGGAACGCAATATAGCGAACTCCTCCGAAGGGGTTCAAGTCTTCGAAGCGGAAGCGGGTGTCCACGGCGAAACAGATCTCCTGAGAGGAAGAGGGCCGAACCGGGGCGCGGCAGGAGGTACAAAAGAGAACGCACAGGAGAAAAAGCATTCCAACTCTCTCTCTTCCCTTTCGGAGAACGTTCTTTTCCAACATCACAAAGGCTGTCCCTCCCTTGGATTATAGATGAGATAAAAAGGATAAACAAGGGAAAGGCGAGGGTTCCGCTTCCATTCTTTTCGACTTTTAAGACGAAAAAACCTTCTCGATAGCATCCAAAAGAGCAGGGAAGTAAGTCGGCTTCAACAATATTGCCGCCGGGTGGAGCCTCTCGGCCCTCTCCATGACCTCTCTGTCCGGATACCCGGTCATGAAGATGATCGGCAGCGGGAAAACCTCAAGAATCTCCTTGGCCGCCTCAATACCGTCCTCATGGCCGACGAGTTGAATATCCATGATGATGAGATCCGGTCTCTCTCTCTTCACGATTTCGAGGGCATCCCTGGCAGTCGCCAGAATCCCGCACACATGGTAACCAGCCATCAGCAGGTCCATCTTCAACCCTAAGGCGATGATCGCCTCATCTTCGAAACAAAGGATTCTTCTCCCTTTCTCCATCTTAAACCCTGGCTTGGTAGACCGTCTCCCGGAAGACCAGACAACAGCGAAAGCCCGGGGGGGAGGCAAACTCCACCTTTCCTTGAAGCTGGTGCTCTCCCAGGATCAAAACCGTTTGAAGGCCTAAAGTCGGCTGATTCCTGAAGTCAAAGCCTTCATCGACCCCGATGCCGTCATCTTCGTAGACCAGAGCCAGCGTCTCCCCCTTCTCTCTTTTCAAAGTCACCTTCACGGTTCCCCTCCTCTCTCCTGGGAAAGCATGCTTGAGAGAGTTTGTCATCAACTCGTTGATCATGAGGCCACAAGGAATGGCAACGTCAATGGTCACGCTGACCGGCTGCATATCCAAAAGGAGGTTCACTTTTCCCTGGCATATGGCGAGGCTAGTCAGCGTCAGCTCTGTCAACTCCTGAATGTAGCTGGCCAAGTCGATCTTCGAGAGATCATGGGATTGGTAGAGCCTCCGATGGACGAGGGCCATAGCCTGTATCTTGTTTTCAACCTCTTTAAAGACGAAAGCCAGGGGCGCGCACTTCGGTTGAAGGGCCTGAAGTCTCAACATGGAGATGATCACCTGCATGTTGTTCTTCGTCCTGTGGTTCAGCTCCTTCAAGAGGAGCTCCTTCTCCGCCAGCATGGTCTTCAACTTCTCT
>Ga0209098_1002187_pt1 | contig 17526 bp, 8 predicted proteins | sample AD_JPNHW1_MetaG_FD_184429 | JGI IMG/M metagenome (GOLD analysis project Ga0209098, IMG submission 184429) | Active sludge microbial communities of municipal wastewater-treating anaerobic digesters from Japan - AD_JPNHW1_MetaG (SPAdes) (version 2) | ecosystem: Engineered > Bioreactor > Anaerobic >... | reverse complement strand
CTGTTTTGGTTTTTTGTCTACAAAAACAATTGCATTATCCACATCTCCACCCTTAACGAGATTATTGGAGATCAACAACTGTAATTCGTGTAGAAAAACAAAAGTACGACAATTATATATTTCTGGAACATATTGGTCCAAATGTTTTAAAGTAGCGCATTGACTAGCTAAAACATGAGTTCCATAATCAACCATCACTGTATATTTTTCATGTTTGGATGGAACGATAATTAACTCGATCCCTTTATCAGGTTTTTCAAATTTCACCACTTCATTGACGCTAAAATACTCTCTTTCAGCATCTTGTTCAACAATACCTACTTTGAGAATATTCTCTACATATTCAGTAGCACTTCCATCCAAAATGGGAATTTCCTCATTGTCAATTTCGATGAGTAGATTGTCAATAGATAATCCGGCTAAGGCAGAAAGCAAATGTTCAACAGTTTTTACGTCAGCATTATTTTCTCTCAAATTAGTGCTTCTGGAAGTGTCAAATACATTGGAAATAAGTGCTTTAACGAAAGGTTTTTCAGGTAGATCGACTCTTTGAAATACAATTCCGAAATTGTCAGGGGCAGGTTTTAAAACTAATGTTGCATCTTTGCCGGTGTGCAACCCTTTTCCGGAAACAGTGAACGGAGTCGCAATAGTTTTTTGCTTTTTTGTCATAAATAAAAATTAATTCTAATTAATGGAGCTTAATCATGCTCTTTGAGTTGTTTTTCCAAATCTCTAACTTGTTTGAATAATTCGGGTAATTTTTTTCTATAGATAATTAATTTTTTTTCTTCTAATACAGGAACAGCAGGCGATCCCAAAACAATTTGCGGACCAGTAATATTGCTCATCACTCCGGATTGAGCTCCAACGATCACGCGATCTCCAATCTCAAGATGACCGGCAATACCTACTTGACCGGCAAAAATACAATGTTTGCCAACTTTAGTAGAGCCTGAGAAACCAACTTGAGCTGCTGCTGCAGTTCCTTCACCTAATTCAACATTATGAGCTACTTGAATTAGATTGTCTAATTTTACATTTTTACGGATAAATGTAGAACCCATGGTAGCACGATCAATACAGGTATTGGCACCAATTTCCACATTGTCTTCAATAACAACATTTCCAATTTGTGGTACTTTAACATACTCCCCATCTTGTTGTGCAAAACCAAAACCATCAGCACCTATTACAGTACCGGCATGGATAATACAATCGTTACCAACAACGCATTCAGCATACAGTTTCACACCTGAATGCATAGTAGTATTATTACCCACTTTTCCTTGATCCCCAACATAAACGTGAGGATATAATTTGGTGTTATTTCCAATTACTGCATAATCACCAACACTAACAAATTCAGCAATATAAACATTTTCCCCAATTTTAGCGGTAGGGGCTATATAAGCACGATCAGAAATGCCCACTTTAGATGGTTTCATCTGATTGTAAATGTCTAGTAATTTAGCTAAAGCGAGATACGAGTTCTCTGTTTTAATAAGCGTTGTATGTAATTCATTTTCAGGAACAAAATCTTTGTTGACGATGACAGCAGTCGCTTTTGTTTCGTAAATGTAGTGGGTATATTTTGGGTTTGCTAAGAACGTGAGACCATTTTCGATCCCTTCTTCGATTTTGCAGACGGTGCGGATGATAGCCTCAGGGTTTCCAACGACCTCGGCATCTAAAAGTTGTGCAATTTGAGCTACTGTAAATTCCATTTCTGAAAATTTTTGGCAAAGATACAAGAAAATCTCATAGGTTTAAGAAAAATCAAAAACAAAAATTCTTAAAAAAACAAAATCGTTCGATTGCTCATGTGCTCGTATTGCTCATGATTGCTCTACGTTCAATTATTCATTATTCATTATTCATTATTCATTATTCATTATTCATTATTAATTATCACATATCCAGGAAAATGAAAAAAATATTATCCGCACTTTCTTGAAACACAATTTTTTTTTCTTTGAAAGAGCATGCGAATTGATATTTTTTGTATTTTTGCACCCTTAATTCAGCAAATGACCCGGAGAGATGGGTGAGCGGCTGAAACCAACAGTTTGCTAAACTGTCGAAGGGGTAACCCTTCCGCGAGTTCGAATCTCGCTCTCTCCGCAAAACAAAAAAAGCTCGTGATGAAACATTACGAGCTTTTTGTTTTTATTAATCTTATTCTTTAATGGAATCCTTTATATTTTATTAAAAATGAATCATTTAAACATTGTTACAAGATCTAAAGTGCCTTTATATTTGATTTCAAAAGGATTATCTTCTTGATCAAATCCTTTGTATAATATGTTATATATATTTCCAGTTTTACTAACACGAATAGTGTCATTTTTTAAGTCAATATAAGGCATATAATTAGAAGATGTAAAACTAAAATTGGTGTCAAATCTTATATAAGAATACTCGTTTTCTTCAATTATTTCTCCTGAAGTCGGGAAGTTAAATGCAGGTAAAGAGATTGAATTTTCAGATAAAGTTAGACTAATATGTACTCCCTGATCAACACCCATTAGTTCTTCCATCCATGAGTTATAACTTACATTTGGTCCGGTTAATTCTACATCATAAGAGTTAAAATAGCTATCTGAATTATAAAAAAAACCTTTAGTTAATTCAAAATACTTTCCATCATATTTCAAATAACTGGTTGGAACGGTTGGTGTATTGTTTATGTCATCAGGATCATCAGTACAAGCAACTGTAAAACAGCTTAAAGCCAAAAGAAGAAATGCTTTTAAATAATTTTTTTTCATTGTGTTAAGGGATTAAATTTATATTATTTATCTGCGACAAAAATAATAAATTATTTTATTTATTTATTCAAAAAAAAAATTATTTTTGTAGTTGATTAGTAACAGAGATATTTTTTAATTTTTATATTCCTTAATATCTCATTAAAGAGTTCAATTTATGAAAAATAAAACGATAACTTTTCGTTGTACATTCCAAATAATTTGTACGTTTATTTTAATACAAATGTTTGATATTGTTACATTTGCACAAAATGATACTTTGTTTATTCATATTTCAGAAACGGTAGATTTCTATCCTTTAAATGACATAGATAGTTTGACATTTCATCAGGGTTCTCAAACTACCGAAGATTCAATTTTTCTCTGGTCTGGACCATTTGTTCTATCTAAATATCAAGTGACAGCAATTGATAGTTTAAGTTTTAATAATTTCGAGACCATTCATCAACCTTTGATCGCCTTTTGTTCAGGTATCCCATTTTTTACTGATTTAAGAGATCAGATGGTTTATAGAACTGTCAAAATTGGTAATCAATGTTGGTTAAGAGAGAATTTAAGATATTTACCGGCCATTTATCAACCCAATTCAACGTCAACTTCTGAACCTAGGTATTATGTATATGACTATTTAGGAAATAGTATTTTAGATGCTTATTTATCACTTAATTATCAACTTTATGGAGTATTGTATAATTGGAAGGCTGCTACACAAGTTTGTCCGAAAGGTTGGAGGCTACCAAATAATGATGATTGGGATTCACTCCAATTTTATCTCATAAGCAATCTGTATAATTATGATGAATCTACGAATGATAATAAAATAGCTAAGGCATTATCAGGTTCAATGCCACAACAACAAAACGGATTGTGGTCTAATAGTTTAATTCCAGGAACGCCCGGCGATTTTACTTTTGAATTAAAAAGAAATTTATCCGGTTTTTCCGGTATACCCGCTGGCTATTTAAATGCATCTCAATTTTCAAATGTGAATATGCAAACCTTTTTTTGGAGTAATTCAGATTCAAGTGAAAATCTAAGTGTTTCAAAATATATTAGTTATGATAATATTGCACTCAATAATATCTTAATGTTAAAAGATAATGGGCTTTCAGTCAGATGTATTAGCGAAAGATTACAAGTATATACTGATTCGGTAACTGGACTTTTGCATAATAAAGCTACTTTAAATGGAAGAATTGTAGTCGGTCCCGAACCTATTGTTCAAAAGGGTTTTTATTGGAAAAAAGTTATCGATTCTACATGGAATATTGAAATCATTCCAAATGAACAATTTTCCCGTGAGATATTAAATCTCGATTCTAATACAACTTACCATTTTTTTGCATTTGCGAAATCAATAAATGACACTTTATATGGTGATACAATAGCGTTTATGACAGAATATATACTTCCAGTACCAAAAATTCCGTATGTGTTTTTTGTAAATTATAATTCAGCAATAATTAAAACTTCGGTTACACCAGGTACAATTCCAAACTTTTATTATTGGTTTAGATATAAAGATGTTGATAGTTTAAATTGGAACTATTCTTATCATGTCGGTTACCAAAATATGGACTCACTTTATAATTTAGTTACTAATCATTCTTATATGTTACAATTAGTGTTAGTGTGTGGAAATGACACAATATATAGTCCAATTCAACATTTTGTAACAACAAAAACAACACCTTGTCCAGGTTTGCAAACATATACAGATCCCAGAGATGGAAATATCTACAATACCGTTTTCATTAATAACACTTGCTGGCTAAAAGAAAACCTGAGATATCTTCCATCTGTAGCTTCTTCTTCAACCATCTCAAATACAGTTCCATATTACTATGTTTATAATTATAATGATACCAATGTAACTAATGCTAAAAATACATTAGAGTACCAAACAACAGGTGTGCTTTATAATTGGCCTGCAACAATGAACGGTGAACAATCCTATAATCAGACACCAAGTATTGTACAAGGTGCTTGTCCTCCAGGATGGCAAGTTCCAAGTTTGTCGGAATGGTCTAAACTTCGAAATTTTCTAACTCAAGATACTTCATACTATATTTCAATTTGTGGTTCTGGTAGCGTAGCAAAAGCATTAAGTGGATCTGCTCCTGTTTCACAAGGTGGATTGTGGGGAGATGTTAATAGTAATTGTTCTGCAGGAGATACTACATATTACTATAAAAGAAATCTCACCGGAATGACCTTTTTACCGGGAGGATTTCTAAATTATCATACTTTTTCTTCATATAATTATGGAACCGTATTCTGGAGTTCTTCGAATGCCATTCAAACTTATGCCAATGGTTGTCAAATAAGTTATATAGACCCATCTTTTATTACATCTATGGTGACAATGGATTCAAAAACAGGGGCGTCTTTGCGTTGTGTTAAGCAAGCAAGTCCAATTATTAAAAACATAAATGTTTCCAATATCTTAATTGATCAAGTAACAATAAATGGACAAATAATTTCAGGAATTGATTCCATATTAACAAAAGGGATTAAAATTAAAGCATTGAATGAAACTATATGGAATACAATTTATCTTAGTAATGATTCTATAAGTGAAATAATCAATGGGTTAGATACAAGTATGACTTATGAATATTTCATATTTGCATTTACAAATAACGATTCCACTTATTCATCCATATTTCAATTTCAAACTTTAGGATTAAATCCTTGTCCTGAAGCACCATTTTTAATTGATTCAAGAGATAATACAATATATAGTACAGTGAAAATTGGAAACCAATGTTGGACTCGTGAAAATTTAAGATATTTACCAACAGTTTATCATCCGGATTCCATTTCAAATATGGATTTAAGATATTATGTTTATGGATTTAATCAAAATAATCTGGCTTTAGCTCAACAGGATTCCTCTTATATCAAATTTGGTGCTTTATATAATTATAAATCAATCAAAGATGCTTGTCCTGAAGGATGGCATATACCCAAAATTAATGAATGGGATTCATTAAAGGATCAGCTTGTTAAAAATGGATATAACTATAATCAACAATTTTTTGGGAATAAAATTGCAAAATCATTGTCTGGATCTAATGCAATTTCAAATGGTGGTATGTGGGCTAATTCTCAGAATATAGGTGCACCTGGTAATACAGATTTTCCAAATTTTAGGAATGTTTCATTTTTCAATTTTCTCCCTTCTGGTTACTATCAAAATAGTTGTTTTAAAGGCAAAGATTCAGTTTCTGGCTATTGGATTGCTAATATTCCAACAGATACAACGTATAAAGCAGTAAATTTATATTTTGAGTGTGATTCATTAAAGAAAATTACTACCAATCCTGAAAATGGATGGTATGCCAGATGTTTGAAAAATATTAATACAATTATTAATATAAATTTTGTAGAAATAACATATAATCAAATTGCTATTACAACCTCAATAATTCCAGGAAATGATTATTTGATAAATTATTGCATAAAAGTAAAACCTTTAAACAGTGATCAATGGCCAATAATTCAAACTTATGATCCAATTAGTCAATATATCTTTGTTACTTCATTACAACCGGATATTTCATACCAAATGATTGTTGAAATGAGAACAGATCGAGATACTTTAAATTCAGATACCATAACATTTTCAACACCACCTTTACCTCCTTCATTTTCGGACATTATTTTTTCAAATAAAGAGATTAATTCTATAAAAATAAATGCAGTCATTAATTCAGGAAGCTCAGCAGTAATTGAAAAAGGATTTCAATACAAACAAGTTGATAGTATAACTTGGAATACTATTTATATCAATTCCGATACTATTAGTATGGATTTAAATGGATTAGTGCAAAAACAAAAATACAATTTACGATTTTTTGTACATGATGTTGATTCCATTTCTTATTCTGCGGATACTGTTTTTTCAACATTATGGAATCCTCCTTGCCCTAATTTACCATCATTTTACGATTTAAGAGATAGTAATTCATATAGAACCATTCAAATTGGAAATCAATGTTGGATGAGAGAAAATCTTAGATATCTTCCTGAAGTATATTTTGGGAATATTAATAGCAGTGATTCTGCCCGATTTTATGTCACAGAATATGATGGGTCATCCGTAATTGATGCAAAAAATTCAATTAATTACAGTCTATATGGCGTTTTATATAATGGAATTGCTGCTAAAAATGGCTATATATCTGATACTTTTGTTCCTATTACAAATCAAGGAATTTGTCCAATTGGATGGCATTTACCTTCAAAAGCAGAATTTGATACGCTATTTAAATATCTAAAAATCAATGGGTATGCCTGCTCAGGATTGACAACGGATAACCAAATTGTAAAATCTTTAGTATCCTCTCAACCGCAATCCATTGGAGGTTTATGGCTAAATTCTAGTTCAATCATTGCACCAGGAAATGTAAAATACCAAGAAATACGAAACAATTCAGGCTTTAGTTTATTGCCTTGTGGAACTAAAAACGATTACGGATTTCTTAGTATTGGCTACCTTGGAAGCTTATGGACTGGTAGTATTCATGTGGTGGGAGGTAATTATGGCTATTACACCATAAATTCTAATTCAGCAACTCCAATATATAATTCTATGAATCCAAAAGGAACATGTAATGTTCGATGTGTAAAAAATTGATAAATCAATAAAACTTCACTCTTATCTCTCAAAGTATTTCATCACATCCTCCTTATACCTTAGCCCGATCGGAATACGCTTTTCGGGAATGACAACGAACTCACTTTCAATCGCTTCTATTAAATCGGTGGCGACAATATAGGACTTATGTACCCTCAAAAATTTGTCATTAGGTAATTCAACTTCAAGTTTTTTTAATGTATAATAGGCTGTGATATTTTTATCTTTAGTGTAAAATTTAACATATTCAGAATGCCCCTCTATGTAGTAAATATGGCTGTATTTGATCTTGTATATCTTGTAATCCGCCCTTATGGTTATATAGTCTTTAGTAGAAACATTCAATTCTAGTTTTTGAGCATTTTGACTTTTCAGTAGTTTAATATATTCTATTGCCTTAACGATGGCTTGCTCAAAACGAGCAAATGAGATCGGCTTTAGAAGATAATCAGTAATATTCAAATCAAAACCATCAATGGCATAATTGGAATAAGCAGTAGTAAAAATGATGGTATTGGGACGTTTACATTTTTTGACAAAATCGATACCTGACAAGGTTGGCATCTGAATATCTGTAAGTAAAATGTCAATCTGATGTTCTTCTAAAAATGTTAATGCATCAGCGCCACTCGAAAAAATACCCTGAATTTCTAATTCTGGAATTTGACTGATAAAGTCTTGAAGTAGTTTTCTGGCTAAATGTTCATCATCAACTATTATAATTGAGTACTTATTCATTTTAAATGTATTGTAAGATTTAATTTATAGATTGTTTCATGATCTTCAATGTTAAGAATATAATGAGATTCTCCATAATACAAATTTAATCTTTGCTCCACATTAGATAATCCAATCCCTGACACTTTCTTTTCCCTCGATTCCTTTTTCTCAGAAGTAGTATTTTCAGTATAGAGAGTCAATGTGTTATTTTCTAATTTTAACTCTATCTTAATATATCCATCCTTATTTGACTCTATATCGCTGTATATGAAACAGTTCTCAATAATTGGCTGAAGGATCATGGGTGGAATCTTTACTTCAGTATTGTCAATACTGTGATCAAAAGTTAAGTTAAGAGTATCTCCAATTCTTACTTTCCACAAATTGATGAAATTATCAATATATTTGAGTTCTTTGCTTAAAGGCACTTTCTCTGAATTGGCATCATCGATTACATACCTCAAAAGTTCAGATACATATAATACAGCATCTCCCGCTTTTTCATTTTTAGAATAAATAAGGGAATAAATGTTATTCAATGCATTAAAAAGAAAATGGGGGTTGATTTGTGCGCGTAAAAGTTTCAGTTCCATGTTTTGATTTTCAGCCAGTAACTTTTCTGCTTTCTTTTGTTGATTGTTGGTATAAACAATTAGAGATGTAATAAAAGTTGCAAAAACCAGGATCAAATTTTTAATCATCGGGAAAACCCAATAGATTTTTTGGGTTGGTACATATTTGAAAAAATGCTTATAAACATAAAGTTCAAATTTGGTATATACAAAAACTAAAGTAAAAATCAGAATGAAATACATGATAGGTTGTATAAAACTCATCCTTTGAGATAAAGTTCTCACTTTTAGCACTTCAGTAAAAACGGTATAGCAAAAAATCAACCACAATAAATTGAAGAACGAAATTACAAAAGAGTGTAAAGGATTATGCCTTATTCCACCTATAAACAGGAGTAAAAAAATAAAAAGTAAAACGATTACTCTTTGATGTTTCTGAAAAAATAGAAATATATGATTTTTTAAAGTATTCATTTTTAAAGTTATAATAAATCCTTTCCGTTAAAAATTTGTTTACCTTTTAAGTAATGTTGATAAACAATCGATTTTTTATAGGTTAATTGATACCCTAATTTTGTGTTTGAGCTTCTTTTTTTTCTCATTTTCCAATAACTTTTCATAAAATGGAAAATGGCTTTATATACTGCTTTAAAATTCTCTTTTTCCCCTTTTGATAAGAATACAAAAGCTGCTAATTGATCCATAAAAAACCGTAAGATGAAAGTGATCAATAGCCGATAATAGGGGAGGTTTTTTAACAGAAGAAAAAGATTATTTCTAAAATTTAAATATGTTTTAAATGAATTGTTTTTGGGTAATGTACCCCCTCCAACATGATAAACTTCAGATTTGGGTTGAATCATCACTTTAAAACCTGCATTGTTGATTCTCCAGCAAAAATCGATCTCTTCCATGTGAGCAAAAAAATCTTCATCCAAACCACCTAATTGGTGATAAACATTACTTCTTACAAACAAAGCTGCTCCTGTTGCCCAAAAAACCTGTATGGGCTCATCGTACTGTCCCTCATCTTTTTCTAAATGATCAAATACTCTACCTCTACAGAAAGGATATCCTAAAAAATCTAGAAAACCACCGGAAGCACCCGCATATTCAAACATTTCGGGTTCATGATATGAACGAATTTTTGGTTGAACAGCTGCAATGGTTGGATCTTTATCTAACATTTCTACGACAGGTTCAATCCAATTTTTAGTTACTTCAATATCTGAATTTAATAAACAGTAGTATTTCGCGTTGATTTGTTTTAAAGCATCGTTGTATCCCTTAGAGAATCCTCCATTTGAACCGTTTTCAATAACTGTTAAAGTGGGAAAGTTCTCTTTAATATAGGAAACGGATCCATCAGTAGAATTGTTGTCAGCAATGATTACTCTAGCATCTCTCGAACAGGTCATCAATAACTTGGGTAAAAACTGTGACAAATACTTTTTGCCATTCCAGTTGAGGATCACTATAGCTAATTTAAGAGGCATTGAATTATTATTTATAATATTTGTATTCGTTTACAAAAATACAATTTTTTCTCGAAAAAGTATAGTTTGACTTTTTGTAAGTTTGCATCTTTTTCTCTCTCTATATATTAATGAAATAATTAAGTTATTTTGTTATATTGAATAGTTTTGTATATTTGCAATCAAAATCGGTTGTTATGAAACTTAAAAATGTAAAAATTGGCCACCAAATTTTAATTGGAATAATTATAATTATTGGATTATTTATTACGGTTGGTCTGGTTTCACAAAATCAAACCAAAAGAATTCATGAACAAACAAGATTATTATATGAACATCCTTTACAAGTAAGAAGAGCCGTTGGGATTTTAAACTCCAATATTCAAAAAATGAGAATTGCTACTCGGGATTTAATGCTGGCTGTTAATGATAAAGAAAGAGAAAAAGCAGTTTCAGATATGGAAATTGCAACTTTTGAAGCTGAAGAGATGTTTGAAAAAATTAAAATGAACTACTTAGGTCCAAAATCTGATGTTGATGATGCTTTTGCTGCCTATACGAAATGGAAAATTGAAAGAAATAAAAATACAAAATTAGCTTATCTTGGGGATATCGTTTCTATAAAAGTAAGTGTTAATTCTGAAGGTGAGGTCGGACAATTAAGAGAGATCATGATGCGAAAAATTAATATGATCGATCAATTTGCTAAAAATAAAGGAGATGAAATTTATAAAAACTCTAAATTATTACTTAAAGATTTGACTTTGCAATTGATTATTTTTATTAGTTTTGCCTTATTAGTTACCTGCTTAATTTATATACTTTTTATTAATTATATCAGAAATCCAATAAAAAAGCTGACAGTATCAACGATTTCCTTTACTAAAGGAAATTATAATATGAGAAATCAATATCAATCTGAAAATGAAATTGGAAAATTATCCAAAGCATTTAACAATCTTGCTGAAAATATTAAACAAAATAAAGACTTGAATGAAAAAATTTCGATTTTTTCAAATGATATGATCATAAAAGATGATGCTAAGGAGTTTTTTAAATTAACCCTTCAAAATTTAATGGAAAACACCGATTCTCAAATTGGGAGTGTTTACTTATTAAATGAAAGTAAAGAGGGATTTCGTCATTACTATTCGATAGGAACGAATAAACGTAATAAAGATTATTATTCCATACAAGATTTAGAAGGGGAGTTTGGAATTACTCTAGTTTCACAAAAAATTGAATATCTAAAAAATTTGGTTGGTAAAACTGATATCAAATTTTCTACATTATATAGTGAATATTTTGTGAATGAAATTGTTGTGATACCTATTGTTAACTATTCTGAAGTGATCGCGTTGATTTCATTAGCAACAATTCATCAATATTCAAAATCATCGATTCAATTTATCGAAAAAATATATCATACCTATTCTGCTAGAATTGAAGGCGTTTTAGCTTACAGAAAAATTATCCATTTTTCTCAAGAACTTCAAAATGAAAAAGACAATCTTACCAAACTCAACAATCAATTAGAAGTTCAAAAAGAGATATTAAATGAAAAATCTATTGAATTGGCTCATCAAAACCAAGAATTAGAGATTCAAAAGGAAAAATTAAATGAAGTCAATAAACTAAAAACTTCATTCTTGTCTAATATGAGTCATGAATTAAGGACACCCCTTAATTCTGTAATTGCATTATCAGGCGTGTTAAGTAGAAAATTAAAAGATCAAATTTCTGAAGAAGAGTTCAGCTATTTGGATGTCATTCAGCGAAATGGAAAACATCTTTTAACCATGATCAATGACATTTTAGATATTTCAAGAATTGAAGCGGGACGAGAAGAAATTGAGATTTCTAACTTCAATTTATGTAATTGTGTTAATGATATTATAGAGCTGATTAAACCTCAAATCATGGAGAAAAACCTGGAGCTGGATTTGGCAAAAGGGGATTGTCATGTAGAAATGAGATCGGACATTAACAAAGTGAAACATATTGTTCAAAATATCATTGGGAATGCTGTCAAATTTACTGAAAAAGGAAAAATTTCAATATCCTTATCTCAAGAAAATCATTTTATACAGCTTAAAATTCAAGATACAGGAATTGGAATTAAAAAAGAACACTTAGATCACATTTTCGATGAATTTAGACAAGCTGATTCGGGTACAGCCAGAAAATATGGTGGAACAGGATTAGGATTATCTATAGCAAAAAAATATGCTGAACTTTTAGGTGGATCGATTAAAGTTGAGAGTGAAGAAAATAAAGGGTCCCTTTTTTCCATTATTCTTCCTATTCAATTTGATGGTAATCATTATTCTATTTCAAAAAAATCTGATGTATAAACTCCAAATGACCAATCGTTAAATTCTTAGAAAATGAATAGAACATACAATTTTAATTTACTATAAAGAAACATATATGGATTATAAAAATATTAAAGTATTAATTGTTGATGATGTTCAGGATAATCTGATAACATTAAGTGCACTTATTCGAGAAACTTTTTCATCTGCTAAGATTTTTTCTGCTTTAAATGGTAACGATGCCATCGAAATTGCCAAGAAAGAGGATCCTGATATGATCTTGTTGGATATTTTAATGCCCGGAATGGATGGTTATAAAGTTTGTAAATTATTAAAAAAAGAACCTTTAACTAGAGATATTCCGGTTGTCTTTGTTACTGCTTTGCGAAATGACCCGGAAAACAAAGTGAAAGCACTTGAAGTGGGTGCTGATGCTTTTATTTCTAAACCAATTGACGAGATCGAACTAGTGGCACAAATACGCGCCATGGCAAAAATTAAAAAAGCTGCTACAGACAGGAAAAATGAAAATGAGAGATTACAACAACTAGTTGATGAAAAAACAAAAGAACTCCAACAGCAAAACGAAACTACTAAATTTCTTTTTGATAATCTTAAAATTGAATTTGAAAAAAGAGTGCAAAGTGAAAATGAGATGAAAGTAAAAGAATTGGAAAACCAATTCCTATATCAAACTACTTCTGAATTAATGCACTTAACCTCTATTAAGGAAGTATATGAATATACTGCTCATAAACTCTATCACCTTTTAGATCAGAATGCCATTATTTGTGTTGCAGGTTTTAATCTGGATATCAATAAATGGAAACTTATACATGTAGAAGGAATCAGTGATACATATACTCAAATTTCAAACCTGTTCGGAATAGATGTAATGAACCTCGAAGGTGAAATTAAATCACAGTATTATCATAATATTATCTCCGGTGATTTAACAGAAATTGAGTTGCATTTACCTGCACTTTTTAATAATAAAATTACTGAATCTGTTGGCAAAGCTTTAGTGAAACTTGTAAACATTGATAAAATTTTCTGTATATCTTTCCAACAAGAAGATCAAATTTATGGAAATATTACAATTATTACCAATAAAAAAACGAGACCAATTAATAAAAATTTAGTTACATCTTTTATTCAACAAGTAACTAGTTTTATTAGAAAACAAACGATTGAAGATGCATTGAAAATCAGTGAAAAAAAGTATAAAACTCTCTTTGATAATATGATAGATGGTTTTGCATTGCACGAAATGATTTTTGATGATAATGGAAATCCAATAGATTATAAATTTCTTGATGTAAATGAAGCATACGAAATAATGACCGGAGTAAAAGCTTCAAATCTAATAGGGAAAACAGCATTAGAATTATTTCCAAATCTAGACCAAAGTTGGATTGAAAAGTATGGGAAAGTATCCGACTCTGGTGAACCTATTAATTTTGAATATTATGCACCTTCATTAGATAAGTTTTTTAAAGTTTCTGCATTTAAACCTGCCAACAATCAATTTGCATATTTATGCACCGATATTTCTGAAAGCAAAAAAACGGATGAGAAAATCCGAAAAAACGAAGTACGACTTCAGGGAATGGTGCGCATTTTACAACATCAAACAGAATCCGTTCAGGAATTTTTAGATTATGCCCTTGAAGAAGCGATTAAACTGACCGAAAGCAAAATCGGATATCTCTATTATTATGATGAAAAAAAGAGAGAGTTTGAATTGAATACCTGGTCCAAAGATGTTATGAAAGAGTGTGGGGTACTTAACCCTCAAACCGTCTATGAATTAGATAAAACGGGTATTTGGGGAGAAGTGGTGCGTCAGAGAAAAGAGATTATAGTGAACGATTTTCAATTATCTCATCCACTCAAAAAAGGGTATCCTGAAGGACATACTCCTTTAAGTAGGTTTCTTTCAATTCCCATATTTTCCGGAAATTCAATAGTAGCTGTTGTAGGATTTGCAAATAAGGAAACTGATTATACTAACGATGATTTACTTCAAATTCAACTCTTAATGGATGGTGTCTGGCGTGAAGTTGAGCGTAAAAAAGCTGAAAAGACACTTTTGAAAAATGAAGAAACCTACGAAACATTTTTTAATGCCAATGAAGATTTTATTTTTCTTAAAGATGAAAATTGCAAATATTTAATTGTGAATGACGCCATTGCAAATTTTTTCAACACTACAAAAGAAAATATGATTGGCAAATCTGATGATGAATTAGCTACTAATGAACTGATCCAACCTTGCAGATCTTCCGATCTTAAAGTTATTGAAACCAATACTACCATAAAATTAGAAGAAAGAATGGGGGCGGGATTCTTTGAAACCAGGAAATTCCCTGTTAAATTGAATGATGATAAAATCGGTGTTGGTGGTATCATTAGAGATATCTCAGATTCCAAAAAAGCAGAAGAAAGGGAACGATTTATTGCAGGTATTACAGCTGCAGTTTCGGATGCTATAATAGCCACAGATTTGAATTTCAAAATCACCTATATCAACCAAAGAGCTGAGGAATTGTATGGCTATACCCTTGATGAAGTTTTAGGTCAGCCAACAAGAATTGTTTATGCTATTGATGATATCCAGGATTTTGAAAAGAAAGTTCGAGGAATTATTACTCATGGTGGAAAGTACGTAGGGGAGTTTCTTCAAAAAAGAAAAGATGGCTCCACTTTCATGGCTGAAATGAAAGCTCAACCTATGTTGGATGAAGAGGGTAAAATTGTGACTTATATTGGAATTCAACGTGATATTACACAAAGAAAACAGTACGAATTACAACTTCTGGAACAAGAAAAACAGTTTAGAAACCTTGCCAACTCGGGACTTGCACTTATCTGGACTTCTGATGTGAACAAATTATGTAATTATTTTAATGAACCTTGGTTAAAATTTACCGGAAGAACCTTAGAACAAGAATTAGGTAATGGGTGGCTCGAAGGGGTGCATCCTGATGATATGGCTCAATGTATGGAAATTTATTGTACCGCTTTCGACAAAAGAGTCCCCTTTGATATGGAGTATAGAATGAAACACCATAATGGTGAGTATAAATGGATTAGAGATCTGGGATCCCCTATCTATAGTTCTACAGGCGCTTTTGTTGGCTATATTGGCCACTGTTTTGATATGACGGAAAGAAAGAAAAACGAGTTGGTTCAACAAATTCAAATGAAAATAGCTCAATCCATTCAAGAAGTTACTGATATAACTAGCCTTTTGGAGATTATCCACGTTGAATTGAGCAAAATCTTTGATACGGAAAATTTCTTTGTAGCATTATATAATGAAGAAAGAGATACCATGATTAATCTTATTAATAGAGATGAACTGGATTATCTAAATGAATGGCCAGCAGAAGATTCTTTGTCAGGGTATGTCGCAAAAACAGGGAAATCTGTCTTTATGAAAAAAGATGAAATTCTTAAACTTTCTGAGAAAAATGGAATGAAACCTATTGGTACAATCGCTGAAGTTTGGTTGGGAGTACCTATCAATATTCCTAATAAAAGTAGAGGTGCTATGGTGATCCAGGATTATAAGGATCCCGATATCTTTACCCCTTCCGATTTGATCCTCCTTGAAATGATTGCTCATGAAACTGAAATTTTTATTGAAAAACAACAAATCATGGAGGAATTGGTGAAAGCTAAAGAGAAAGCTGAAGAAAGTGATCGATTGAAATCCGCTTTCCTTGCCAATATGAGCCACGAAATCAGAACACCTATGAACGGGATACTTGGGTTTTCATCTTTGCTAAAAGAACCAGGCCTTACCGGAGATCAACAAATGGAGTATATCAATATCATAGAAAAAAGTGGTGCCAGAATGCTGAATATCATCAATGATATTATCGATATATCTAAAATTGAAGCCGGCCTTATGAAAGTGGATGTCACATCTACAAATGTAAATGAACAAACAGAGTTCGTCTATAATTTTTTTAAACCTGAAGTGGATGCTAAAGGGATGACGTTAACGTTATCAAAAGCTTTGCCATTTCAAAAATCTTTTATTGAAACTGATCGTGAAAAATTGTTTGCAATCCTGATTAATCTTGTCAAAAATGCAATTAAATACTCCATTTCCGGATATATTAATTTTGGATATGTGGTCAAAAATGGAATGTTAGAGTTCTTTGTTGAGGATACCGGTATTGGAATCCCTAAAGAGAGAAGAGCAGCAATTTTTGAACGGTTTATCCAAGCTGATATTACGGATGTAATGGCTCGCCAAGGTGCCGGTTTGGGTTTGGCTATCACAAAAGCTTACGTTGAAATGCTGGGTGGCTCCATTTGGGTCGAAAGTGAGGTTGGAATCGGTTCGAAGTTCTTTTTTACATTACCCTATAATTTTAACCAAAATGATATCGTTTTCGAACATGAAAATCCATATTCTTCTGCAAAAGTTTCTCCGGATCAATCTGTAAAACTTAATATTTTAATTGCAGAAGATGATCAAATCTCGGCAATGGTTTTAACAAAAGCACTAAAAGATTATACAAATACCCTTTTTCAAGTTCAAACAGGCCCAAAAGTTTTGGATATCTTATCTCAACACCCTGAAATTGATCTGATCCTTTTAGATGTCAACTTACCTGAAATGACCGGCTATGAAGTCGCTGCTCGAATCAGACAAACGAACAAAGAGATTAAAATCTTTGCTCAAACAGCATATAGCATCTCCAGTGAAAGACATATCGCGATCGAAGCCGGTTGTAATGAGTTCCTCTCAAAGCCAATAAAAAGATCTGATCTTATTACTTTAATTCAAAAATATTTTAACTAAAAATTTATAAAATGAAAAAGTTAGCTTTATTAATTCTAGTTGCATCTTTAATGATGACCGCTTGTAATCAGGAATTGGTTACTGGAAGAGGAAAAATTGTAACCGACACTAAAACTTTAACCGCTTTTGAAAAAGTGGAAATTGTTGGTTCTTGTGATGTTGAACTCTATAACGGAACGGAGTGTTATGCTGAAATTTCTGACTACGAA
>Ga0209098_1002186_pt1 | contig 17527 bp, 16 predicted proteins | sample AD_JPNHW1_MetaG_FD_184429 | JGI IMG/M metagenome (GOLD analysis project Ga0209098, IMG submission 184429) | Active sludge microbial communities of municipal wastewater-treating anaerobic digesters from Japan - AD_JPNHW1_MetaG (SPAdes) (version 2) | ecosystem: Engineered > Bioreactor > Anaerobic... | reverse complement strand
GGCCGGATGTTCGGCCATACCGAACTCAGCGCGTAATACTGGCTGCCGGCCAGCGGCGACTGCTGGATCAGGACGCGAACGCCCTCTGCCTGGGCGCTCCCCAGCCCGAGCAGCAGGCTAAGCGTCAGCAGTAAACGCATCTTTCAACCATTCCAGGCGCTCGCCCTCGATCAGCACGCAATCGAAGCGGCAATCGCATTCCGGCTGGCCGGCCAGGTAATGTCGCGCGGCGAGTACGATGCGTCGTTGCTTGCTGATCGTAATGCTCGCCCCAGCGCCGCCGTAGTCGCTGCGGCTGCGCTGGCGCACTTCGACAAAAACCAGTACCCGGCCATCGCGGCAGATGAAGGCGTAACGGTGAGTAGATATACCGTAGACAGTAAGTAAGTGACCGACGTTTACAGGGATGAAAGGATTTGTACGGACGTCTACATACAATTCACTTTTTGGCATCTTTCCCGGCCGTTGTGTCTACTCTTTGTGCCATGTGCGCACACTACCCCAATCCCGCCGGTCGCCATGCTTGAATCCCGCCACCGACTATGCGGCGATCGCGCCATTATTACACTGGGTGCATTGGCGCAGGTCATACGGAAGCAAGCGGCCAGGAGCGGAAATTCGCCTTGTCCGGATAGCTGTCATTGGAATGGCCGCTGCACTCAGAAAGCTGCCGTACGACCAAAACGTGCTTCTCGGCCAAAGCTGACCTTTGAGCACCGGCCTGAATTAGGCGGCAATGTACCGCTAATCGGCCGTTTAACCGTTCATCGTGGTTAATACCCTTTTACCATTGGTCAGCCTTGCCTCTCCTGCCTAAGCCGAACTTGTGCTCGTGGTGTGAATTTGCGTAACAATCCGGTACTCATCGCTCTTCTGGTTCGAGTTTCCAACCTCCGCCAAGAGATTTAAACAATGAGGTTAGTGCGATCTGCCTTGAGGTACGGCTCTCAATGAGTCCAATTTCGTTTGCATAATGGCTTCGTTGGGCATCGAGATAGCGTAGATGGTTGTCCACGCCAGCTTTATACCGAGCCTCGGACAGGCGAAGGGTTTCCGAGCTGGCATCTCTCAAAGATCGACGTGACTCTTCTTCTCTTTTAAGAGTGGCACTGGCATCAAGAGCATCCGATACGTCTCGAAAGGCTACTTGGATAATTTTTTCGTATTCCGCTATCGCCATATCTTTTCGAACAGTAGCCAGATCTAGGTTCGCTACGTTTTGCCCCCCCTGGAAGATTGGCAAGCTTAGTTGAGGCAAAAAGGACCACGAATTTTGGCCGCTCTCGAAAAGCCCAGACAGTGCAGTACTGGAACTACCCAGAGCCGTTGTCAGCGTGATTCGAGGAAAAAATGCTGCCCGAGCAGCGCCAATACTGGCGTTTCTTGAACGGAGCCGATATTCGGCAGCCAAAATATCTGGACGATTGGTCAGTAAATCGGATGGTGCTCCTGGCACTATTTGCCGAACGAACGGCATATCAATTGGCTCTTGAGGTAAAAACTTATCAAGATCGGAAACGCCGACCAATAGCTGTAACGCATTGCCGGCCTGCCTAAGCTCGCGGTCTATCCGCTCAAAATCAGCTTTGGCTTGCTCTCTCAATCCGAAAGCCTCTTGGTAGTCTAGTACTGTAGTGGTACCTGCTTCGCGCCGCTTACTTACGAGTTCAAGCGACTTATTCCGGGAGTCCAGAGTTTGCCTCGTCAAAGCAAGGCGTCGGTAGGCGCTATCCCTAGCCAGATATGCTTGGATCACTTCTGCGACCAAGCCTAATCGTGCAGCATTCGCATTCGCCTCAATTGCGAAATACTCTTGTAAGGCTGCATCGGAAAGGCTCTTAACGCGTCCAAAGAGATCAACTTCAAAAGCCGTAAGTGCTATGCCTGCTTGGTAGCTGGTTACCACACCGGATTCGCCGCTTACATTCAGATCACCAGGTACGCGCTGTCTGGACCCTGTGCCATTTAAGCTGATGCTAGGCAGCCTATCTGCACGTTGAACTCGATATTGAGCTCTAGCAGCTTCAATATTCAAAATCGTCTGACGAAGGTCACGATTGTTCTCAAGTGCTGTCGCAACAAGATTTCGAAGGCTTTCGTTTATAACAAACGAACGCCAGTCCAAGGGGGCATCCGATAACGGGGCAGTCTCCTTACCCTGATTAAGCACCTCCGCTTGCCAGTGTGCGGGTATAGGAGCTGGAGGCCGTTCATAAATAGGTGCCAGTGAACAGCCTGCAATGAGACAAGAACTAACAGCGAGAGCTAGAGCAACATGCCTCATCAACGAAATCTTGGAATTAAATGTGATTGTTTTCATTAATGCACTCCAGACTCATTCGTCTCAACGGGACTTGCTGACTTACGATCAAATCGCTCCACAAAAGTGGATACGGTATTCATGACCCAGACATAAAAAATAGGGACAAAGACAACGCCCAACAAAGTTGCACTCAACATGCCGCCTATGACGCCGATACCCAGTGCCTGCTGACTCGCTGCACCAGGCCCCATTGCGAATGCCAATGGAACTACTCCCAAAATAAAGGCAAACGACGTCATGACGATTGGCCTGAAGCGTAGTCGCGCTGCTTCTACGGCTGCATCGACTAACGCATACCCTTGCGAATGAAGTTCCCTTGCAAATTCCACGATAAGAATCGCATTTTTGGCGGCGAGACCAATGATCGTAATCAGCCCCACCTTGAAATAAACATCGTTCGGCATTCCAAGAACCGTAACCGCCAGAACAGAACCGAGAGCACCAATAGGTACGATCAGCATCACCGAAAAGGGAATTGACCAGCTTTCGTACAGAGCAACCAGCAGTAAGAAAACAACGAGAATTGCGAGCGAGAAAAGAAATGGTGCCTGGGCACCTGCTGCCTTTTCTTGATAGGAGAGTCCGGTCCACTCGTAACCGACCCCTTCAGGGAGGGTCGAGATAATTTGCTCAAGTGCAGCCATTGCCTCACCAGTGCTTCGGCCAGGCGCAGCATCCCCGATGATCTTGAAGGATTGATAGCCGTTCGAACGAGTGATTTGGACTGGTCCCGTTTCCCACCTAACGGTAGTGAAGGCACTGAAAGGCACCTGGGCTCCATTTTTGTTCGCCACATAGAGGCGCTGCACACTTTCTGGTGTCATTCGAGCACCAATGTCTGCTTGTACGACCACACGTTGTAAGCGGCCTGCATTCGCGAAATCACTGGCGGTAGCAGAGCCAAATGCCGTGGTCAGCACATCGTGCGCTGACTCAATAGAGACCCCCATGGTCTCTGCTTTTACTCGGTCGATCATGACTCTGAGCTGTGGCGCTTCTTGCAAGCCCTCGATCATCGCGTAGGCAATCGCCTCTGACGTATTCGCCTTCATGAGAAGTTCATCACGAGCTTTGATCAACATATCTCGACCGATGCCTCCGCGATCTTGGAGACGAAGTGCAAAGCCGCCGGAATTCCCCATGCCTTCGATTGGAGGGGGCATGACAGCCATCACGGCCCCATCGCTGACTGAAGAAAATTGTTGATTAGCTGCGTCAATTTCGCCCTGAGCCGTTACCCCTTTAGCCCTGATCGACCAGTCTTTCAAGGTTGGGAACAAAATGGCGGCGTTTTCGCCCATACCTGAAAAGCTGAACCCCATGATTGTGAAGACATCATTGACACCTTCTCGCTTCGCCAGGTGGCTTTCCATTTCCTTAAGGGTTGTGTTTGTTCGCTGATAAGTGGCCCCGGACGGAAGTTGAACGTCGACGATGTAATAGCCTTGGTCCTCCGCCGGAATAAAAGACTCTGGCAGGCGAGAGTAAAGAAATCCAAGAATCAGCAAGATGCCAAGATAAATGGCCATGTAGCGACCTGTTTTCTTCACAAACGCGCTGTTAAGGCCCACATAACGGTCAGTGACTTTGCCAAACTTGCGATTGAACCAGCCAAAAACCCCCTCCTTCGCGTGGTGATGCCCTTTCGCAACCGGCTTTAACAATGATGCGCAGAGCGCAGGAGTCAAAGCTAGAGCCAGGAATCCAGAAAAAAGAATCGATACAGCGAGAGAAAGGGAAAACTGCCTGTAAATAACACCTACTGAACCGCTCATGAATGCCAGCGGCAAGAAAACCGCAGAGAGGACCAAAGTAATACCGACAATTGCGCCAGAGACTTGGCTCATGGCTTTGATGGTTGCTTCCTTGGGAGACAACCCTTCTTCTGACATGATTCGCTCGACATTCTCAACAACGACGATGGCATCATCCACCAGGATGCCGATTGCCAGAACCATCCCAAACATGGTCATCATGTTGATGGAAAATCCCAATACTGACATCACAGCAAAAGTGCCGAGCAGGCATACTGGAACAACGATTGTCGGTACCAAGGTGTACCGAAGGTTTTGAAGGAAGAGGAGCATCACTAGGAACACGAGCATCACCGCCTCCACCAATGTATGAATTACCTTTTCGATTGATGCTTTTACGAATAGAGAAGTGTCATAAGGGAAGGAAACTTCGATATCGTTTGGAAGAGTCGGCCCCAACTCAGCTATACGAGCTTTTACCGCGTTAACCATAGCAATCGCGTTTGCGCCGGGGGCCAATTGCACAGCACCAGAGACGGCAACTTTGCCATTCAGTCGGGTCTCAAAGTTGTAGTCTTGCTGGCCTATCTGAATCCGCGCCACATCGGACAGTTTTACACTCGAACCATCAAGATTGGCCTTCAGAATAATTTGACCAAATTCCTCAGGCGTGTCTAACGTCCCCTTCACTACGAGTGTGCCGGTGAACTCCTGGTCGGTTGATCCCGGCCGAGCACCAAAGCTCCCTGCTGGCACTTGAACATTCTGCTTGGCTAATGCGGCATTCACGTCGGAGACTGAAACGCCGTATCCATTGAGTTTTTTCGGGTCCAACCAAACGCGCATAGCCACTTCAGTACCGAAATAGACTACTTTCCCGACACCTTTTACCCGCCGGACTTCGTTATTGATACGCCGCGTCGCAACATCGAGAAGCCCAACCTCGTCTTTTCCTTCCGCATTCCCTTTATAAGTTAGTGCATAGAACAACACGAAGCCTGCGTTAGCTTGCTCTACTCGGACCCCTTGGCGTGTCACCGCAGTAGGCAGACGTGCTTCAGCTCGCTTGAGTCGATTTTGAACATCAACCTGAGCAAGGTCCGCATCAGTGCCTGGCTCGAACGTGACGGTTATTTCCGCCATCCCATTCGAGTTGCTTGTCGATTCGAAATACAGCATGTTCTTAGCACCATTGAGTTCCTCTTCAATAATGCTGGTGACTGTTTCTGTTAAGACCTTGGCCGACGCACCAGGGTAGGTCGCTGTAATAGAAATCTGAGGCGGCACCACGTTTGGATATTGAGCGACAGGCAACGAAGGGATGGCTAAAAGACCCGCCAACGTGATGAAGATAGCCACGACCCATGCGAAGTTAGGTCGGGCAATAAAGAAATTGGGCATGGTTGTCCTTTGAGAGCTGTATTCAGCCGAGATCCAAAATCAGTTGGCTTTCGGATTCGTTGCCGCAGAAGCTTGTCCAGCTAATTGCGTTGTGACCTTCTCGTTAGGCTGAAGGCCATTGGCACCACCAACGATGACTTTTTCACCTACCGTCAGGCCACTTTGAATATGCCAATCAGATCCGTGCATCGCGCCGGTTTCTACGGAACGCACTTCAACCACGCCCTCTGTGTTCACAACGAAGACTTGCGGCTTTCCGTCAGTGCTCCGACTTATGGCGCGTTGCGGTATCAAAATCGCTTTAGGATTCTCACCGAGCACTGCTGTTACTCGAACATACATACCTGGCAGCATTACATTGTCTTCATTACTGAATTTGCCCCGCACTGTTACTTGGTTTGTTGTTTGATCAACCCCAATATCAGAGAAGAGCAAACTTCCTTCTCGGGTGAGATTGCTTCCATCAATCTTCGCCTTAATTGCCGCGCCACCATCCGGTCTCTTTGCTAGACGTCCGGTGGCAAGCGCTTCACGTGTTTGCATTACCTCGCCAACCGACTGCGTAAAGTCGACATAGATAGGGTTCAGTTGCTGGATAGTTGCCATGTGTGTGGCGTCAGCCTGGCCAACCAGAGCACCTTCAGTAACCAATGCCCGCCCAATACGTCCTGAAATAGGAGCTCGGACGGTTGCGTATTCCAGATTCAGGTGCGCTGTTTCTACATTGGCTTGTGCAGCCCGTTTCGCGGCGAGAGCTCCCTTGTGCTTGGCAACAGCAGCATCGAACTCTTGTTGGCTAACTGCTTCAATTTCTACCAACGGTTTATATCGGCGTACGACGGCGTCTGCTTCGACGCTTTCTGCCTCGATTTTTGCCAATTCACCTTCCGCTCGGGACAAGGCGGCTTTGTAAGGCGCCGGATCAATTTGAAACAGGATCTGACCGGCTTTTACGTCGGCCCCTTCCTCAAACGCTCGCTTCACGACAATTCCAGGCACCCGAGCCCTAACCTCTGCTACGCGGACGGGAGTTACACGACCCGCAAGGTCAGTATCGATCTGCAACGGTCGGGGCGTAACTTCAACAACATCCACCTGTTTCACAGGTGCCACGCTAGGTTCACTGTTGTGTTCACAGCCAGCCAAGACCACGCTAAGGCTTGCCACACAAAGCCACTGCTTCACGAAAACCGAGGTACACATAATTTTTGCCTGCTCGTAAAATTGGTGCTAGATTGAAACGAATGGCGCTATTATGCCTCAAATGAATCGATTTTGATTCATTTGTTCGCTGACTGACCCCGTCGACTGCTTAGGCTGCTGAATTAAAGGAAGAAAATGGCTAGCACCAAAGACTCTGAACCATCCGAAAAAGATTCGGAAGACCGCTACCTGCCGGCTTTAGCTAGGGCTATGGTTTACCACCCGAACGGGAACTTGCAGGATTTGGCCAAGGCGATAGGTGTTAGCAAAGCGACCCTCTACCGTTTCTGCAAGACGAGAGTTGAACTCGTCGACCGGGTCGTTTCTTATGTGGGTAGGTTCTGCATTAAAGCAGTCCGGAACGCCAATTTACAGGAAGTAAATCCGACAGAAGGTCTTCGGAACCTGATTAAAAATCACCTTGATGGAAAAGATCTGATTCTCTTCATGGTCTATCACTGGCGTCCCGAGTACCTCAGCGAGGCTCATCACGATCACGTGTGGATTCAGCACGAAAAATTAACGGATGCGTTTTTTCTCAAAGGTCAGGAAATGGGTGTGTTTAGGCTGGATATGAGTGCGCCCACAATGACGGAACTGTTCTATGCCTTGATCGCAGGGCTGGTTGATGCGGAGCACCGTGGTCGTATACCAAGAAGTGCACTTGCCACCTTATTGGAAACGAATATCGAGAATTGCATCTGCAAGCGATAGCCCCTAAGAGGTTTAGTAGTTTATCCACCCAATCTTCTCTGACTTAAAGGACAAACAGAATGAGTTGGCTCTATCTGGTGCTCGCAGGACTATTCGAAATTGGTTGGCCTGTTGGCCTAAAAATAGCGCAAGAATCGACTACACGCTGGAGTGGGATTCTCATTGCGGTGGTATTCATGGTGCTTAGCGGTTTTTTGTTGTGGCTTGCCCAACGACAGATACCGATTGGGACTGCCTATGCTGTCTGGACGGGCATTGGTGCTGCGGGTACTTTTCTCGTGGGAATCTTCTTCTATGGAGATCCGGCCTCGATGACAAGGTATCTAGGCGTGTCGTTGATTGTGTTGGGTGTCATTACGCTTAAGCTAGCTCATTGATCAAAGCTTGCTTGGATACCTTCCTCGAATCCACTCTCTGTGTCACGTCAGCGTCGGCAATGTGGACACCTTCGGTCAATCAAGTGAGAAAGCTTGAACGTCCGCTAAGGCCGAGCAGTTCGCATTCATCCACCGTTCGGAAGTAAGCGTCGTTCCAATGCCGTCTTGAAATCAGATTTTGAGGTCATGTAAAGCGAGGCTGATTGCGACGACATCGACGAATGAGGGATCGAAGGCGTCACCGTACCATTCGTGCATCGACTGGTGCTCGGGATGACTGGGATCGGCCATGACGGCCACGAAGTCCTCATAGCCAGGCGCGCCACCGACATCTTCAGGGGGTGCGGCATTGGCGGCTTTGAGAAGCATCGCACGGTGGCTCAACTCGGGGTCGCCCGGCAACTTTTTTTCGACCTTGATCCGGTGTTCCCAGTGATCGCCGAAGTCGTAGAGGTACTTGAACGAGGCCATGCCGCCCAGGGCGGTCTTGAGCTGTATACGCGTCTCCGACCGAACCGGCTCCCAATCGAATTCCGGGTCGGGAATGCCGAAACGCTCGCCACCAAAGTCGAACTCGTGCAGGTGGTAGTCGCACCAGTCGAAGGTTACTTGCAGGACCTGATGCAGATTGCCCAGCGTGATCGATTCCGGCACCACGATGCGCCGCCAGATCGTGGGCTTGATCCAGGCTAATTCGATCTTCAGTTGCAGCAGATCGGGAGTTTTCTTGGCTCTGGGCTTCTTCAGGGGGATGACGTTGCTCATTTCACGCGGCTTTCTGTTGTGAGGCGACTTGATCGACGTAAAGATTCCAGGGAAGCAGTTCGGCAATCCGGTTGATCGGATGCTCGGCAATCCGGGTCAGGACTGTCCGCAGGTAAGCCTCGGGATCGATCCCATTGAGTTTCGCGCTGCCGATCAGGCAATACATGCTGGCCGCGCGCTCGCCGCCGACATCCGAGCCGCCGAACAAGTAGTTCTTCCGACCCAAGGCGACACCGCGTAATGCGCGTTCCGCCGCATTGTTGTCGATCTCGATCCGACCATCTGCGGCATAGCGAATCAGTGCTGGCCAATGATTGAGCGCATAGCCGATCGCATCGGCGAGGCCAGACTTGCGCGACACCTGCTGGTACTGCGCCTCCAGCCTCGCATGCAATGCGTTCAGCAGGGGAAGCGCGTGTGCTTGACGCGTTGTCTGCCGATCACCGGGGGATTGGCCACGGATTTGACTTTCGACGGCATACAGGCCGGCAATCCATGAGATTGCTTCCGCCGCGATGGGCGAAGCCTGGGTCCGATAGACATCCACGAATTTGCGCCGGACATGCGCCCAGCAGGCGGCTTCTCGAATCTTACCCGTTGCATACAGGGCATCGAACCCGCCATAGGCATCGGCCTGCAGGATGCCACGGAAGCCTTTCAGATGCTCGCGGGGATGCTGTCCCTTGCGGTCTTCCGAGTAGGCAAACCAGACCGCCGGCGGATCGCTGCTTCCCGACGGGCGATCATCCCGGACATACGTCCACAGCCTGGCGGTCTTGGTTCGTCCTTTGCCGGGCGAGAGCACGGGTAACGGCGTGTCGTCCGCATGCACCTTGCTGCCCCCCAGGACATGGCGCCGAATCGCATCGACCAGCGGCGAGAGCAATTCGTGGCAATGGCCGACCCATTCGGCCAATAGCGCCCGATCCAGGTCCAGGCCGCTGCGCGCATAAATCGCGCTTTGCCGATAGAGCGGCAAGTGATCGCAGAACTTCCCGACCAGTACGTGGGCCAGCAATGCCGGGCCGGCAAACCCTCGGGGAATCGGACGGGCGGGGGCTGCCACTTGGGCGATGTGATCACATCGGGTACAGGCCAGCTTGGGGCGCACATGGCGAATGACCTTGAAGCTGGCGGGCACGTACTCGAGCATTTCCGACACGTCTTCACCGAGGTGTTTGAATGGCCCGCCACAATCCGGGCAGCACCCCGCTTCCGGTGCATGCGTTACCGTCTCGCGCGGCAAGGTTTCCGGGAAAGGCTTGCGCTTTCTGGTGCGCGGTTTGGCAGCCGATTCCTCCGACAGGGGCATCGGCAAAGCCGTGGTGACCGGCAGCGGCTCGAAAGCCAGCGCCAGATCGAGTTGCCCCAGTTGAGCCTGGGCTTCCGACTTCTGGCCAAAGTGCAAGCGGCGGTACTTGGCGACCAGCAACTTCAGGTGTTCGTTCTCTTCCGTCAGCATTTCGACCTGCTGACGCAGCCTGTCGACTTCGCTGGAAGCCTGGCTGGGAGCGGGTTGGGCTGACTTGGGCATGACCGAAGTTTACGGGAATTCAGGCGCCGTGAACAGCCCCCGCTGACCGCATTCACGCGGCCCGTTCTGGCTGCCAGGAGCGCGCCGGGCGCCGCCAGTCGATGCCCTCCAGGAGCATGGACAGTTGCGCCTTGCTCAGGTGGACACTTCCCTCGGTGGCATTCGGCCAAATGAACCGCCCGCGTTCAAGCCGCTTGGCAAACAGGCACAAGCCATCGCCATCCCACCAGAGCAATTTGACAAGATCACCGCGGCGGCCACGAAACACGAAGACGTGCCCGCTGAAAGGATCGGCTGCCAGGTGTTCCTGGGCAATTGATGCCAGACCGTCAAAGCCCCGGCGCATGTCGGTCATACCCGCCGCCAGCCAGATACGTGTTCCCGCAGGTAGCCCGATCATTCGCGGGCCGCCAAGCAGTCAAGCACCAGATGCAGCGCCGAGGCAGTGACGTCGCCACACACGCGAACGCTGGTCTGGCCGCGGATGATCTCGATGTACCCCGGTTGCAGGGAGGCTGCAGCTTTCATGGCGCTTGGCTTGCCTGCTACCGGCCCGGCGATCACCGGCAGGAATAGCGGTTGTGTCGCGACAGCCTTGGCATCACCGGGCGTATCGAACTGCCCCGCCCGATATTGGCGTCGCCACTTGAACACCATGTTTGTGTTCAGCCCGTACCGCAGTGCCAGCTTTGCCACCGACACGCCCGGTTCGCAAGCTTCAACGGCCAGTCGGCGCTTGAACTCAAGCGGATAATTGGGGCGGCCACGCCGCCCTCCGGTAACAACCTCTGCTGTGTCCAAAAAATGGTCCCCGCTACTTTATTTGGCGGGCACCACTTTCTCTCTGTTTCAGACTACTTGCCAGACGGCCATGAAAGGACGCTTACGTTCGGAACGACGACTCCAATCAGGAACCTGTCGTTCGACCACCAAGATGGCGAAGATCCGCAGAGGATTCCGGGTTTCCATGGTTGGCTCCTGTCAGAACGAGGCGGGAATGCCTCATTTCCAACATCGGCAATTGCCAGCCCGATACGAACCTCTTGCCTGCCAGAGCGGCACGCTACGGCCGAACACGGCCCCTACCGCACGAGCGGTTTAGTCCAAGAGGGTCGGATGCTGTCGCTGGCGGCTACTGCATTTCAGGAGGCGTCTTTATCTGCATTCTGTGTGGCGCCATTGGCAACATCGCTGGTGCTGGGATTGAGCAGAATACGCACCATGTCCTTGGGCACCTTTTCGGGTAGCGTCGTGACCGTGGCCTTGTGCTTCCAATCCTCAATTTGAGCGTCCCGATCTGCGAGCATGTGGGTAAGTTCAAGGATACGTGCATCAGCGTCAACAAGCAGGCCAATGGCCTTGTCGTGCTGGGCCCGCAGGTCATCGATCACTTCTCTCGCCTTGCGGTTCTTGGCTCTTTGGGCAAGCACCTGCTGCCTTGTGGATGGACGTTTCTGGTCGTGGGTGCCCACGTACTGCTGTATCTCAGCAATGAGGAGGGGAAACCGCGATTTTCGAAGCGCCCCCTGAGTTAGCCCAGCCTCTTTGGCGACGTTATTCTGGGTGACGGGCGTGCCATAGGGCAGCACCTTCGGATTGCCTTTCTTGAGTCGATCAAAGGCATCCCTGAAGCGCTGCTCTGCGCTTTTATCCGGCGATGATTTCAAGGTACACCTCCACTCCTCGCTTCTCGGCTTCCAGCGCCCTCTGGCGTGGGCTGCCAGCAGAAGCGGCCCCTAGGCGGCGCTCCACATCGGCCGCATAGCGTCTCACCTCTGGTTCATTGGCTCTATTCATCAGTGCATGCGTACAGGGGCCATCGTCGCCGTCCGTACCGGTGCAGTGCGCTATCGCCTCGATGCCACCAAAGGTGCAATCCTTGTTCATGCAGGCACCTAGCCGATTTATCCGAATGAACGTGTCTCCTCGCTTCGCTGCCGCTGTAAGGGCTTTGATTTCAGATACCTTGATGAAGTGGACAACCTGATCCTTGCGCTTAGCCCCATACGGGCTGACATACTCAGCCGACAGCAAATTGGCAAGTTCCCGACCGATGGACTCGTACATGGCGCGCAAGAAAACTCCGCGTGTTTCGTCGTCAAGAGCCAAACGCGAATAGTTGTGACCGTAGTAAAGAGTCATCACCTTACCCAGATGTTTCATCAGATATTGAAGGGAAGAGTCTGACACCATTCCGGAGGACAGCATATTGACCGCGCCGGTCCGCCTCAGTTGATGATTTTCAAGCGGCCAGATCGTGCCAACCTTGAATCTATCTGGATCGAGGTCGGGTTCAATAAGTAACGCGATCCGGAGATCGTCCTCCGTGACTTTGAGCTGTTCCCTCTCCAAAACATACGGATAGTTCTTCATGAAGTCCATGTAGGTATTGGGCGTGGGGCGAATCGCATAAGAGTACGATTTGGTCGACGACCATGGCTCATATGCTCGTCCGATCAGGTACGGGTTAGCAATGTTCTCGATTGTTGGGCTGACCACGGGATGCGCTGCTGCACAGGTCATTCGCAAGCGGGCAATATGATCCATTGCTTCGTGCGCAACATTGACGCTACGAGTAGTGGGGAAATACGCATCGGGGTCCGGGTCGGTCTTGGTAGTCGGCCCGCGCAGGATGTAAATTTCGCCAATTTTCTCGTCGTTATCGACGATAAGACAGTCAGCTCGCAGACTATGCCCTTCCTTGATCCGCATCAGAGAAAAGTTGAGCATGTATCTCAATCCTGCTTCTGACACCATGGTCAGGTAGGTCGACAGTCGTGCGATACCGATAAGTCTTCCACTTTTTCCCTTTGGTAAGTCCGGCCCTAACCAGTGGTCGAGCAGCGCCGAAATACCGTAACGTTCGGCGGTCAGCGCAAACTTACCGTAGAAAATTCGTCCGGTTCTTGCGCCAGTGTGGTCTGTATTTCTAAAAGGAGTCCTGCCATGCTTTTCATCCAGTAAGGCCCTAGACAGTGATCCGTAGTTATGTGCGTAGGCTTCCAAGCAAAACCTATAGCATGCCTTGATCTGATCCTTGTGCTTCAGATAATCATCCAGCACTTCGCGCAAGCGCTTGATCTGATAAGCCCAAATGCGAGGCGGAATATAAGCCGTCTGTTTGTAGTCATAACCTGGCGCGGCGTTGGCGAGGTGAGTCAGGCCACACTTGTCAAAAATGAAAAACCCGAGTTGCACTTTGGCATCGAGCAGATCATGAAAAACGGTTATTGTATAGTTGAACTTGGATGGAGCTACCGCACTTGGAATCTTCTCAGCAATGGCCGGAAAGCGCATCAGGTCGCTCGCCAAGATGCCTTCGTTGGAGCAAAACGCGACTACAGTGCGAACGCATGAAAACTTCTCCTTGAGAGTTCCGGCTGCCTTGCAGGCCCCTCGACCCCAAATGAGCCATTCCGCACAGCGCCTAAGCAATTCGGCATTCATAGGATCGATCTTCGGCGTGTTTGGCTGCTTCCCAAGCTCAAAATTGAGCTTCATTGGAATACCAGCCCAGACATCGAGCGGCCAAGTCGTGTCTCGCCGGATGCACACGGGATTGTCTTCGGCATCCCGAAGGGGGGGCCAATCGTCCGGTGCCGGCCAACTCGGAGGCCGGTAGTTCCCAGCCTTGGGATGCGCCAGCGACGAATTCATCTTGAGACTCAGTTCGTCGAGATTCACAGCGCCGGGGCGTGGTAATTTCATTTGGTATCCCATGCGACTTCTATCCCTCGTTGCCTCTCTGGATTCCGATCAGTTCAGCCCAACCGGGGTGGTAGTCGCCTTCATCAACCTTTGCCTGTCCTTCCTTGACCCAAAGTGCTCTCAGCGCACTGGAGTTCTTAAAAAATGTAATCTTCTGTGTGATGCGCTCCACCGCCAGTGCGGCAGGATGCGGTGGCAACGGGTTTTTGCCGGGTTGGGGAGGACGGAAGTTGGCGAGCTCCATCGCCTTGAGAAAGCGGAAGCTGCATAGCGACCAGACATGATCCTCGCTGTCCGGGTCCCGAAGGTTGTTGCACCAGAGGCAGCCCGATGGATGAATGCAGTCTGGCTTTGTGGCACTGGTGGGAATGTCGTGGATCGGGTCGGGGCCTTTGCCAGCGCAGTCGCCGGGTGACGGTGGTTCGGCGTGGGGGTCATTGACGTTCCAAAACCGGACTATTTCGCCAATTGCCACCTGAAGATTCGGCTCCTCATACTTGGTATGCAGAGTTTGCTTGTGATGCTGAGCCATGTCCGACGTCAGGTCGGGGTCGCGCGAGCGGCGCAGGAGCCAGTTAACCCGTGTTCTGCGCAAGGCTCTCGGCCGGATCATCTTGATGCCCAGCTTTTTGCATATAGGATCTAGGCGATAAAAATTGGGAGCCGTGTCCTCGTGACGGCCAAACGTCACTAATGGAAAAAGCAACCCGTTCGGATCGTCAGGGAAAACGGCGTCCCGCCATTCCAGGTAGCGCTCAAAGAAGTCCTTGTACTCCGAAAAGATCTTAAAGAAAACCGGCCCTTTTCGGCGCTCCTTGAAATCCAAAAATTCCCAGCCATCATCGGTCTTGGCCGGCCAGTAGTGGCGCTTGCGCAAAGTATGAGCGTCGGCAAGGTTCATCCCGGTTTGGGCGATGAAAATCAACATTTCCGCCTCAATGCGCAGGTTGACGAGTGGATACCGAGTGCGGAGCGTCTGATCTGCTTCGTGTGCCGCTCTTATTCTTTCGCGCGTTGAGATGTTTTTGCGTTGGCGGGAATTAGTTGCCTTTCGGAGAGTGAGCTTTTCTAGCGGCCTCAACTTGGACCACTCGACAAGCTTCTTGCCTGCGCCTACTGAAATGACAACCGGCAGGGGGCCCCACAGAGCCTTCAGATTAAGGCCGTCGCAGATGTCCGCCAGTACGTGTCCGAACGCAAAGGTGTGCTCCAGATTCTGCTTGTCCCCTGCCACACTATGCGCGCCTTTCCCGCTATTGACGGCGTAGGTCAGACTCGTCGTGGCGATAATTCGACGACGCTCAAGTATGCGATCAATCAGAGTGCCAACAGTAGCAGCCTGATGGTACGCAAAGTTCATCGATATGTCTTTGACGACCCGAACACGGTGAAGCAAATGATCCGCCCATTTTCGGTAGGTGCTCTCGATTTCAAGCAGTGTCAGTGCCTGTCCCGCGTCCGTTGCCCATTCAAAAAAGCTACGTAGTTTGCGTATCGTTGCTTTTGTGGTGTTTTTGCTTCCTCCACCCACTACGGTAGCGTGCATTTCCGCGTGCAGCTTCGTCACGAGTTCCAGTCGCTCGATCTTCGGTCGTCCCAACTTGCCGCGGTCAATCGCCTCTGCAAGAAGATGTGAGCGCGCCTTATATTTTTTAGTCCCTTCGTACAGTAGCAGGTGAAGGTCTAAAGGCGTTTCGTACTCGCCGTATTCCAGCGTCGGGAAGGTCAGATCCGGCATGCGCGCATCAAGCATGAGCGGTTACCTTCTGAGTAACTCCTTGCGTATTCAGTCGTCCACGAAGACCTATGAATACCCGCGAGAACGCATCGGAATACTTCGCTTTGTTTTTATTCTCCTCAATGAACTTGATGTACCTCAGTGTGGTTGATACCTCCTTGTGAAACATCGCAAGGCGGACAAATTCGAGTGCTGCATTGACGCTGCCTTCATTCAGGCACAACGTCATAAGCCATGTTCCGAAAGTCGCTCGAGTGTCGTGAAACTGAAACCGCTCCATGAAGTGCAACCCAGTTGCGAGCGCGGCCTTCCGGAGTGACCGCATTTCCTGATTGATGGAAGGGCTGGTGTAAGCCTCGCGCTCGGCGTAGGGTGCGCCGAACCTCGTCAGGAACAGAAGATCCCTGTGTTCTGGTGCAGCCTGGGCTTGTCGCTTTTTTCGTCGTTGGTCAAAGCCGTAGAACAGCAAGTCTTCTCGGAGTTCGGCTGGCAACAGAAGCTCGCCCTTTACATCGAATTTGGTTCTGACGTAGGGCTGCGACCCCGGCCCGCACCTGACCAAATAGATGCCGGGCATCATGGGGTCTTGCCGCGCCCCAACCAGATTAGCAACCTTCAGATCAGTGATGGTTCCGATGCGGGCTCCTGTCCAGAATCCGAGCGCCAACATCAGATTGATCTCCGGGCTGCAATTGTCTCGGGCAAACGTCAGCAATTCAATCTTGTGTTTATCGCTTAGTGGCGTTAACCCGTCCTCTAGTATCGTTCCATGGCGCGCCACATTGGGGATCGAAACGTCGGCATTGATTCGTCCCATCGTGCGCTCAAGGCCCACCGTATCGAAGTATCGCAACACCACCTGTTTGTCCTGCCAAATAGGCGAGCGCTTATCGATGAAACCGGCGACCCAGGCAAACCGGTAAAAGCGGATGGTCGACGCCATTCGTTCTCTCGCGGTTGACGGAGACAACCTGCCGTCCCCGCGTTGGGCAATCAACTCCCCACGCCAGCGAACCAATACGCGCTTGGCTTTCTCCAGAGGAAAATGCTTCCAGTCCTGCTCGGTTTCTTCCAGCCACGCAGCGTACTTGTGCAGATGCCGCATGGCATCCTGAACCGTCTTGAGTTTGATTTCTCGAGGGGTGGCACGCTCGCGAGCCCAAAGGTTTGCCTCGCGCCACGGCGTTCCGTCAGACCAAAAGAGTTGAGGAAGACCATTGATAGGCTTGATCGCTTTATCGCGCACCCATGACACGGTATCGCCATTCACAACGGCGCGGTGCGGTACGTAATCGATGAATTCAAGCGTAGGCATCAGGCATCCGATCCGTCTCCCATGCCATCACTCACACGTTTGCAGAACATTGATTTGTGCACTAGTAGTTGCACATAAAAACGGCAGGAAAGGTGCTCCAACAGTCATTACAAAACAGTGTGAGAAACGATCGTTTGTCGCGCTCACTCTGCTGCCTCAAGGCAAACCCGCACCGCTTGCACGAAATTGATGCCGATAAGATGCATCACGAGGTCGATTGAGCCGCCACCACCGCGATTCCCGGCATATCGATCCACCAACTCGTCCAACCACTTCTCACCAGTCAGAATCAGCCGAAAATCACGTTTCAAACAATTCACGTGGAAACGCCGGCCACCCGATGAGGGGGCAGTCGTCGTGTAGGTGTGGTCTTCCTTGAGGTAGTCGCAGACATGGATCAAGACTTTGAGGAGCGGGACGCTGCGCGCCCGAGAGACATCTTGCGCAGTCCAGGGGGCCACTAAAGGCACTCCTGAAAGGCACTACTGCGCTCATATACATGAGCAAAAAACAAAACCATCGCGAAATCTCCGCACTAATGTCCACACTTTATAATAGTGCACTTGCTATGTCTACATCATTACCTCACTCTTAAGGTCGATCTCGCCGCCGCGCACCCGGAAATTGCGCGCCACCACCCGCAGGCCGTGGCCTTCCAGATGGCGCGCTGCCTGAGCCTCGGCTTCGCGGCCGCG
>Ga0209098_1002183_pt1 | contig 17556 bp, 14 predicted proteins | sample AD_JPNHW1_MetaG_FD_184429 | JGI IMG/M metagenome (GOLD analysis project Ga0209098, IMG submission 184429) | Active sludge microbial communities of municipal wastewater-treating anaerobic digesters from Japan - AD_JPNHW1_MetaG (SPAdes) (version 2) | ecosystem: Engineered > Bioreactor > Anaerobic... | reverse complement strand
TTTCTCCTCTTCCCCACGGCGGAGACCTTCCAGTGCTGCAACCTGCCCCATTGCAGGGGCACAGAGCATGACATACTGGTGGATCTTAAGTGCCGCATCGCAGATCTCCTTTGGGGCGCAGAGATACCCGATCCTCCACCCTGTCATTGCATACGCTTTCGAGAATCCGTTGAGGAGAATCGTCCGCTCCTGCAAGCCTTCAACAGCAGCAGCCGATGTGTGAGTACCGGTATACGTCAGCTCTGAATAGACCTCGTCGCTTATAAGAAGGAGGTCATGGTCGATCACCACATCCGCTACAGCCTTGAGATCCTCCTGCCTCATGACAGCGCCGGTCGGGTTGTTCGGGAAGTTGATGATCACCGCCTTTGTCTTCGGGGAGACCGCTTCCATCAGGTGGTCTACCTTGAGTTTGAAATGATCTTTTTCCAGGCACTCCACCGGTAGTGGTATCCCGCCGGCGAGCGTCACGCAGGGGGCGTATGAGACATAACTCGGTTCGGCAATGATCAGCTCGTCCCCCGGGTCGGTCACCGCCCGTATGGCGATGTCGAGACCTTCTGATACCCCGGTGGTAATGATCATCTCAGTATTGGGGTTGTAATCGATGCCGTAATGACCGGAGAGCCATCGCGAGACCGCCTCCCTTAGCGGCTGAATACCGCGGTTCGGAGTATAAGAGGTCCCCCCTTGTTCGATCGAATAGATGCTTGCTTCGCAGAGATTCCAGGGGGTGCTGAAATCAGGTTCCCCTACTCCGAGGGAGATCACCTCTTCCATGGTCAGCGCCAGGTCGAAAAATTTCCGGATCCCGGATGGCGGTATCACCCTGGCCCGCCGGGATACAAAGTCCCGCATGGTGTTCCCTCACGGTGAGTAGGGCAGGCGCTCCCCTGGCTCTTTTTCGCAGAAATTCTGACCGTTCTCCTTGTATGTCTTCATGATGATGTGGGTGGCGGTCTCGCGGATCCGGTCCATCGGTGCAATATATTCAGATACGAACCGTGCCACATCCTGCATGGTTTTCCCGGTCACATGCAGCTGAAGATCATAGACCCCGGTAACGAGGCGGAGTGACTTGACTTCCCGGAACTTTGCGAGCCGATCGGCAATGCGGTCATAGCCATAATCGCGTTCAGGATTCACCTTGAGCTCGATGATAGCTGCGACTCCTCCGTTTGCTGCCCGTTCCCAGTCGATAATGGTGGTATAGCTTCTGATGATCTTCGCTTCTTCCAGTGCAGCAATGCGGCATCTGACATCTTCCCCGGAGAGTTCGGCCATGATCGCCAGCTCATCCGGGGATAGCCTGCTGTTCTCCTCGAGAAGCCGCAGGAGGAGGAGGTCTTTTTCATCCATCTTCGTTTCACCTGAACAGGGTCTTCACCCAGGTCACGTCCATCTTTTCAAGCCCATGGGCACTCAGACGTGGATCGCTCAGGATGACGTCCCGTATCTTATGATTATTTGAGTCAAACCACATTTCTTTTGTCCTCCCGTATCTCCCGCGACTGACAACCCGCGTATTGATGACCCCCAGCATGTTCAGTTCGGAGATGAGATCGGTAATCCGCCGGTGCGTGAGGATGTCGAGATCCATAGCCGGGGCAATCTCCTTGTATATTTTACTCACTTCTCCGCTGGTGAAGATGTTCTGTCCCATCTGGTCAAGGAGCATCATGGAATAAAGGACGATTTTGCTCTGCGTGGGAAGGGTGGCGATACACTCCACCATGCTGTCGGTCTCTATCTTGGCCTGTGCGATCTTGACATGCTTTTCAGTCACACCTTCTGCTTCATCTCGGTCGGCGATTTCCCCGGAAACGCGGAGGAGATCAAGCGCCCTGCGGGCATCCCCATGTTCCTGTGCGGCAAGGGCCGCACAGAGGGGAATCACCCCGTCATCGAGGGCCCCTTCCAGGAATGCAATCTCGGCGCGCTGGAAGAGGATATCACAGAGCTGGGGGGCATTATAAGGGGGGAAAACGAGTTCCTCTTCGGAAAGCGAGGAGAGGACCCGTGGATCCAAAAAATCCTTAAAGCTGAGATCATTTGAGATACCAATCATACTCACTTTGGACTTTTTAAGGTCGGTATTGATCCTGGTGAGGTTGTAGAGGGTCTCGTCTCCACTCTTTTTTACCAGTTTATCAATCTCATCCAGGACGATCACCAGGACCCCGCCAGTCGATTCGAGCTGATTTTTCAGCTCCTGGTACACCTGGTCGGTCGGCCAGCCGGTCATGGGGATGATGGACCGGACCTTGTCGCTTGAGACCTCATCATCACCAGAAAGACTCTTTGAGATCTGTGCCAGGACGCGGTACTGGGTGTCAATGACTTCACAATTCAGATGCACCACCCTGCAGCTGGTTCCCATATGGGTACTGGCATTCTCAAGCTCGGTCCCTACATACCTGACAACCGCAGTCTTCCCGGTCCCTGTTTTCCCATAGATGAGTATATTTGAGGGGGTCTCATTTTTCAGTGAAGGTGCAAGAATTGAGGCTACCTGATCGATCTGAGGCCTTCTGTGTGGAAGGATCTGTGGTCTGTAGGAATGGCGGAGGACTTCCCTGTTTTTAAAGATTTTATTTCCTGACAGATATTTTTTGAATAGACCTACTGATTCAGGTGTGTCTGGCACTGATGATCCCCCGGGAGTGATTGGTTGGGTATCCTATGGTAAAAACTTGCTCATTTGTAGATCTTATAAACCCCTTTGTTTCCACTCCAAAAAAGGAGATTATTCTCTATTTTTTAAAAATTCAAAGGAATTGAAAATTTATTTTAGAGAGGAAATTCCATGTTTTCCATAAGAGTGCTCAGATACTTACTGGTCCCCCCACCCCATGCTTTCCACTGGAGATTGAATTAATGATACAGGATAGACTGTATCTTAAAATAAGAATGAAAGCATTTGGTAAATAACTCCCTCATATTATAAAAAAATTTTGAAATTAATCCCAAACTAGACCACATTGCATAAAATAAACAAAAATGTACTGGATATAATAAAGGGGAAAGGTATTGTTATAGTGGAACAATGGATATCCCAACGAATGAACAGGATGCCTGGAAATAAAAGAGCCATCTGGAATAAATTTTTAACTTAAAAAATTTTAGAATATTACCCAGTCAGCCAGAATATCACAATTACAATCTTTTAAAAAGACAGTGTTAAAATGAAATTTCCCGATCTCTATGAATCTTTACGTGCACAGGTCACATCTGACACCCTCCAGCTATGAAGGTGTGAAAACCTCCGTACGGATCAGAACTCCTCACCCATTGTTGAAAACCAGATTAGTGCGGATCGTAATGGAAGACTGCCCGGATCAAAAAATAGGAGAAAGGAGCGGCATTTATTGTTACCAATTCCACTGGAAATAAAGGGGTAGGGCGACCGACCAGAATCCGGAAAAAAAGACGGTTCAGTCTAAAAGTCTCACTAGTCCGATAACAGCTTGATCGCTATCCCTGACCGTACAGAACCAATCGATTTTTTATATCTGTTCAGTGGTCATCTCTTTTCAAAGTGATGCCCCACACTTTCACTTATGATGACCGGGTGAGATGATAACAAAAAGAATCTTCCACTTTGGAAATGCTCATCATCCAGAGTATCTCTTGGAGCATCTTTTTGCAGGATTCACCATGCCCAATGAGGAATTCAGGCTACCTCATATGGATACCTGTTGCTCTATTATCTTTTGTGTGTAATCTTTTTCCAGATGAATCCAGAACACGTGAAACCCCGGACAATCCGGGGGGCCGTAATTACGGTTTCAAGCTCACGGACCAAAGAAACTGACAAGAGTGGAGAGACCATCATTCGCCTCCTTGAGCAGGCTGATATCCATATCTCCCACTACTCGATAGTTCCCGACACTATTCCAGCAATCCGGAACGAGGCAATTAAAGCAGGAGCGGCTGCTGAGTGCATCATATTGAGCGGGGGGACCGGGCTGACCCATGATGACTGCACGATAGAAGCTATCACCCCCCTCCTTGACAAAAAGATTGATGGATTCGGAGAATTATTTCGCCTGCTCAGCTATCAGCAGATCGGGAGCGCTGCCATGCTTTCAAGAGCTCTGGCCGGCATCTGGGGTGGAAAAGCGATATTCTGCATCCCTGGCTCTACGGGAGCGGTCGAACTGGCAACGAGTAAACTCATACTCCCGGAAATCGCCCATATTCTCACTCATGCCAACAAGTGATTCTCGACTCTTGGAGAGATCTGAACAGAAGTACCTGTCTGTTCCAGGCTCTTTACTATCTTGCTTAGGTAAGTGTGATGAACAAGATACCTTTTGTGGGGCTCTTTGCCTCTCCGCCCCCACATTCGATGCATTTTGTATGAAGGATGCCTCACGTGCAGTTCATTGACTTTTGGTAGGTGAAGGCCATCCTTAATTCCGCCTCTCCATACCGAATGGCGAGGAGGCATTTTTGCAGATTAACGATATACTTCCAGAAGAGCCACCCGTTCTATTACCAGGTCCTGTAACCGGCTGATACCCACCACGGCAAGCTCTTTATCGGTAATTCCAAAGATCTCCTTAAGCAGGCATTGTTTTTCGGCTGAGAACTGTTCCCAGTCATCCTCGTTACAGTAAACACCCTTTTGCTCAAGATCTCTCAGTACTGGATCACTTCCCGGACAGATGCAGAGGTATACCCTGTTCACTCCCGGATGCAAGCCAAATTCCATCCCTACTTCACATTGCCTCGATCCCGCTGCATAGAGAAGTGCTTCCATCTCCACTGTGTTGGAAATGGCCTCACCCCTCTCAAATGCCCTAAATGCGTGGTATAGTGCGGATACTACATGCGCCCGCCCGGCCATCCTGTCGGCATTAAACAGGATAATAGTAGCACTCTTGGATGCACCAAGATCTCTGGTATATCTCAGAAATTCACCCGGGCTGGTGATATTTAGTCTGAACTGGTGGATGTCACAACGAGCACTCTTCAATCGGGCACCTCCTTCTGCACCATTCTTGGTATCAGCATCATCTGCGTATACATTTTATGAATCTCCAGGCTAATTTTCCCTTTTCATGCACTGAGAAGTAATATCTCAAGAGGATAGGCACGCTCTCCTGTTTATGTTCAAACCAGATTTTCTCGATGGAAGCAACATATAAAAGCCCTGATGGCGATTGGTCCAGGTACTACCCTCTGCTCATCATGCCATAGGAGGCTCATCTTGCCGAATATTCAAGGTACCCCGGCACGAAGAATCTCCTTTGCACCATACAACTTCAATCTTCATTATTCTCATCTCCGAATTGGAAGAGGGTAGGCTGGAACCTCGGAGCTGCTTCCTTCTGCATGATACTGTCAGTTGCCTTCTTTTGAATGGTGCTGGCAGTCCCCTTCAGATCTCTGAATATCATGCTGGTTACCCCCTGCCCGAGGATTGGCGCGATTCTCTCTTCTCCCGCTTCGAGAATCTTCTCAGGAGTGGTAAAGCCATTGTTGAACAACCGTCGTGCCCTGACACGTCCGATATTCCTGATCTTCACCAGGGGGATAAGTTCGCGCTTTATGCCATGTTTCATACAATATTCAAATTCCTGGACCGATGAGGCAAAGACACCTCTGAACATCCTGCTGAGCCGGCTGGACGCATGCAGGAGCCAGTTGGCCCCTTCAAGGAGGTTGTAAATATCACCCGATCCTATGGAATACCTCTCACCGATGATCGCCTCGGGAACCTCGCGGCTCCAGTCATAGAGTACCATTGCGGTCTTCACCGCCCTGAAATAATTCTCAGAGTCATCAAATGGGCAGTCAACCCAGAGCTCATGCTCATGCTCGAGCACAAACCGGTCCAGGTAATGGCTGTCCCTGTTCCCGACAAAGAGAGTGTACATATCTGGGGTACTACAGATCAAATGCAGGAGACCGATATCCGAGTACTCCTCCGCGGCCAGCATTCCTTTGAGGATGGTATCAGCACTAGTTGGATCAATATAGAGTAATGAGACGATCCTCCCATATTCTGTCGCCGAGAGGAGGTCATCCTGCTGCACAATCATCTCTGCCTGCTTCAGGAATGTGAGAGCCCGGCTGATGACTGATTCCAGGATTCTGTCCTGTTTCTTCTGGTGAAAGTAGAAGGTAGAACGCATGAACTCACGGAGTTCGGGACGAGTGCATATAAAGCCTGACGCGATCAGCGAGAGAATATGTGTCGTGAGAGCCTCTTCTGAAGAGCACTGTGAGTGCACATCTTCCGGGGGAGCCTCAATATAATAATCGAAGAGTTGCCCTGCAGCTCGTGCATCGGTAGTGATAAGGATGGCCTCGCCGTATGGATCGAGATGAGGTCGCCCGGCCCTCCCTGCCATCTGATGGTATTCACGTGCGGGAATGGGCACCATACCCTCCCCGCTGCTGTACCGGCGGTACTCTTTGATAATGACCCTGCGGGCTGGGAGGTTGAGCCCTGCAGCCAGCGTGGGAGTCGAGGCGATGCACCTGATATGTCCTTTTCGAAAGCCCTCCTCTACCAATGTCCGTGCCTCCCTCCGAAGCCCTGCATGATGGAACGCAGCCCCGCTCCCAACGCAGAGTGCGAGCGCTTTTTCCTGTTCCGTATTGGCCAGCTTCTCGAGGCTCTGCCTGTATTTCCGGAGGTCCTCACTATCGTTACGGATTGCTTTTGCCGCTTGTTTTGCGAATGCCTCTGCGTTCTTTCTCGATGAGACAAATACCAGACACTGACCCCCCTCTGCAATTGTATCCATAACAAGATTGATACTTTCGTGACGGGAGATGGAGGGCACAGACCGCGTTTCGGTCTGGAAGTGGATGGCACCGTCATAGTATACTCCCTGCCTGAGGTCGACCGGTCTCCATGAGCTGGTTACCAGGTCTGCGTCAAGCCAGCGTGCGAGCGTACCTGGATTTCCTATCGTTGCCGAAAGGGCGATCACCTGCATTCCTGGATTCATCCGCCTCATCTTGGCGATCACCATCTCGAGTGTCGGACCCCGATCCGGGGAATCGATCAGGTGGACCTCGTCAATAACGAGCAGGGTGATAGCCTTCAGCCATGCCGATGCATTACGGAGCAGCGAATCGACTTTCTCGCTCGTTGCAATGATAAAATCGTTTCTCCCAAGATACTCATCACGCCGGTCATAGTCCCCGGTGGAGATGCCGACCTTTGCACCCTTCCCACTGAACTCTTCGAATTTCTCCGAGGCAAGTGCCTTCAGGGGCACGATGTACAGGCACTTGCCCCTTTTTTTGAAATGATAATGCATCGCAATCTCTGCGATGAAGGTTTTTCCACTGGCAGTCGGTATGGCTACAAGGAGGTTTTTTCCGTTAAAAATCCCCCTATCCACGCACTGTGCCTGGGGAGGATACAGCTCACGGATTCCTGAGGACCTATACAGCTCGATCAGGTCCTTGGAAAGTGGGAGATCTTCAACGTTCATCCATACCCCTTTTATTCCAGTCTATATCACTAGCAGGTTAGTTCTTTTTTCTAACCATCTCTTTACCGCGCATGAAAATCTCCAATGGAAATATACCTCTCTCCGCATAAAAACCACCTGGTTCCGGTCTGATCCGGGTCAGAAACACCATTGATATCAGTAATAATAATCGATCATATCCTGCTTCATCTCGCGGCGCTTCCGCTCCAGGAATGAGAACACCATCTCGTGGGGGAGTCCCTGGAGGAGCATATCAACAGCACTCCGCGCGATCTTGATCTGCTCTGGCAGGCCGATGATGGCTACCGTCTTGCCGAATACCGAAATCTCGCACTCGGTCATATGCTCGATCTGCTCCCGCGAACGGCCGTCCTTGCCGATAATTCTCCCCCTGAGCCGGTCCAGCTGGCGGGGGCTGTCGGTAAGACCTGACAGATCGATCACATCCAGGAGCAGATCCTCATCCTCAAGCAGCATAAATGCACGTTCAGGTGAGAAACCGCGGTTGACTGCCTGGACGACCTCGATACCCCGGAGAAGGAGAGGTGCATCCTCGCCCTCCAGTTTCACACTCCCTTCCTTGCTGTCGATACTGATGCTGGTACTGGTCTTCTCTTCGAGCTCCTTTTTTACCGAGCCATTCTTTCCGATCAGTACCCCGACGCGGTTTCCAGCGATCTTGATCTCCTGTATCATTCTTTTACTCCCAACTCCGAGGGGTAAATCCCTCGCTCGTTCCATCGGTAATCTTTAAAAAAATTTCCTTTTCATCCATGACCGTGCAGAAGTCCCTGAAGTACCGGTTTATATTGGCAATGTCCCGGGAAAGGAAAAATTTCGCCCGGGGGTGATCAGGGGTTACTGACTGTCCCATATCGATTACGTACAAGCGGTCGCCGTAAAGGATATTGAACTCAGACAGGTCGGCATGGACAAGCCCGGCCTGCTGGTAGAGTCCCCGCATGAATAAGAGCACCTCATAATAAACTCCGGCTGGGTTTTCCAGTTCGACTGCCCTGAGGTGCGGAAAAGGACGTTCATCCTCGCCAAGGAATCCCATGATCAGGATATTCCGGTCCCATACATACGGCATAGGTACTGAAAGTCCCGCATCGGCAGCCCTCTTCAGGTTTGCAAACTCTTTCCTGGTCCAGGTAAAGATGAGATCCTTTTTTGTCCGTTTTATGCCGGCAAACCGCCTGTCACCGATGATGTACTCACTCATTGCGTTGAAGTTCGCTGTCCGGATACGATAGATTTTGATGGCGATATCCTGGTCTCCCCGCTCACCGAGAAAGACATTCGCCTCCTTGCCGGTACTGATCGAGCCTCCGATCGCGGTAATCCAGCCTTTATGGACCAGTTTGTACAGCGCCATCAGGGTCACCTCGTCAAAGACATCGTCACGGACTTTCAGCTGGTCCATGTCCTTTATCCGAACCCCAAGTCGTTCGACTTCACGATCGAAGTTGCTCTCAATCCGATCAAGGCTCACGGTGCATATCCCTCTCTACACATAGTCCCTGACACAGGAGAGCATATCAGCAAGATGCGTGCCTGCAGCCTTTTTCAGGTCAAGGGGATGGACCTCACCTTTGCGGTACGCCTCCTCCAACTCTTCAAACCGCTGGAACTCCCGGTCACCGCCAAACTTGGCAGGCCGCTTAATTATGACCGCACCCAAACGAGGGAAGATATGATACTGGAACATCTGCAGTATCGGATTCTCTTCGCATTCGGGAGGACAGAACGCTTTCTGGCACTTCTTCTCAATCTCCTCTACAGAATCAGATACCGAGATGTAATTCCCGGAAGAGGAGGACATCTTCTTTCCGTCAAGTCCGTTGAGGATGGGAGTATGGATACATACCGGGGTCGGGTATCCGATATTGACAAGGTGCTCACGTGCCAGCATATGGATCTTCCTTTGATCGATCCCCCCTACCGCGGCATCAACGTCCAGCTGGGCGATGTCCACCATCTGCATGATTGGGTAGATCATCTGGGACACGGTCGGGGCGTCCATGTTCCTGCCGACCTCGTCCATGCTCCGTTTTGCCCGATTCAGGGTGATCTGCTGAGAGAGCCTCAGCACCATCAGCTGGTAATCAGGAGAGAGCTGCAACTCAGATCCGAGCACATATTCGATATCACGGAGACCAAGGCCTTCAAAGCACCGCCTGTTGTACTGGGCGAGCTCGCCAACACGCTCCATGGTTCCCTTCCTATTGAGGAACGCATGGAGATCCGCGAGGAGGATGACTACTTCGAAACCGGCTTCCTTCAGATCAATCAGCTTGTTGACTGTAACCAGATGCCCGAGGTGGATCTCACCGCTTGGTTCATACCCGGCATAGACCCTTTTTTTGCTCTTTACCAGAAGAGCTCTGAGCTCGTCATCTGTGACGACTTCAACGGCATTTCTCGTCACCAGCGAATAAGGATCCATTTACAATGAATGGGTTGTGGTGGGTGTTAATGATTATGAGAGGAAAAAAATGTACAGCATTTATACCAATTTTTGACGATTTTCTCTCTCAACCGGATTCTTATCTTGCAGGTACAGATAGATAGAATTTGGATAAAAAATTCTCCCGGAATGTTTAGGGATAGGTATTGGCTGAAAATCTTCCCCCTTGATACTGGATCTCTCCGGATGAACAAGAGCATCAGATCCTTGGCGCCAGGGGTCTTCAGATATATCGAGGATCCATTTCTGAATAAGTCCAAAGCCCTCTTTTTTTATTGAAAAGCCTCCGGCATTTTCATCTTTTATGCTTGTGGCCCTCAAAGGAATCATGTTATTATTTTAGATCTCCCGGAATGATGAAAAACAAAGGATATAGTGGCAGTCAACACCCGTTTTTTCACATATCTTAATTTCATATCTCTTAAGATGGTACATTTCGTAAGAGACGCTCCTGATGGTTATGCCTGCGATGCGATAGGACATGCTCAAGACCACAAATTTCTACATAATTCTTGGATGAATGGGGAATCACTTTTTTTCATTGATGTGAACACCCGACTATGGATTTTTTCCAACGTGATGTACGAGAACGGTTGGTGGTGAAAATAAGACTAATCCTAAAAATAGAGTCAGAACTGCACGATCACTGCTTGTAAATCGGGTTTTCGCAAGGGAGGGGCGCCAATGATAACGGATCTCTCAAGATGACTGGAAGGTCTGGGTATATCAGAAATGAAAAAGGCTGAATCCTCTTTATCGGCACCTCTTCCCGGACTTAAAAAAAGAACAGGGAGACCCGTGCTACTGCTTTCCGGTTATTGTATCGCAATGAAATTGAGTGCCTTGTTGGTGATCGCCACCGATTTTGCCGGATCTTTCTCGATCCCGGTCATCGCACGGATGCAGTCGATATTCTCGACAACGACATCGGCTTCCTGGTGGATAGCCTGGAAGAGGTACAACTCGTTTCTGAGGCAGGATACCGATTCCTCGAAGATCCCATTCTCCCAGAGGTCCGATCGGTGACGGCCCAGGTCCATGGCATACTCTTTCAGTTCGGCAGTGCTCGTAATCCCGGTAGCCTTCCGGACGAGGCCCATCCGTGGATGCTTCTCGATTATCTCAAGGACCTTCTCACGGGTGGCCTCTCTCTTGAGGTCCATCTGGACAACATGCATGTGCATCATGGTCACGGGAACGATCATGGCCTGGGTCACGATATTGATGTTAGGGAGAACGCTCTGGACATCAGGTCCGTGGTGACTTGGGATATGCACGGGATTCAGGACGATTGCATCAATAGGGCCACGCTTGATGTCGGCCGGGTCACCTCCCCTTCTCACCATCACAGCCCGGACCTTCTCCACGCCATAGGCCTTGTCCATGGCATTGATGATTCTGCAAAGCCCGGTCGTGTTACAGGAGACTACCCGGGCGAACTGCTTTCCAATGGCATCCTTGTAGTTGCAGTCGGAGTTGAACGAGAATCCTGCCACTTCATGGTCCTCTCCTCCCTGCCAGATGGCTTTAACTCCCAGTCTCTCGTATACCGGCTTGTTTTTCTCCCCGATTCCCCCAGGAGTGGCATCCACCACAATGTCGGCAGCTTTTAGCATATCCTCGACTGCCCCGGCGACTGGCAGGCCTGCCTTCTCAAAGGCCGCCTTCTTGGCGATATCGGCAATGTAGAGTGGATAGCCTCTCGATTTGGCGATGAATGCCTCGTGACTGGGTTTTGTCTTCGACACCCCGATGACTTTCATATCCGGCTGTGCAGCAACCGCATCGGCAACGCGCTTTCCGATCGTTCCATATCCGTTGATGGCTACATTGATCATATGGGAGGGATGTCGAAGGAGTAGCAATTAAATGTTGGGATTTTGGGCCAGTGGGTGGGATGGAAAACCCCATCAGGGAAAAGATATGATCAGGGTGAATATGCGCAACATCATCAGATGAAAGAAAAAGGAAAAGGAAAAATCCCAGACAATTCATCGAGAAAGTCGTTTGGAATCTTTGGAGGCATATCGATTCAAAAAGGAAAGGAAGGGAAAATACCCCGTCCGGCACAGTTCTGGCCTGTTCATCCGCTGGGATTCCTGATGTTATTTCCCTTGCTGTTTTCAACCGGCGGCTGATTAATTTGCTGCCAGTAGAGGCCGAGATCCCGGATTACGTTGGCGAACTGATCAAACTGGACCGGCTTGACGATATAGCTGTTCACTCCGAGTGCATAGCTCTCGACAATATCACGCTCTTCACGGGAGGAGGTAAAAATGACAACGGGTATTGAATGGGTTGCGGGTTCACTCTTAATTTTTCGGAGTACTTCCAGACCATCCACTTTAGGCAGTTTCAGATCAAGAAGTATGACTTTCGGCCGGCCGATGGATTTGCCTTCATATGTTCCAGTGCCGAAGAGGTAATCCAGTGCCTCTTCACCATTCCAGGCAACATGGATCCTGTCTCCAAGATTGCACCACTGAAAAACGTGAAGGATCAGCTCGACATCGTTAGGATTGTCTTCCACGAGGAGTATCTCTGCACCGGTCGTGCCCGACTTCATGGTTGATACTAGCCCAGCGTAAAGAAAAAGGTTGTGCCCTCTCCCTGGACTGACTCGGCCCAGACACGACCCCCGTGACGGTGAATTATCCGTTCGACTATCGCAAGTCCCACTCCAGTTCCCTCAATTGAGGGATCATCATGAATTCTCTGGAAGACACCGAACAGTTTATTGGCATACTTCATATCGAATCCGATCCCGTTGTCCTTCACATAGTAGACGGTAGTCTTGTCTTTTACGTATGACCCGACCTCTATCCGGGCAACATCGCGCCCCCTGGTGAATTTGAGGGCATTGGAGAGAAGATTCGTATAGACGTGGTTCAGGAGCGCTGGATCAGCCGAGCATGTGGGCATCTCTTTGATCACTAGATCAATCTGTCTCCCTGTCGTCTCCAGCCTGAATTCCTCGTATGCTTCCCTCACAATGGAGGAGGGATCCACCAAAAACCGGTTGAGGGGAAGCCTGCTCATGCGGGAAAAATTCAGGAGTTCATCAATGAGAACACCCATACGCCCGGTGTTTTCCCTTATCTTCTCCAGATACGAGATAATCTCTTTGGGGAGATTCTTGCCGTATTCCTGGAGCAGGATCATTGAATATCCGTCGATTGCCCTTAGTGGAGCACGAAGATCGTGAGATACCGAATAAGAGAATGAATCGAGCTCACGGTTAGCCATCTCCAGATCGCGTGTCCGTTCTGTCACCCGCATCTCCAGCTCTTCGTTGAGTCTCCTGATATCGTCCTCTACTTTTTTGAGTTGGGTGATATCAACGAGAATGCCACGGATTCCGGTAACGGCCCCTTCGCTCATGATCGGCGATGAGTATACCATGGCGTTCAGATTCGATCCGTCTTTTCTGACCATGTTATATTCCGCGCCTTCCGTCTTTTTCCCTTCAATGGATTCTTCCAGATTTCTAAGCGCCTGTTCATGCTCTTCAGGGACAATAATCTGAAAAATAGTTATCCCTTTTTCCAGTTCGCCGGGATTATAGCCAAAAATCTGATATGCGGATTCGTTCACATAGGTTATTCTGCCGTTTAGATCAACTTCGAATATCACCTGGGGGAGGAGTGTTGCAAGATCACGGAATCTTCTCTCACTTTCTATCAGATCCTTTTCAATCTGCCGCTGTTCAGTGATATCCCTGCCAATGGACTGGTACTCAATAACATTCCCTTCCGGGCTGAATATTGCGCGGTCATTCCACTGCTGCCACCGGGACTCTCCGTTCGGCAAGATGATCCTGTGTTCTATCGAAAGTTCGGGATTCTCCGGAGTGAGGTTACGGAATCCCTCGTCAAGTCTCTTTTTCTCTTCATCAGGAATGGCGGGGATGAATTTTTTTCCCGTGATATCACAATCCGGGAGGCCAAAATAACGGCAATACGCCTCATTTGCAAAGGTGATAGTTCCATCAGGACGGAATCGCGTGATGAACTCTGACTGGCTCTCAACAACACCCCTGTATCGCTCTTCAGATTCGCGCAATTTGCTCTCGCTGTGCTTCAGCTGTTGGATCATACCTTTGAGGGATAGTACCAGCGCGTTGATGCTCCTCTCAAGGATGCCAAATTCACTTCCCTTCGTTGATGCTATCTGGTGGTCGAGGTCTCCATGGGCAATGATATCGGTATCAGCTGCTATCTGAGCGATCGGTCGGGTAAGGTACCGGGATAGGCTGAATGCACCGATAATCCCTAGTATGAGGCCAAATCCTGCAACAAGGAGATGAAAAGCGATCAGCTGTTGTTGAGACTGGAAAATCAGTGCATCATCATAGATTATCTCGACGATAAGACTCATGTCGGCAGCGTAGTCCTCATCCTTGAGGTCGATGAAGAGGTATTTTGTTGTCAAACGGGGATCATTGTCAGGGATGACAAGACCCTGACGTGTGGCCAGAACCTGGTCAAGGATCGCATTCATTTCTGCGTCGGGCTTGAAGGACTTGTTTCCTACCTGCCGTTTTGCCGTAGTGAATATCCTGAGATCGCTGATATAGGGGCTCCTTTGACGGACTGACTCGATCATATCAGTGTACTTGAGGGTGTTCCTCTCTGACTTGAACGATTCAGCTGACAAGCCAAGCTCGAGGATATATTCGTGATCTTCAGTAGGGGAATAGGCAAATTTTTTCAAGTTTCCTGTGGCACTCTCCTGAACAACCCGATCGGGATAGAAACCAGGTTTTGCCTTGATCTCCATCAGGTATTCATAGAAATAGGGGATCATTTCCTTGAAGTTCAGGCCAAGTTCAGGGGTATAGGTGGTGTATTCCACCACTCCCGATCCATTGATGATATACAGATCCATCTCGCCTCCCATCTCCGTTTTAAGTTGGGCGAGATTCATCCGTGATGGATCACCCCCCGCTTCACGATATCCACGGTGAAAAATGACAAAGCCCTGCTCCATTCTTTTGTTCAGGGTATTATCAAAGAGCTTAAGGCCATTGTCGATGGTTGCAACAGATTCAATCAGATTCTGCTCGGTCTCATTTCTTAGCAGTTCTGCATGATCCTGGAAATTTTCGTTCACCAAAACTAGGTCGCCGATGGTGATTACCGCGACGATGACTGAGATAATGATAAGTAAGAATACAAGCAGGTAAAACGAAAACGATCGCTTCTTCCCAGGCGTTGTCATATCCCCTTCAGCCCCCTTTCAAAGATCGCAAAGCGAAAAAGGTTCAATCCACCCCTATGATGTATAAACTCCCTTGGAGTGCTTGAAGGTTTTGATTAAAATGCACACGGTGTAAAAACAAGTGCCTTGCAAATCTTTAATTTGCCCGAAATGTCATGATCGATTGCCATGATCCTCGACCAGGAGAAGATCACCCGGATTAAAAAATTGCTCAAGGCCAGGCCTAAAGGCCTCACGATATCAGATATTTCTCATAATCTGAAGATAAACCGAAATTCGGTGGCAAAATACCTGGAGATCCTCCTTATCACCGGACAGGTAGAGATGAGGATGTATGGGAACGCGAAGGTATACTATCTCTCCCACAGGGTGCCAATATCATCGATGCTGAAGTTCGCTAACGAACTCATCCTTGTGCTGGACAGTGAATTCAAAGTCGTTGAGACCAATGAAAATTTCATCTCCTTTTTTGGATTAAAAAAAGAAGACACCATTGGTAGCCCTATCGGTTCCTGCCCCGTAAACAGCCTTGGATCTGCAAAGATCGAAGATCTCGCAAGGGATGCGTTTGATTCAGGAGAAATAATAACAGAGACGTCATATGCCAGGGACGGCCAGACATGCTATCTCCGGATAAAAGCGGTTCCGAGTGTTTTTGATGATGCGACCAGGGGATCAACGCTCATTTTTGAGGACATTACTGAAAAAAAGCAGTTTGAGGACCGCCTTAAACTGAGTGAAGCAAAGTTCCGGGCCATCGTTGAGGACCAGACCGAACTGGTCGGGCGTTTCGACAAGGATCTCAGGATATTGTTTGTAAACAAGGCAGCATTACAGTATTATGGGATCACAAATGAGGATTTTAACGGGAAAAAATTTCTTGAATTTATTCAACCTGATGACAGAGCACGGGTCATTACCTGCATCGAGGGACTCTCGTTCGAGAAGCCTGTTGATACCGTCGAAAACCGGGTGTTATTTCCGGACGGTACGCAACGGTGGCTCCAATGGACGAACCGTGCCATATTCAACACCGAGGGAACTCTTATCGAATATCAGGGAGTCGGGAGGGATATCACCGAGAGGAAGAAAGCAGAAGAAGCGCTGGTGGTAAAAGACCTTGCATTGAGCACATCAGTGAATGGCATTGCATTAGCCAACCTTAACGGTGTAGTTACCTACGCCAACAAGGCATATCAAAGTATGTTCGGTTATCAGAATGATGCAGAAGTTATTGGACATCCGATTCAAGCATTTTCCCATGGTGATCCACAAGAGGCTGCCATTATCACCACTGTTATTGATTCTCTCATGATGAAAGGGAGTTGGTCTGGAGAGGTTACCCCCCGAAGAAGAGACGGTACCCCTTTTTATGCGTTCCTGTCTGCCTGGCTGGTAAAAGACACCTTGGGGATCCCATTCTGCATGATGGCATCGTTCGCAGATGTGACCGACCTTAAAAAAGCACAGGAAGAGATTCAGCTGAAGAATACTGCGATCGCGACCACCATCAACCCGATAGCAATCTTTGATGCAAACCAGCGGTTAATCTATGCGAATGATTCGTTCATCGAAGAATTCGGCATCCCCATGAATGAAATACGGGGCCGACAGCCACGGGATATTTTCGCTCAATTCGAAACGGTCTCTCCCTCACTCGAAGAGATAGAGAGGGCACTGTCAGCTGAAGGGAGATGGAAAGGTGAGATGGTGGTGAGAAAGAAGGATGGAAGCATGATGTATCTTGAAGGATCGATCCGGATAACGGTAAATGGAGAAGGGAGTCTCCTGTACATGCTCGCTTCCTTCGTTGATATTACAGACCATAAAGAGGCAGAAACTGCCCTCAGGAGTTCTCGGCAGAAACTCGAGGAGACAATTGAATTTATGCCTGATCCTACCTTCATCATCGACCGGAATCACCGGATCATTGCATGGAACCGAGCACTCGAGCTGCTTTCAGGAGTAAAAAGGGAGGAAGTGTTGGGCCGAGAGGATTTCCAGAAAGCATTCTCATTTTTAAAAGGATCACGCCCGGTCCTTGTCAACCTTCTGGATCTGCCACCCCATGAGATTGCACGAAATTACCCCTCGGTCCGCAGATTCGGTGACAGTATCTATGTTGAAGCTTATATCGCTGATATGAACGGGGGAAAGGGATCATTTCTCTGGGGCAAGGCCTCAGCGCTTGTCGATAACGAAGGGCACCGTATCGGCGCAATTGAATCGATACGGGACATCTCCGCATGGAAACGTGCCCGTGAATCCCTGAAAAATGCCGAAACGAGGGAGCCGATCGGTACGATGCCCTTTCTGGGTGAAGAGAATAAGATGCAGGAAGGATCGATAGCAAGAGAGGAACTTGAGTCTATCCTCAATCTCGTTGATGAAGCAATTCTTGTTCTC
>Ga0209098_1002182_pt1 | contig 17556 bp, 18 predicted proteins | sample AD_JPNHW1_MetaG_FD_184429 | JGI IMG/M metagenome (GOLD analysis project Ga0209098, IMG submission 184429) | Active sludge microbial communities of municipal wastewater-treating anaerobic digesters from Japan - AD_JPNHW1_MetaG (SPAdes) (version 2) | ecosystem: Engineered > Bioreactor > Anaerobic... | reverse complement strand
CAAACTTAGAAATTGATTTGAGTTGCAAAAAAATAAGGAGGGTTTATCGAGATGCTATATGGCTTGGTAAAATTGCTTGTTAAAACGTATAAAAAAATTAACGAACTATTGATAAATAATTAACATTGTTTACCGATTAATTTTTTATTTCGAACCTATTGTGCTTTTATAGCCTCGTTAGAGGCGATATATAATAAAACATTAAAATCAGGACATTCAAACATATCATAGAATATTCAATTGAACAACAATAAATTTTTAATTTTGTCCCGTTAGGGACAACAGCTTGGTAAAATATACAAACAACTAATTTATGTACCATTAGGTACAACCGCTAAAATAAAATGTCAAACACTTATACACAGATTCATATTCAATGCGTTTTTGCTGTGAAATTCAGAGATGCTGTAATAAATAATTTATTTAAAGAACGATTGCATAAGTATATCATTGCCATTATAAATAATAATGGACACAAGACACTTGCAATTAACAGCATGCCTGACCATATGCATATATTTTTTGGAATGCGGTCCAATCAATCATTATCCGAATTGATGCAGTTAGTAAAAGGCGATTCATCGGAATGGATAAATAAACAAAAATTAGTTTTAGGAAAGTTCCGTTGGCAAGAAGGATATGGAGCATTTTCATATTCAAAATCACATACTGATGCTGTAGTTAAATATGTTTTAAACCAGGAGGAACATCACAGAAAAAAAACATTTTTAGAGGAATATAAAGAAATGTTGAAAAAATTTGAAATTGATTATGACGAGAAGTATATATTCAAAGAACTGGAATAATACATTTTTATTCGGGAAGAAGAGGGTAGTGCCTACGGCACATCATAATCTTAATTGCTGTTCTTTTTTACCAAGCTTTAATGCCTACGGCATATCAAAAGATATATTATATATTTTGTCCTGTAAGGGACAATAGCTTGGTAAAAGAATTTAGGAAGAAATGGGTAGTGCCTACGGCACATCATAATCTTAATTGCTGTTCTTTTTTACCAAGCTTTAATGCCTACGGCATATCAAAAGATATATTATATATTTTGTCCTGTAAGGGACAATAGCTTTGTAAAAGAATTTAGGAAGAAATGGGTAGTGCTTACGGCACATCATAATCTTAATTATTGTTCTTTTTTACCAAGCTTTAATGCCTACGGCATATCAAAAGATATATTATATATTTTGTCCTGTAAGGGACAATAGTTTAGTAAAAGAATTTAGGAAGAAATGGGTAGTACCTACGGCACATCATAATCTTAATTGCTGTTCTTTTTTACCAAGCTTTAATGCCTACGGCATATCAAAAGATATATTATATATTTTGTCCTGTAAGGGACAATAGCTTTGTAAAAGAAATTAGGAAGAAATGGGTAGTGCCTACGGCACATCATAATCTTAATTATTGTTCTTTTTTACCAAGCTTTAATGCCTACGGCATATCAAAAGATATATTATATATTTTGTCCTGTAAGGGACAATAGCTTTGTAAAAGAATTTAGGAAGAAATGGGTAGTGCTTACGGCACATCATAATCTTAATTATTGTTTATTTTTACCAAGCTTTAATGCCTACAGTATAAAAATGATATATTGGAAATTTTTTCCCGTTAGGGACAACAGCTTGGTAAAAAAACATATAAATAAAAAATAAATGTACCGTAGGTACTACCCTGTTTTTACAAAATAATAATAAGTAAAAGAATGAATGTAGAACTTGAAATTACAGAAGATGGCTCGCACACCCTTTCCGTTCCCGGTTTGAAAGAGCATTATCATTCTGTTCATGGAGCTATTTCCGAATCACAGCATATTTTTATCAATGCAGGATTAAAACATGTTCCCGAAAACAAAAAAACTATTTCAATCCTTGAAATAGGCTTTGGAACCGGGCTTAACGCGTTACTTACTTTTCTCGAAACATCCGGTAAAAAAATCAATTGCAATTATACAAGTATAGAATTATACCCTCTTGACGAAAAAATATTCACTTCTTTGAATTACCCGTCATTACTGGGTATTGAGGAAAATATTTTTTTACAACTTCATCGATGTAAATGGAATGAAGAAATTAAAATCTCAGAATATTTTTCTCTGAATAAAAAAAATATTTCAGCCGATAAAATAGATGAAGCTTCTTCATTTTTTGATTTGGTTTATTTTGATGCCTTTGCACCCGACATACAGCCAGAAATGTGGACGGAAGAAATTTTCAGGAAATTATTTGAATGTATGAAAACTGGTGCTGTACTTGCAACGTACTCTACGAAAGGAAATGTGAAAAGAATTTTAAAAGGTGTTGGTTTTGCAATAGAAAAACTTCCTGGTCCCAAAGGGAAAAGAGAAATTTTAAGAGCAGTGAAAAAATAATTATTCTTCAGAATATTCTTTGTCGGCTATATTAAATAGTCCCATTATTAATCCTGATACAGCGCCTCCCAATAATGATAGGATAAGTTCGTTAGTATTACAGAAAAGTTTTTCACCTGCAATAACGTAAGGCATCTGGAATAGCAGGATTGATGCAGAAACAAATAAAATCATATAAAACAGAATGAGGAGAATTTTTTTCATAACATTCCATTTTTATACTCGTTTTTATCAGGCTGCCACAGCAACCTGTTCAATATCTATATATCAAAGTTAAAGAATATAAAACTCTTTTTTTATTTGAATTGAGAATTTAATTAACTATAAATGTTTAATAACTTTTCTAATTATTACAGTAAATAAAATTATTCAAACTATCTTTGTATATTAGTATGAAGAGTTACTTATCAAAATATTTCGTCTGCATTTTTTGCCTGTTGTTTCTATGTAATATCAATGCATACACACAGGAACAACCCGATACATCCACACAAAATAAAGTGGATTCATCTGTTATAAAGCTTAAAGCTGAAATCGACAAACTCACAAAAAACTCATTTATGACAAAAGCTAAATGGGGGATTTGTGTGTTAACTGCTGATTCAGGAAAAACAGTAGTTGAATTGAATTCTGATACCGGTCTTATTCCCGCGTCGACCATGAAAGCTGTAAATACTGCTGCTTCGCTTTCAATGCTTGGAAAAGATTATACGTTTAAAACCTATTTGATGTACGATGGGGATATCGATACATCAGGAGTACTTCACGGAAATATTTTTATTAAAGGGGGAGGGGATCCAACGTTGGGCTCGCCACGTATTGATACGATGAACGACATAAAATATTTACTTCCTGACTGGTTGCAGCGCATTCAGAAATTAGGAATTAAAAAAATTGAAGGTTCTGTGATTGCCGATGCCAGCATATTCGACGATACTATTGCTCCGCCATCGTGGCTTTACGGCGACCTTGGTAATTATTACGGCACAGGTTCTTCAGGACTTAACTTCCATGAAAATTCATTTATCATAACTCTTCAATCGGGCAAATATTATAAAGCTAAAGCAAAAGTTAAAGAACTTAATCCACCTATTCCGTACATTAAAATAGATAATAACGTACTTACCGGTACTAAATATACTGCTGATGATACATGGACATTCGGCGGCCCATATGATAATACAAGAATGATAAAAGGATGGATACCTTACAATAAAAAAGAATATATTCTTCGTTCATCATTGCCCGACCCTTCTTTTTATTGTGCTTATGCTCTGTATAAAATTCTTAAAGACAGTGGAATTGTTATAACCGATTCCTGCACTACTATTAAAATGCTTGCAGATTCAGGTCGTCTTAAAAAATTTCAATCATTTACGGTGTTCCATTCTATTTCAAGTCCGCCACTTGATACAATTATTTATCACACAAATCAGCGTAGTATTAATGCATATGCCGAAACCATTTTAAAAATCCTGGCATATGAGAAAACAGGAAAAGGAACCACTTCAGTAGGAACAAGGATAGTTACCGATTTCTGGAGATCAAAAGGCGTTGACCTTACCGGTTTCAAAATGATTGATGGAAGTGGCTTATCGCCTGACGACAGGGTTTCGCCACGTCAGCTTGCTTCTATAATGCGAGCCTTCATGAGCGATTCATTGTATGATGTTTTTTACCAGACCTTGCCACTTGCCGGTCGTTCAGGAACAATAAGCACTATTTTTAAAGGAACAATTGCAGAAAATAATCTTCGCGCTAAAAGTGGCTATATGCGCGGTATTCGTTCATATACCGGTTATGTAACAAACAAAAATAACCACCTGCTTACTTTTGGAATTATTGTAAATGGTCATACTGCTTCTGCTGAAAAAATACGTTCTCTGCTGGAAAAAATAATGATACTCATTGCTGAAACGAATATCTGATATTTTTTCATAACATAAGCCCTTATATTATTTCGCTGAAATGCCTGTTTTTACAGGCATATAGTACATGTAAAAAATAAGATAAAAAATATTTGCAGCTATGAAAATATTAGTATCTTAGCCCGTACTATTTAACGTTTTTTTTTAATTATTAAATATATAAAGACATGCAAAATATTGATTGGAAAAACCTGCCTTTCGGTTATTTTAAAACCGATTATAATGTTCGCGCTTACTGGAAAAATGGCGAATGGGGCAAAATTGAAATCACGGATTCTGAATTTATAACCCTGCACATGGCAGCAACAGCGCTGCATTACGGGCAGGAAGCTTTTGAAGGCATGAAAGCTTTCAGAGGAAAAGACAATAAAATTCGTGTATTCCGCTGGGAAGAGAATAGCAAGCGATTGAATCGCTCTGCCGATGGTATTATGATGCAACCTGTTCCTGCTGAATTATTCAAAGAAGCAATGACGACGGTTATTAAGAAGAATGAAAAATATGTTCCTCCATTTGGTACCGGAGCATCATTATACATCAGGCCGTTACTCATTGGTTCAGGTCCGCAGGTTGGCGTGAAGCCGGCAAAAGAATACATGTTCATGATCTTCGTTGGCCCTGTTGGTCCTTATTTTAAAGAAGGATTCAATCCTGTTAGTGCGCAGATTGTAAGGGATTACGACCGTGCAGCACCTCTGGGAACAGGAAGTATTAAAGTTGGAGGAAATTATGCAGCCAGCTTACGTGCAGGCGAACGCGCACATGATGAAGGATACAGCACAGCTATTTTCCTCGATGCTATTGAAAAGAAATATATTGACGAAGCGGGTCCTGCAAATTTCTTTGCAATAAAAGGTAATAAATATATTACACCTGAATCTCATTCCATACTTCCATCAATTACCAACATGAGTCTTATTGAACTTGCACGCGATATGGGCTTGACAGTTGAACGCAGAAGAATTGCTGTTGAAGAACTTGCCGATTTTGATGAAGTAGGCGCATGTGGTACTGCTGCGGTTATTTCGCCCATTAAAAAAATATTCGATCGCGATATAAAAAAGACCTATGAATATTGTAAAGATGGCGTAGCCGGTCCTATCTCAACCAAGTTATACAAGAGATTGCAAGGCATACAAAGCGGTGAAGAAGAAGATAAATTTAAATGGAACTTAGTTATTGAGTAATAAAAAGTCCCGCGAATGCGGGATTTTTTGTTTATGGCTCCGCCACGGCGGATTGAAAAGTTAAAATAGAAAATATCAAATAGAAAAAAGTTTATTGATTGTTTTTGGGTTGGGCAACTGGTTTAGGTGTATGTTTTTTGTTGATGGAGTGTTTATACAATAACCGTTTAACCTTTAACTATACTAGTCGCCACACCTAACAACTTTTGACTTTTCATAGTAAATTGAGAATTATGTTGAATGTTTTTAGGTTGCGCCACTGGTTTGGTTGAGAGTGGTTAGTTGATAGAAATTTATTTTTATTAATAACTTTTACCTATCCAGTCGCTTTACCCATCAACCATTGACCTCATACCAAACCAGCTGCCCAAACTTTCAACCAATGACTTTTAAAAAGCAGATTGATGATTGAAAATGTAAAATGGAAAATTTGATATTGAAAATATTTTTTAATTTTATAAAGATTTCAATTAATTTTTTCTCTATCCATGATTATTAAAACAATATTCATTCCTATTTATCTTTCATTACTTTTTTCTTATAAAGACACCAATGTTGACGTTATTCATTGGAGCAAAGAAACAAAATTAACATTTAATGATTTTAAAGGAAAATATAAGGAAGAACAAGATTTATATGCAAAAACTCATGGATTAGCCAAAATTAAATTTTGCATTTTTGTACAAAATGAGGTGATAAATAATGATATCAGTTTTAAAATTTATGCAGCTGCTGACAGAAATGAATCATGGATAAAATCAAATACTGATACAGCTTCTTTAATTCATGAACAAGGCCATTTTGATATTTGCGAGATATATGCAAGGAAACTAAGAAGAAGTATTATTAAAGCTAAATCATTAAATGAAGCACATTACATGTACAAAAAATACATAAAAAAACTTGAGAGAGAATCTATAAAATTTGACAAACATAATTCTGGGATACATGATGGAATTCAAAAAAAATGGAAATATAAAATTCAGGCTATGCTCGAAAATCTTGATTATTATGATATACCAGAGATTACAATTCATTTAAAAACCAAATAATTTTATTTATAACTGTTGTATAACATTCTTACAACTTTCTTATCATTATCATAAGTAAAAGGTTCATCTTTTATTTTATCAAGCGGAACCCAGCGAAAAACAACAGTATTGGAAGTTTCATTGGCAAAGTCAAAACGTTTTTGTTTTATCTCAAAACAATATTTTTCTTTTGTTTCAATAAAATAATAAATACAAATAATTTGAAAATCGGGATAAAAAGTTGAAGGAATATAATTATCGCTTGTATAAAAATGTTCTTTCACATTTACTTCCTGGCCAAGCTCTTCAATGCATTCACGCTTCAGGCAATCAATAGCACCTTCGCCCTTTTCCATTCCGCCACCGGGAAACTTTGTCAGTCTTTGTCCTTCATAAATTTCATCAGTAACAAGAATTTGCTTTTCGCTATTCATAAGCAAACCATAAACACGAACACTTATTTTCCCGAAAGGCATTATGTTAATTTATAATTATTTTCTTATGCTTGTCAGGCTGAGTTTATCGAAGCCTGACGAATAAATCTGATAAAATACTATTTTCCTTTTTTATTAATAAACGAAAATGCGTTCAATAATTTCTTTTGACCTGGCCTGAAAACGCCTTCATTAACGGTTTTCACTTCCTCAATAGTATAAAAAGCATGAGGATTAATTTCATTAATAACACTAACTATCCGGTTCACGTCTTCGCGCTTTATAACTGAAAAAATTATTTTCACTTTTTGTTGCGCACCTTCAGCATCAAGAATAGTGAGTCCGAAATTATTTTCCTTTAAATGTTTTATAAGCTGCGAATCCTCTACTTTTGAAATAATCCTGATGATCACATTTCCTATCGACAGCTTTTCTTCAAGATACATTCCAACATAGTTGCCCATTGCAAAACCACCACCATATGCAATGTAGCAAACAATATTATCAAGGTGTTTCATGATCTGACTTACAGCTACCAGCCAGATTATAACTTCAAAGAATCCCAGTAATGGTGCAATGATTTTAAAACCTTTTGAAACAAATATCAATCGTATTGTACCAATGCTCACATCGCAAATACGTGACAAGAAAATTAATATGGGTAATATAACCCATGCAAAAATATCGGAATTAAAAAATCCTGTGTCCATAAAATATTTTTTTTGCAAAATTAAGAATTCATTTGGGTATTATTGAACATTTTTAATAATAAGAATAACAAATGTTAAATATCATAATGAGCGTTGGCAAGGCAAATCAGCGAGGTCTGTGCAAGGGTGAATGCTATAATGCTTAGAATTCTTACAAAGTTCCGAACTTTCGGAATGTCTTTGTTTAGAATTCTGCATTATAGTAGAGCGCGCTGAAGTTCTGATTTGCCAGATTCTTTGGTTCTTTCTCATCATGGAGAAAGAACAAGAAAAATATAAATTCAATCTATTTATTAAAATATTTTTCTTATCTTTATTTCATGAAAAAGATAGGAATCATAGGTGGTTCGGGGCTTGAGAAGCTCGATCTGTTCACCAACAAAAAAGAAATCAATCATTCCACACAGTATGGAAGTCCAAGTTCTACAATATTTTCGGGAATTATTGATGAAAATGAAATCATGATCATTTCACGTCATGGGCGAAGGCATAACATCCCCCCAACACAGGTAAATAATAAAGCAAATATTCTTGCCTTAAAACAACTTGGATGTTCGCATATAATTGCTACTACTGCCTGCGGAAGTCTTCGCGAAAATATTAAAAGAGGTGATATGGTTATTCTCGATCAGTTTATTGATTTTACAAGACATCGCGAAATCACATACACTAAAAAATTTGAAGATGATGAACCTGTGCATACGCCCATGGCAGAACCATTTGATGAAATTTTAAGAAAGCATCTTTGCGATTGTGCTGAATCATTACAATTAAGTCATCATAAAAAAGGAACTGTTGTAACTATTGAAGGCCCACGATTTTCAACACGCGCCGAATCGAACATGTTTCGTATATGGGGTGCCGATGTTATCAATATGTCGACTGCTCCCGAATGCGCATTGGCTAACGAAGCCGGAATCCCTTACGCAGCAATAGCTTTAAGCACTGATTACGATTGCTGGAAGACCGATGAAGCACCCGTAACCTGGGAAGAAGTTTTAAAAGTATTTCAGAAAAATGTGGAGAACGTCACCAAACTATTGCTGCTGGCTATTTCGAAGATTTAGAAACTTTTCCTTTTTTTAATTTGTTTTTAATTTTAAAGTATTAAAAGGGTATTTGGTATAAAGGTATAAGGATATTTTACCCTATACCTTAGTTCCTATACCCCTAACCTTCTCTCTCTATGCAAAAACTTTTTTCAGAATATCGGTAATTCTTGCTGCGGGGTCTTTACGGATTTTGTATTCTTCAGCAGCAATGAGTTTGAATAAGCCGCTAATAGCTTTATCTGTAACATAAGCATCAAGGTCGGGGTTTACTTTTGTTACCAAAGGGATTTTGTTGTAAGCTGTTGCCAGCGGGTTCCAGTATTTGGTTACTTCAACTTTTTGTAATGCTGATTTTACAATAGGTAAAAAAGATGTTTTCAATGAAGCGGTTGTATTATCCTGCAAATACTGCGTTGCAGCATTATCAGCGCCTTTCAGAATTTTCATTCCATCGGAAATGGTAAGATTTGTGATAGCATTCAGAAAAATATTGGCAGCCGATTTAGAAGCTTCTTCTGCGCCACGGTTCAACGTTTCAACAAATTTATCGCATTGGTCGCCCATACCTATAGAACGCAATTTTGTTTCCATCGCCTGTGCTTCGGAAGGAAAAGGAATTTTTATCAATGAATTTTTGAAGAAGCCGTCAACTGCTGATGCGCTGGTAACCGAATTGTTGGTTCCAACTTTTAATGCCTCTTTCAAACCCTGAATGATCTCTGAATTTGTTAGTGTATTACTCTTTACTGTATTATTAACAGCATTTATAGCTTTATTAATATCCTGTGCTTTGCAGGCAGCAAGGCCTATCAGCACAAACAAAACTGCATACAAACGAATTGCTTTCATATTTTTATTTTTTGAGATTATAAAATTAAAGATTTTAAATTGAAGATAACAAGAATTGTACCTTTTTATTTTTCTAATATATTTTGTTCTTTATGTTTTCTATTTGTAATTCATGAAATAATATTTTTCATTCAAAACTTATTTCTACTTTTGAAATCAAATGAAATATTATCCTAAAATATTTATATCATTGCCGGTAATGGACGAAACAGAAATGCTTCCGCATTGCATCAACTGTATTGAAAAACAATTGTACCGTAACTTTCATGTAGTGATTTGCATCAACCAACCTGAAGATTGTTGGGATATTCCGGAGAAAAAAAATATTTGCCTGAACAATAAAAAAATATTTGATTTCCTGATAAAGAAAAACAGCGAACATATTACCATTATTGATAAAACATCGAAAGGCAACGGATGGCAGGGAAATAAAAAAGGTGTTGGATGGGCACGAAAAACAATAATGGATTACATTTCAAAAAAAGCAAATAACAACGACATTATTCTAAGCCTGGATGCCGATACTGTTTTTTCTGAAAAATATTTTTCTTCAATAATTGATATATTTTCTAAAAATCAAAACGCTGCTGCTCTTTCAAACCCTTATTATCACAGACTCACAGGTTCAGAGGCAGAAGATAAAGCAATTTTGCATTACGAAATTTATATGCGTAATTATGCGATCAATTTGATGAACATTAATTCGCCTTATGCTTTTACAGCACTCGGAAGTGCAATAGCAGTAACTGTTTCGGCATACAAAGCAATTGGTGGCATGACACCAAAGCTCAGTGGGGAAGATTTTTATTTTCTTCAAAAATTAAAAAAATACGGTAACATCATTATTCATAATTCCGAAAAAGTTTTTCCTGCCGCACGTTTTTCCGACCGTGTGTTTTTCGGTACAGGTCCGGCTATGATCAAAGGAAATCAAGGCGATTGGAGCAGTTACCCTATTTATCATAATTCGCTTTTTTCTGACATAAAAAAAACTTATGATGCATTTCCTGATTTATTAACTAAATCTTTTGAGACACCGCTTACAAATTTTATCAAAGAAATTTTTAAAAAAGAAGATATTTGGGAACCGCTCAGAAAAAATTTCAATAGTGAAAAACAGTTTGTCCGAGCATGTCATGAGAAAATCGACGGGTTGCGGATTCTTCAATACTGCAAGCAAACGCAGTCGCAGCTTGACATTTCAGATGAACAATGTTTAAAAGAAAACTATTCTAAATTGTTTTCTTCAATCAAACCTATTGAAAATCCAAACGATTTTGATAACTTTGATTTCAGTAATTCTTCAGTGGAGCAATTGAACAGAATTAGAAATTATCTTGCAAACATCGAAGAAATTTTACAGGAAAGAATAAACGTTTTATGAAACTGATTGTCATTCTTGGCCCCACTGCTACAGGCAAAACAAAACTTGCTTCTGCGCTTGCCTATTGCATTTCGGGCGAAATCATCAGTGCCGATTCACGACAGGTTTTCAAACGCATGGATATTGGAACGGGCAAAGATTTGAAAGATTACATTGTTAACGAAAAAAATATTCCGCATCATCTCATAGATATATTTGAACCCGGCGAAGAATTCAGTGTTTTCGACTTTCAGAAAGAATTCATAAAAGCTTTTAACAATATTACTTCACGAAAGAAAATTCCTATTCTCTGCGGTGGCACTGGCTTATACCTCGAATCTGTTTTAAAACCTTATGTTTTTCATGATGTTCCGGAAAATAAAAAATTGAGAGAAAAGCTTGACGATAAAAGCGATGATGAATTAAAAATAATCCTTGGAAAAAAAATAAAACTTCATAATACTACCGACACCGTTAACCGCGAACGTTTATTGCGAGCACTTGAAATTGCCGAATTCCAGTCATCTCAGAAAGAAAATAATCTTGAATTTCCAAAGTTCGAACCATTCGTTTTTGGAATCAATGCTGACAGAAAAAAATTGCGTGAACAAATAACATCACGACTTCGCGAACGCATTCACTTTGGCATGCTTGAAGAAGTTGAGGCGCTTTTAAAAGAAGGAATCAAACCAGAAAGACTGAAATCATACGGCTTGGAATACAAATTTGTAACACAATATCTTTTAAATGAAATTGACATTGACACCATGTTCTCGCTTTTGAATACAGCCATTCACCAATTTGCAAAACGCCAGATGACGTGGTTCCGCCACATGGAACGCAACGGAACTAATATCCGCTGGATTGATATGGAATTGCCTCTTGATGATAAAGTAAAAATTATTATCGAACAAAGCGGGTTAAAATAATTTTGGGCTAAAGCCCAATCTTTTCAATTATTCAACCACGACCTAAAGGTCGTGGCAATTTATATAAATAACGGAACAAATTTTTTATTATTAAGGAGGCGACCTTAAGGTTACCCTCTGTATATCTGACTAACAAAAAATATTTTTCTTATACCCTTTTGTTTTATTTCCTCTTCAAAAATTGATTTATTTTTGTAAAACATTTTCAATAGATTTACAAATGCATAAATCATTATATATAAAAATATTCTTCCTTTTTTCTTTTATCATCCTAACTGCCGGAATTACTGTTACCGACATAATTGTCATCAAAGACAAAACTATTAAAGGCAACATCATGTATTATTACAAAAGAGGAGACAATGGAAAAAAAATTCTTTTAATCGGAACTGTTCACGGGAATGAAAAAATAGGCATTATTCTTTCAATAAAAATTTTGAATGAAATTTTTTCAAAAGATAAACTCGCAAATACTTTAATTTGCATACCCAGCGCTAACCCCGATGGCAATATTCTCAACACCAGGATGAATGCGAACCGTGTTGATATTAACCGCAACTTCCCTTCAAAGAACTGGATTTACGAAGATTCAGCAAAAATAAAAAGAGATAAAAAAGGCTTCTGGGGCGGGAATCAGCCTGCTTCAGAAAAAGAAACAAAATTTATTTTAAAAATCGATTCGCTGTACAACCCTGATGTGGTAATAGTTTTACACCAGTATTTCGATTTTATAAATTATGATGGCAAAGGAAAAACTCTTGCTGAATTTATATCTTTACGAACAGGAATGAGAATTGAAGATGATATGGGCTACGATACTCCCGGTTCAATGGGGAGTTATTTCGGTCATGATAAACAAAAGGAAGTTGTAACTATTGAAATGCCTGAATTTCCTGCTGATTCGCTGCAACGTGATATTGTAAAAACTTTGGTTGAAGTAGTTGAGAAAGGATATTAAAAATTTTTAATTTCGGAATTCGAATTTTAAAATTAACAATCGAGCAATAAAAATTCATGAACATAAAACAGCCAACATTAATCATTGATAAAGCCAGAAGCATTGCAAATATTAAAGCAATGTTTGAAAAGGCAAAAAAACACAACCTTATTTTTCGTCCGCATTTCAAAACACATCAAATGGCTGAAGTTGGTGAATGGTTCAGAAATGAAGGAGTTGAAGCAATAACTGTTTCTTCTGTTTCGATGGCAAAATATTTTGCTGATAACGGTTGGAAAAATATTACAATTGCTTTTCCTGCTAATATTCATGAAGCAACAGAAATAAATGCGCTTGCAAAAAAAATCGAATTAAATATTATTGCGGATAACATTTTCACCGTTCAATACCTTAATAAAAATCTCACTGACACCGTTGGCATCTTTATAGAAATTGATACCGGTCATCATCGCAGCGGAATTGAATACAACAATTTTGTAATGATAGATGAACTGCTGAAAAATATTTCCTCTTCCGGAAAGCTTGAATTTAAAGGTTTTCTAACACATTCCGGTCATTCGTATTTGGCAAAATCAAAAAATGAAATTGAAAAGATTCACAATGATGCTTTAAAAAAAATAAATTTTCTTAAGAAAAAATATTCCGGCAGTTTTCCGTCAATGCTAATATCTACGGGCGACACACCATGTTGCAGTATTTGTAATATATTTGAGGGCATTGATGAAATACGACCGGGCAACTTTGTGTTCTATGATATAATGCAATATTTTATCGGATCATGCGATTTAAGCAAAATCGCTGTATCTGTTGCCTGTCCTGTTGTTTCAATCAATAAAGAAAGAAATGAATTTATAGTTTATTGCGGCGCAATTCATCTATCGAAAGATTATGTTACTGACAACGACAACAAAAAAATATTTGGATTAGTTGTTGAATATAATGAAAACGGATGGAGTGAACCTATTGCAAACACATATGTTTCCTCATTATCGCAAGAACATGGAGTTATTAAAACAACATCTGAGTTTATCAACAAAATAAATACCGGCAGCATTATTGGAATATTGCCAACACATTCCTGTTTGTCAGTTCACCAACTAAAAGATTTTCATACGGAAGTAATAAATTAATCAATTACAGCGAATTTTCCTGATTTTACAGGAGTTCCGTCAACAGATAATTTATAGATGAATATACCTTTCTTTATACAATTATTCATTAAAACAATTTTTTCAGTAAACGGATTTGTTGTTTTGTATAAAAGATTCCCTAGTAGATCATAAATACAAAACTCAGAATTCGTATGTGTTTCAGAAGAAGAAACTATAAATTCAGTTTTATCTGAGTATGTTTTTTGATTTAGAAAAATACTTGAGGGCTTTGCATTCTCAGTGATACTGGTTGTTGCGCCTGCAAGCCAAATAGTAGCATTCACAATCAATTTTTCGTGATTGCCACTTGCATCGGTAATCCAGCCATCATAAAGCTGGTCGCCTGTATCTCCCGAACCATCATCAGCCGGTGAACTATCACCCATTGCAGCAACACGCCCACTTCCATATGTACAATAGGCAACCAAAACATTTGTAGTACCTGTTGTTGATGCACCTGTTTTAAAAACAACACCTTTCACAGAACTATTATTTGTGGTGTTTAAAGTCATTGTAGTACCATTACTCCACATCACTTTCGCTACATCGCCCATAACTCCATGTAATAATGGATCGCCGGGTAATGTTGCTATATTAGAATAAGTCCCGCTGATATCAGTATAGTCAAAATGAATTCCGAAAGGATGTGTTGTATTGGTATCCATAAAATCGTTGAAGATATGCGGAGAATCCCATCCATCGTTATTTCTGTCAGACTGGTCATGATCGGAAATCATAAACAAACCTCCACCGTTCTGAACAAAATTCAAGATTGCTGTTTTCTCAGCAGTTGTAAACCTGATATTAGGTTCATCAATAATAAATACTTTATAGTTTGATAAATCCTGCGCATTGCTTGTTGTTCCGTATGTTATTGCAACATTGTACGGGAGTGATTCAACGGTATAACCTTTTTTAACCATATCAATTCCCCACGACGAAAGAGCGCCCTGCCAATAGCTTTCGACTGTTGTGCTAGTGATACCTGATTGTGCGGGAGTTGGAATTTGTTGTGCATTTGATTCAGAGCCGGTAGTAGTAACTGTACCGCTTGAAGTGAAATACAGATTATGCTGGTCGGCATCGATTACCCAATCGCCATTGCCTGATGCTTCAGCTTTAGTAGCATCGAAAAGAATTTTAACCTGAGCATTTAAATTCAAGGCAAAAAGTAAAAAAATAAAAATGTAAAATTTCTTCATACACAATTCCATTATATATTTAACATGCAAAGATAAGTTATGAAATTCCTAATGTCCAGAAATATTAAATGTTTTTGATTTAATGCCAAGATATCTTTTTGAAAATAAGAAGATATAAAAAAAATAATATCGATAACTTAAAATTAATGTATGCAAAAAATATAAAATTATTTTTCTTTTCTGATATAGGTAAGATAGGAGTATTTAAAATCATTTTTCCCGTCAGGTTGTCCGTTTTCAGTACTGATAAGCATCCATTCATTCATGTTTATTTCTGGGAAAAAACAATCCCCTTCAAAATCTTTATCAACTTTTGTGATATATAATTTATTTGCAATAGTAAGAAACTGACCGTAAACAGAAGCTCCGCCAATAATGAAATTTTCCTGTGTGTCGTCGCATTTGTTTATAGCATCATCAATAGAATATGCCATAATGCAACCTTCAATTTGTTCGTTGGGAATATCGGTAATGACAATATTTTTACGATTAGGTAAGGGGCGGACAGGTAAGGAATAAAAAGTATTTTTTCCCATAATTACAGTACATCCTGATGTGATTTTTTTAAAACGTTTCAAATCATCGGATATATGCCATAACAGTTTGTTATCTTTTCCTATGGCATTATTTTTTGCAATAGCTACGATTATAGAAATTTTTTTATTCATTGATTTTTTTATTTTTCGCTATACCGCAACAGGTGCTTTAATATGAGGATGCGGGTCGTAATTTATCAATTCAAAATCTTCAAATTTAAATGAGAAAATATCTTTTACATCAGGGTTGATTTTCATTTGAGGCAATGATCTTACTTCTCTTGTTAACTGTAATTTTGTTTGCTCAATATGATTCAAATATAAATGGGCGTCGCCGAATGTATGGATGAAATCGCCGGGCTGTTTATTACAAACTTGCGCAATCATCAGTGTTAGCAATGCATACGAAGCAATATTAAAAGGTACTCCAATGAATATATCGGCACTTCGCTGATACAGCTGACATGAAAGTTTATTATCGGCAACATAAAACTGGAAAAGAACATGGCAGGGGGGGAGCGCCATCTTTTCCAATTCGCCGACATTCCATGCGCTTACAATTATGCGGCGGGAATCAGGATTATTTTTTATTTGATGAATGATTTGTGAAATCTGGTCTATAGTTTTATCGCCGGCATTCCATGAGCGCCACTGATGTCCGTATACAGGTCCAAGATCGCCATTTGCATCTGCCCATTCATCCCAAATGCTTACACCATTATCTTTAAGATATTTGATATTGGTTTCGCCTTTCAGGAACCAAAGCAGTTCATGAATAATAGAACGTAAGTGTAATTTTTTTGTAGTAAGAAGTGGAAACCCGTCCTGTAAGTTAAATCGCATCTGGTAGCCGAAAACACTAACGGTCCCTGTCCCAGTGCGGTCTTCTTTTTTTGTGCCGTGGTTAAGCACATGCTCCATCAAATCGAGATATTGTCTCATTTAATATTTTCAATTAATAAACATTGATATAATAGTATTACTTGCCTTTTTTACGACGGTTGATCTCATCACGTATTTTTGAGGCTTTCTCGTAAGCTTCATCTTCAATAGCGGAATTCAGTAATTCTTCCAATTCGGGTAGCGTTAATTTTGAGAATTCGTTATCTTCATTTTTTTTATTAGAAACCTTTTCCTTATAAATAGTATCGTCAGGAGAAGATGCTTCAGGGTTTTCATCATCGATGTTAATTCCTGCAGCATTTAGTATGCTCTCGTAGGTATAAATAGGGCAGCGAACTCTAAGCGATATAGCTACTGCGTCGGAAGTGCGTGAATCGATCTCGAAATTATTGGTACCATCATTACAGATGAGCTTGGCATAAAAAATACCATCAGCGAATTTATATATTATGACTTCTTTAATGCTGATCCTGAAAGTATCTACAAAAATTTTAAAAAGGTCATGCGTTAGCGGACGTGTAGGTTTCATATTTTCTAATTCGATAGCAATGGATTGTGCTTCGAAACTACCAATAATAATAGGGAGCCTTCTTTTGCCTGAATGTTCAATTAGTATAAGGGCATAAGCTCCTGATTGGGATTGACTATATGATATGCCTAAGATGCGTAGTTTTATCTTCTCCATGAGGAAATTTGAACTAAACTGCTATTATATTTATAAAAGGCATAAAATTATGAAAAATTTCTGATAGAATAAATTTTATTTTTTAATATAAAGGCTAAAAAAATATATTAAAAATCATTAGTGTCCGACTAAATTTTAAAACAATTTAAATTGATAAACAGGAACGGCATTTACCGCTCTCCAAGCAAATGTAGGTTTTTTAAGGAACTCAATCAAGTCAACATAACTCATCAAATGCAAACGAATAATGGTTGC
>Ga0209098_1002174_pt1 | contig 17602 bp, 9 predicted proteins | sample AD_JPNHW1_MetaG_FD_184429 | JGI IMG/M metagenome (GOLD analysis project Ga0209098, IMG submission 184429) | Active sludge microbial communities of municipal wastewater-treating anaerobic digesters from Japan - AD_JPNHW1_MetaG (SPAdes) (version 2) | ecosystem: Engineered > Bioreactor > Anaerobic >... | reverse complement strand
TTCCACAGAGTGATTTGATTAGGGTGAAGTTCATACTTCTTGCACAGTTCTGATAGCGTTTGACGTTCTTGCATTGCTTCCAAGGCAACTTTTGCCTTGTACTCTGCCGTAAATTTACGACGGCTTGTTTTCTTTGAATTGTTCATCTTTTTTAATTTTGTGCAAGGATAATCACTTTAACCGTTGGCCTAAATTTGGGGGAGCATTATAATTCCGGGAAATTGAGGAACTTCTCTCTTCAATGGCTGGTTGTTTTTCATTGATTGTGTGTTCGTTTTTGTTTTTAGTCTGCGTTAGTTACAGGGCAAGATTAGTTACAAGAATTATAAATATTACCACAATAATTTATTGTCCATCCTTCATAATATACATTTCCTTCTCTAAATAGTACTTTTATAAATCCATTCCCATCTAAATAAGCATCTATAACTATCGCCATAATTTCATCTTTTAATACAATTTGTTTATAGGAAGAATTTTTATTTGGATTATCAAATAATTTTGTTTCTCTATTACTTTTTAAAAAAACGCCACAATACTTTTTTTCAATCCAACCACTAATTATTGGGGAGTTGTATTGACTTGCAGAACCTATTTTAACTTCAAATGCTAAAACTGATTCTCCAATTATTTCAACCCAATAAAAATGTTCAAAAATACTATCCTGAAAAATGGAATAACTTTCATTATCACACAAAGGAGACGTATAAATCGGAATTTTACAATTACTTTGACTAATAAAAACTTCTACCCTTGTATCATCTTGAGCATATATAAACGATGATGACACGAATATAATAAGAAAAAACACCCATTTAGTTTTAGAAATTGCTATCATCTTCGTAGAATTAACGGAAAACTTTTTACCCCTTTCAATTGATTATTAAATTGGTTCCAACCGTTATTCGTTGAGTTTCCTTTACTATCGTATGTGCTAGGAACAATTAGTAAACACCCTGTTGATACTGTTCCACCTGCCCAACCATTGTTATTTGAACGATGTATGTAAATTCCATTCTTTTGAGTAGCACTATATCCATTCGGATTAGGATTTTTTCCATCAAGGCAATCTACCGCTCCTCCATTATTCAAAGCCCAATTAGACTTTAAAGCCCCTGTTTTACCAGGGTCTTTATAGTTTACGGTATATTGTCCATCTGCAATAGCACCATATTTTGAAAAATCAGAACTCATTGTAAAAGCATCGTATTCTTTAATGTCGTCTGCTCCTTCTGTTCCGTACACAGTCGCTTTTGCTAAAACTGCTCCTTCTCCAAATAAATTATCCCCTTTTCCTAATTTTTCATCTCGAGACCCTTCAAATACGGCGACCGCTTCGCCAAGATAAGTTCCTTTGACTTTATTCTCATCCATTGCTGCTTGGCTCTTATGATCAGTCCATTTAATCTCTTTCTGTTTGGTTTCTGTATTTTCTACCTCATACCAATCTTCTCCATTGGGATCATGTAGAATTATCGGATTATTAATACAATAGGCATACGGAGATGCAAAAGGAGTGTTGTCGCTCATAGGGTCAACACTCAGCCAGATGCTCAAATCCGAGTTGTAGTACCTCGCTCCGAAGTAACTATATCCGGTTTCGGTATCCCGTTCCTTGCCGCTGAAGGTGTAGCGGCTGTTCCACGTGGTGCTCCGCTGGTCTAAGAAGGGTTCTCCGAACCGACACAGGCAGTGAGCGTAATGAAAAACCTGTTTTTCATTACCGAACGCCAAGGAGGAAAAAAAGCGAAGCTTTTTAGCTGGTAAATACTCGCAATACTGTATCCCGTTCTTCGCACTGTCCGTTACCCACGAAGTGGAACCGATGTGGTCGGGGTGGTAGAAGTAACGGAGGGTTTCGGGGGTGGGCCGGAAAATTGGGTTGGTTTTATCTTTAATGGTTGGTTGTTTTTTCATTGGGAGCACTGTGGTTATTGAGAGCAAATGTAGGAGTTTTTGTGAGAAACGGGACAGATTATTTTTATTTATTGATAATTTTTTTTGTTATCCTAATTTTTGGGGGCATTAGTCTTAGAATATGCAGCAACTTGACACAACTATTCTACCAATATTTCCATTCTGGTATTCATTTCTTGATAACTAACACTATCTTTATTTAAAAAAATTGGATGAGTTTTTCCACAACTATATAAATCATAGTTAGAAAACTTACACTCAGACAGCAGGTGCAATTTCAGATTTTTGCATATATATCTTGAATAATTTTCAGCAAACTCATCACTTCCATAAAAAAAGTGAATCTCAATACGAAAGATAAAACCACTTTCAATATTTAAAAACTCAATAAGCCTATCTATACCCTTTTCAGGTATAAAACGTCCATCATTATGAATTGGTATATCAAGGATTATTTTGTCCCCTTTTTTTATTTCATCCTTTGAAGTCGGATAACCAAAATATATTTGTTGCGGATACATACTTAAACAAAGGAAACTCAATCCAAAAAGTAAAACAATTGATCTCATTTTAAAGAATTTATGATATTTATATGAAATGGACTTGGGTTATTTGAAATCCTCGGTGCGGAAAAAGAACCAGAAACATCAGAATCTATAGTAAACCCCCAAGCTACAGTAAAAGATCTATTACCATTAATTACAACTGAAGATTGAGCATTCCATATTACACTTGTTGTTGCACCATCATTATATTTTCTCATAGGCATATCGTTTAAAATTCGAGAGTCTTTTGCTGGATTCCAATAAGGCACATTGGCATTATTTTTATCCATCGTCTGAAAATCAACTCTATCCTCCATATTAGCTCCCGGCATTTTATACCAAACATCACCACTATTCGCGTCAGGTATATTACTACTAGTCGTTTGTACCCATCCACAATCACTACTATTATCAGAAGGTATAAATTCAAGATTAATACCAGGTCCCGAACAACCATCCGATACGGGAGTTTCCTTCCATAAATTTACAAGCAATTTGCCATCTCCATTCGGTAAAGTATAAGCATTGGGATTATCTGAATCACTGACATAAGAATAGCCAGATTTTCCCGCATAGTTTGTATTGAATTCTTCTTGGCTATTCGTGTTGACATCCCAAAACACATTTCCATTTCCATCATCAATCCACCCATCGACCATCCCATTCGGATCAATTCTACCTATCGGATTATCAGAACAATATACATAATTTGATTGATGTGGGTACTTATCACTCAGCGGATCCACGCTCAGCCAGATGCTGTAATCCGAAGAATAGTACCGCGCTCCGAAGTAAGAGTACCCCGTTTCGCCATCCCGTTCCTTGCCGCTGAAGGTGTAGCGGCTGTTCCACGTGGTGCTCCGCTTTTCAAGGAAGGGCTCTCCAACCGACGCAGGCAGTGAGTGTAAAACAAATTCATTTGTTTTACCGAACGCCAAGGAGGAAAAAAAGCGGAGCTTTTTATAGGGAAGGTACTCACAATACTGTATCCCGTTCCTCGCACTGTCCGTTACCCACGAAGTGGAACCTATGTGGTCGGGGTGGTAGAAGTAACGGAGCTTTTCGGGGGTGTTCCGGGAAATGGGGTTGCTTCTCTTTTCGACGGATGGTTGTTTTTGCATTGGAAACACTGGTTATTGGGAACAAATACAAGGGTTTGAGTTATTAATTGGCATGATTATTAAAATATTATTTTATTGACCTAATTTTGGATGATAATATATTTTAACCTTAGTACGCAGGATTATAAAAAGTTCTGAATTGACTTTTAAGCCGTAGAATTCAGATCCAAAATACTTATTCTTCTTGTTCTCCAAATTCTTCCGGACCGGGAATATAGTAAAATTTATCCTTGTCTATTTCGATGATTTCTTGTCCCGATTTATCCTTATAATATCTAAAACTTGCCGACCATGTTTCAGGATTTTCAAGAGTTTTTCTTTGAGTTTTATAGTTAGTCAACTCCCAGTAATTACTGGTTGAAGGAATGGGGCGGTAATCTGATTCTTCAGATGATATCCAATAAAGCTCCATTTCCGAGCTCTTATTAGTTGTGGTCGATCTGCGTTTTATAGTGCCTCCTTCACATTCACTCATATATAAAACAGTAAAATAAATCGAGTCTCCTTTTATTTCATATTTTCCACTTATGGCAAAAATTCTGCATAAGCCATTATATATTCCAGGTCGATATTCAAACCTATTATTCTCATAAAAATCATAACCGGCTTGAAAATTTGCAAACAATGGACTGTTTAATTGCCAATAGCCTTCAATATCTTGAGCATGACACGTAACCATCCATAGGAACAATATAAACATATTTATTATTCTCATATTAAAACCTCCTTTCTTTATTAGGGTGTTACCGTAACCGGTTTAAGGACATAGCCCGGAACGTATATAAAATAACTCTTCGGCTTGGATTTTGCAATGGTAGAATTTAATGATTTAAATCCGGTATATGCAGCTACCCCAATATTGGCAATCAAGCCTAATTTTATATTATCCCCTACACTAAATGTAGCCACATGTCCCGAAGATTGAGTATTGGGATTTCTGTAACCAACAATTGCCAACCCTCCATTTGATGCGTATTCTGTTGCCCCTTCTTTAGATACAGATATATAATTAGGATTATTACCTGAAAGCATTTGGTCAATCATCGCATTTGCTCTGCCTGAAACCAAGGCATTGATACCTTCAGGAGTGGATGCTACCGTTTTCATTACATTTTGAGTTGCATAATTACAATAGGTCGTATTTCCATTTTGTTGAAGTGAAGGATTATCGTTGTTCAACTGCTGTTGCTCTTGGATAGCTGTTTCAAGATTAACTTCATTTGCGCCACCCTGTGATTCATCATATCCTTTAAAGGCGTAATGCTTTCCTGTTCCACTTCCGGTTTGTTTAAATACAGCATTTGAGCCATCATCTATATGTTTTACTATATTGCCATCGGCATCTTCAAAATTAGTAAAAACTTGCCCATCCGGATCCACCAAAATAATAGGATTATTGCTACAATAAGCATAAGGAGTCAAGTTCAGGTACTTATCACTCAGCGGATCCACGCTCAGCCAGATGCTGTAATCCGAAGAATAGTACCGCGCGCCGAAGTAACTGTAACCCGTTTCGCTGTCGCGTTCTTTGCCGGAGAAGGTGTAGCGCGAACCTTCGTAGTTAGTAACGCGTTGGTCAACAAAACTTTCGCCAAAGGGCAAGTAACACAAATGCTGTACGTACTGTGCGGTGGTGCCGGTTATCCAAGAAGCACTGCCGAGGTGGTCGGAGTGGTAGAAATAGAGCTCAGTTTCGGGAGTGGTGTCAGGAAGCTGCCTCAAAAAAGACAATGGGGATTCTTTCATGATAAAATCTTCTATGCCCATACATTGCATGATAGATTTCACATGTGCCACTGCCTTTTCACGCTTGGATTCCATAATACTATCAGCCACATCATTAAGACTCAAATTATTAAATTTCCCCGTTCCTATCTTACTCGCAATACGCTCCGTTTCTGCATAATAGTGTTTTGTGTAGCCTTTGGGCGTGGCTACCATATAGGGTGATGCATATAATACGGGCTCGGTGAGCATGTGATAAATTTTCCACGTTCCATTGACAAACATTTTTTGCGGGTTACCGCTAAATTTGTAGAAACGCTCGCCCCCGACATCGTATAAGTAACAGGCGGCATGCTTTTTTTCGCTGCTGCCCTGTAACCGGTTCTCCTCATCCCAACAATGGGCACGGATGGTCACTTCGCCGGCAGAAAGTCCTGTCGCGCGCGTTTGCAGGTTGCCGCTGGCATCCCATTTAAAGCTTACACTTTGATCGCCAATGGTATCTGTAATATTTTGCACGCGGTTGCCTTGCAGTGTATTTACCACATCTACATAACTATACAAATTATCGTAATTCATCAACGTGTCGGTAATGGTACCGGAAACAGCCGCCGAAAATTGCCGCTTCCGTACAATGCTTCCATTGGCGGTGTATGCCATATTCATCCAATAGTTGTAATCCTTCAACCCGTCAAAGGCACCTGTTGAACTCTGCAATCGGTACAGACTGTCATACGTGTAATTCATGGTGTAAGTGCCACCCATGTCCGTTGTCGGCATCGGGGCTGTGTTGGTAATCCCCCAAATATTGCCCACAGCATCATATTGATAGTCAATGTTTTGAAACATCGTATTGGCAGGATCATAACTCATAAGCCCGGAAAGTCTTAGCAATGTATCGTAATTGTATTTTGTGTGCATGCCATTGCCGTACCACTGTTCGCTTTTCAGCTCAAAGGTATTGTAGTGAATGCTGTCGATATAGTGAAAATACTGCGTTCCTTTTTCTCCTTTCATACTTTTTAGCATCCCGCCAACATTGTAATAATAAGAAACCTTTTCCACATCAGGGTAAACGATAGTTTGCAAACGGTTCCAAGTGTCATATTCAAAAGTCATTTTAAAGGTATAGGGTTGGCTTTCATTTGGGAGCACAAAGGTACGAATATTTCCTGTAATTTCGCCTAATTTTCCGTAAAAAAATTTTTGAAATCCGGAGGCATCTTCCAAAAGCGTGATTCTACCGCGTAATCCTTGTGCAGCGGTGGCACTGCCGTAAGTATAATAAATATTGTTGGCAGGGTTTTCGGGATAGATAACAGAATCGGGACGGTTAAAAGTGTAATAATAAAAGATGCTGTCTTGGGCATCGGTCAGGCGTTGGGTGGCATGAGAGAGCATATTTCCCGCTGCGTCAAAGGTATAGGTGTCGGTGCCGGCATCGGGATGCGTGCGCGAAAGCAAGCGTCCGAGCTTGTCGTAAGTGTAAGAGGTGGTGTGCCCGTCAGGGTCCGTACTTGCGAGCAATTCGCCCAACGCATTATATTCAAAAACGGTGATTGCCCCCATCGGAGCTATGATTTTCACTTGCTGCTTGCGCGTTCCGGTAAGCTGTGTCATCGCTATTCCGTTGGCATCAATGGTGGTGGTTTGAAAGTACTGTTTCCCATTGTGAATGCCGAAATCGTATCCCGTGACAGTGCTATCGCCTGTCGGTAACTTTACTTTCAATGGTCGGTCAAGAATATCATACTTTGTGCTCGTACCGGTGGCAATATCACAACTATCGCTATAGGTATCTATCGTAGCAGATTCGGAAAATGGGTGGTATTGCGCTACTGTTCTGCCAAAGCAGTCGTATTCAATCTTGCCACTTACCAAACGCTGTTCCACACCACTGATTTCTGCATCTTTCTTGGTTTGCAACACTCGTCCCAAGCCGTCGCATATTACAGTGGTAATAATCGGATTATCAGGGTGTTGAATATCGTAATGCAAGGTAGCGGCAATCGAATGAAGAGGTGTGGCAGGGGCACCGGTTCTATGGGGTTTGTAGTTCATCCGAATGGTGTAAGCATCCAGATTGCCATGTTCATACGGACCTGTCAATTGTGTCAATCTGCCCCACGAATCGTATTGATACTCCATTTTTGCCCCATTCATATCTATCGAAAGTATCGGTTTACCGCAAAGATAATCATACTCGGCAGACGAATTGTAGCCGAAAGCATCGGTGGTTTTTACCGGAAAAGTGTAAATACAGGTGTCATATTGGTAGCAATAGAACATTCTCTGTCCGTAATAGTTGCGCGGGTATATGATTGAATCCGTGTTCCCGTATTGGTCGTGGCTAAAGTTATATTGGGAGACGGAATCGTTGGCATATTGTTTAAGTTGTATCAATCGTCCGCAGGTATCGTAAACGGCGTTTCGTATGCGCAACGTATCATTTTGTGCATTGAGCACAACAATGGTATCGGGCAAAGAAATCAAGTTGCGACCGGCATTCTTTTTGTAAGATATTTGTGCTTTCAGATACTCGTCGGTTCGGGTGGTATCGCCCTTGGTAATGTATTCCACGACATTGCGCTTAGTATCGTATTTTCTTTCTATTTCGGTGATTATCAACGGATTGGGATGTCCTTCATAGTAGCGTGTTATTTCCGCTTCATACGAAAGATAGAGATTACCCGGACAGGCAGAATCTCCAACGGGTGTGCCGTTAGCCCAATCCATCAGTTGTTGTTCATATAGGGTTTCTACGAACAGCTTACCATTGCCGGCATAAATACTTTCACTTTTTTTCTTGCCTCGTTTATGAAAGTTATAGTTATTAAATCCCTGAACCGTATAGCGATAAAGTGAGTTATTATTTTCTGTATCAAACTGATAGGTGATAACGGTGTCATAACCGAAAGCCATTCGTTCAAAGCGGTCGTAATGTGGGTTGCGGTATTCAAAAGTGGTTAATGAATGTCCACCGGCAATCGGGGTAAGTGTATCGTTTACAACAACTTTCGCGAGATTCCAACTGCGTTGCGGCTGTTCGTAACTGCTGACGGATAACTCATAATCCATATTGAGCAGGCTACCTGTAAAGTTGAAAACTTGTTTCAGAAGATTGGTTTTGCCGGCTTGATTGTATCGAATGGTCATTTGATCTTCGGATTGAGAAGTAACGCCATCCACATAACCATCTCCGTTAATATCAACAAGTTGCACGCTGTCAAGGCTAAAACTGCGGTTGAATGGGGAAACCTGTGCGCCACCGGTAACTTTGCCAATTCCGCAGAAAGTAAAACCGGCAGTAACGGAAGCATTGATAGATTCGCTAAAGGAGAGTCCATAGCTGATTCCCGACGAAATTGGCAGTATTTCGAAATTCGTCCACTGCCCGTTGCCATGGTTGTAAGCAACCGACAGACCGGCAGAGTTCTTGAAAACTCTGTCGACAAGTCCGTCGCCGTTCATATCTATGAATGTTTGTTCGGTTTCATTTTCGGAAATGTTTACACTCAAGCCGCCACCGATACTTGCTTGGGCAATGTCGAAATTGCCACCAATGTTCGCTCCGCCATTTTCACTTTTACCTTCACTAATGTGCCCCAAAGTACAAAGGGTCTGATTAGAAAATGTATAGCCTTGATTCAAAAAAACATAATCACTTGAAGAACTTGTAATTTTGTCGGGAAGTCCATCTCCGTTGATGTCAAGATAGGTTTGGCAAGTCATATCTGAGCCGCTCCCGTGCGATACCCCGACACTTCCACTACCATTAAAAGATATTTTAGCACTACTTTGTTTTACGGACAATGTTCGTTCCGGTAGCGAGTAACTGGCACCGAATGTGTTCCCGTCGGACTCTGTTGCAGATTTGGTAAAGTACCCATCACCATTGCTATAAATATGTTCTCCTATGCCGCCCCAAGGCATTGTGTATTGGATATTTCCACTTGCCAAAAAGTCGGGATAGCCGTCTCCGTTCATATCCATATAATCTGAAAGGACGTTGTTACTACCATCAGATTCCGAGATGCCCATACTAACAACGAAGCCTACACTATACGAACCATTGTTTAGCTTTGACTTGTTTTGTTTTCGAATTGTATTCACGGGAGCGCCGGCAATGCTGTTGGGAACGGGATAGTCATGATCTTCGATAGGTAGGTCTGATGTGGTTTCATCGGTATCTACAGGCGAATAGCCCAAACACCTTGTGTTTGCCATCAACGTTGAATTGATATAAGTGATATTTCCATAGCCAACCCACGCAGCAAATTCCGTGTTGGCGGTCATTTCAGCCCAACTTGTGTGATCGGAAGTCGGATTAAAAAAATTGGAAAACATATCTGACATATTCGATTCGCTGCCTACGCTGTCACTATTAATTTGAAGATATACATCTGAAGTATCTATCTGTGAGGACGTTGTGGCTAACAACCAAGAGGGTAGTAGCAATCTATCAGCTTTGATTTTAGCATTCAAGGTAGAATCGCCATCATTATTGTTATAGGCAAACTGCCCCCAACCACGATACAGTGCGCCGAAGGCTTTATGATAAAACGTGTCTAATGGCGTTCCTGCATAATTATTAATTTGGTATTTGGGCGCAATAAAATAGGTCAGTGTGTCCGTTACGTCTCCGAAAGTGCCGCAAAAACGAATACGGGGGCTAAAACGAATGTTACCCCATGTCGTATTTCCACTGTTGGGCACGTAAATCTCGCATTTTATTTCCTCGCCGTCACTAACCGCAAGAAAGGTGTCAATAGGCATAGTATATGACGTGTGCGCATTGATATCGAAATTGTAAAACACTGAATTATTGCGTTTAATAACTAACTTAGCATCATTGTTCAACTGATCGGCTAACAATATGCCGTCAATTAGTACATTGCCGTTGCCGGTTGCCTTGAAATAATTTTGTCCACATAAAACAAAGTCGCTGTCGCTTTGATATAGAGTATTATTTTTACCATATTCATCGGTTTGATTATTGCCGTGATAGGTAATCTCTTGTTTCCATAGCACCTTGTCGAAAGAGTGGTTATGTTTGGATTTCAATCTAAAGAAGAGAATGTCATCTTTATTCACATGAAGACTGCCGATGGTATCGTAGTGCATAGCATAATCATCAGGATTAATGGAGCCTTGCCAAACAATGGAATCGTTTTGAGAACGGAGCGTGTCTAAGACAAAGTCATTGCGCGAATTATGCTGTATGGAGTAGATAATGCCATCTACATAATGTGATTGCAATCTATATTCGGAACTGTCGGGGTACATGCTGATGGCGGAACGAATATCAATAATTCCCGTCTTTTGGGCTATCCACACTTTTACTGCCTCCATATTCGGGTCGGGCGATGATTCATCACAAATAGGTGAACAGCGGTAGCCGTACAGTTTTTTGCCATAATTGGTTAAAAAACATTCATAACCGCGTTCTTGCCAGACTGCGAGGCTGTCGCGCGGATGATCATCCGTCCAAATGGTATCACATTCCATCAAGCAGCCCAAGTCGGAATTTACTTCGCCGTCAAAGATAATACCTCCATCACAGGGATCATTGGAAGTAACCACCAATGATGGATTACCGGAAGATTCAGGAGGCGTAGTAGCTATTTGGTTAAAGTGTGTAAACGTTGGTATTCCATTGTTATTCAACCTGTTAAAAAGCGCGCCGGATGGTGTGACCAAATCGGGAAGCCCGTCGTTATTAATATCAGAGAAATAGGTTGTTGTCGTTGATTTCGTTGTAGGCCAGCTGCCACTGATCGTAAACAGGGCTGATAATTGCAACCCCCAATCTATGTTTGAACTTGTTTCTTTCAAAAAATCGCTAATTCCTGAAAGTGGAACGGCAGAACCAAAATGAAAATGGGTCTCATCATCACGGATTTGAGGTCGATAATAAATAGAACCAGATTTTTTGTAAACTTTATCTGCCAAGCCGTCGCCGTTCAGGTCTATCAAGGTGAGCAGTGCTTCAGTTTGAGAACGGTTATAATCGAAATTGCCACCGGCACTTACGGTTGATAGAGCCACATTAGAGCCCAGACCGATAGAGGCACTGCCGCCCAAGCTCCAACTTTTGCCCTTGGTGGCACCCAATGCCGAAGCCTTAAAACCGGGTGATAAAAACGTGGAAGATATTTCGTCGTCCGTCAATTGTACATTGACAGGATCTGTAAACATCTTATCCGTCTTAGGATAGTCATAATAATCAAAACCATAGTCTATTGCACCCAATTTGAATAAAATGCCGATTTCATCATCTGATAAATTACAATGTAAAAAATCCCTTGGTGGTCTATCTAATCGAATCAAATGTTTTAAGCGTGTTTTATAATTGCTTTCGCGACAATTTTCCGTCACAAAATAGAACACCCTTATACACTTTTGCTCAAACCACACCTGAATATTGCACAAAGTTGCCGCCGCCGTTTCCTTAAACCCATAACGACAATTGGTGTTTACATCTGTTCGCCCTTGGTCTTGACGGTTAAAATAGACATTATATCGACCGATACTATCATCATAACCGCTATAATTGATGTGTTCCAAACAGATATTCACGCCCGCATTGCCTAAGTCGTCACCCGAATAATGGACTATATCATAATAATAACGCACCTTATTCCCATTTGCGTCGACTATTTCTGTTAATGCCCAATGTGCTATTCCGTTTAAGTCATGTAAAACGGCAGAATAGTCCACCCGATTATCGGTATGTGATTTTCCGTAATAATAGGTTGTGCCGTTTCGATCGGTTATACTCCACCAATAATCGTATGGATTATTGCCGTGCCGTACAATGCTGTCGTAAGCTTCATCTGCACGCGGATAAAACTGCACATCCCCGTTGTAACGGTTCTGCCATTGGTTGGTACGGTGCGGCATGGGACGCAGTAGTCCCGCAGCATCTTTTGTAACCAACTGCTCGCCGTTATACAAATAGGTTTCGCTCTCTTTTCCGTAGTCATATCTCGGCACGCCCCAGCGTGTTTCTACCGTTATCGCCGGCACGGAAACATCCCAGCCCACACCTAACCAGCCATTGCCGCCGCCGCTGTTATAGGTTAATGCTAACTCCGGCTGCATCCCCTGCCGTCCTGCGGGCAACTCCAACGGATAACGCAAATTTGCACTTCCATTGTTGTTGGCAGTCGGCGGTTGTATCAATGACAGTCCCTCCATCGGATTGGCTGCCTTTAGCTCTTTGATACTTGTCGGTGCAAATGCAGATGTTTCAGGCATTTCCGGTACTTTGAGAACGGCATTGATAAAGTCCGTAAAATGGTTCACCTTAGAGTAAACCAATTGAGCTTCCACATCAACAGAATCGCGCTCTATTGCTATCCACTGCTCGTAATTTACATCATAGTAATACGTTACAATATCATCGGGCGTATAACCCATAGGCAACAAGGTCGAATCATAAGGCAGTATAATCGTGATGTCTTCCCTAAAACGCAAGCCGTCCGGCAACATCCGATAGCCATTGCCGTCGCCCGTTACATTAACCATTCCTTGATTGAGTGGCGGAAGGGTTTGTTCGCTCAATGTGGTGACGGAAAGTGCGGTTTGGTTTATCATACTTCCCTCTTTCCCAATAAGTTGCACATTTCCTTGACGAAAATAAAATGCCGCCGTTTTATACTCTTTTTCGGATAACTCTTGCGGATAAAAAGAGGAATCCAATGACGATTTTGTCTGAAACTGACCTTCCATGGTTTGATTAGAATCCAAAGCGGCAGTTGAACAAAAATGATAAGCCTGATTCATGCCACTGCCGGAAAACTCCGACTTGGGCATCATCCAATAGGTAGTAGCAACGATGATTGCCGCAAAACCAATTAATACGAAATGAACGGGATAGAATGATTTCATGGGATTTTTTTATCTTACGAAGATGGATTTAATAGTAGCAGGGTATGTTACTGTACCTAAATTTTGTGCGACATTATTTTTATATATGACAGGGATAATAGAACCACCCCATTGTTCTTTAGTACCACCCACATACAAATCACTGCCTTTTTTGTAAACAGCATAAGCTTTTTTGCATGCTATTTCTCTGGAAGTTCCATTTTGATAAAGATACCCTTGTTGAGTATTATCATAGATATCTCCTTTCATTCTATAGAATGTCACGTATGGAATATGATTGTCCACACAAACACAGGTAGCACATCCCTGACTTTGCAGTTGGTTGGCAGGGGTAAGGTCTATAAATGTTCCATTAGTCCATAAGGCAGGAACATATAAATTTAAAAAGACGTCACTTGGTTGTGCGGCTTCTCCTACTACATATACAGTAGTCCCGTCAACTGCAATGTCATATCCCATCCCTTCATTGTCCGAAACCCTTTGACTTTCACCATTCACCCACATATAAATAGCCTTTCTATCATCTCCCACCAGAATGCCACCGACTATATATACTTTTCCATTCACAATTGTAATGGCATTGGCTGTGGACGTCATCGTCAAATATGGAGAACATTCGTAGTCTGTAGTTAGGGTTTGTGCAGTGCCATTTATCCACAACGTGGCTGCATTATTGAGTTGTCCTACTGCATATACATTCCCGTTTGTGACAATAAGATCATTCACACTACCACTTCCGGCGTCAAGCACCTGTTTTTGACTTTTCTTCCAAATGACGGGTTTCCTGTCAACCGTTCCTCCATAATAAGTATCATTGCCTGAAGCAAAAACCGCGTTGGCACTTGCCAAAAAACCTTCTCCCAACGATGTCGCTGTGCCATCTTCCCAACACACCGCACCCAGATCGTCCGATCCTGCAGCTAACAATTTTGGGAGATTCTGGGATGTACCCGTTCCTTCATTTTCGTCAGGAAGTTCCTCTTTTTCACAGCCGATAAATACCAATGCTGACATTGCAACAAACAGACTAACAAATACTAATTTTGTTTTCATAAAATATAATGTTTTAAGATTAAAATTTCTAATTATTTCACTGCACCACCATCTTTACGACATTTCTTTCTTCATTACTTATGATTTCCAGCAAATACTGTCCTTTTCCCGCGAGTGTTCCCTCTACACGATGATAGGATGCGCTTGTACACTCCATCGTTTTTACCACTTTCCCATCTACAGAATAAATCCGAACAAGTAGCTGGGTCTCTATCGGATAGGTAGCTTCTAACACAAAATGTCCGTCATTAGGATTAGGATATAGGGTTATGTTCCCGTTTTGCAAGGTGGGTGGTTTATTCCGTCCACTGTTGTTCGGCAACATGCTGCCGCGTGGCGTAATCAGTAACGACAAATCCTCTATCGAAAGTGGTGCAAAACAAAATACATCTTGTCCATTTCTATCGACATCCCAATATATATCATTAAAAAAGAGCATATTACGATTGGTATCCACCTCACTTGGAAAGATAAATTCTACGTTTTCCAACGCATATTCTCCCGTTCCGCTTCTATCTATCAACAATACATAGTTTAATAAACTATCTTGCCATTCCAAGTCATTCATTTGCAAAACGGTGGAATTTTGCAAGAAATCATTACCTGTCACCTTAACCAATCCATCACCGTAGCGACTTACAGTCAGGTCGTTGTCCAAATACAAGTCTGTTGCCGTGCGAAAAGAATCTATGTCACAACCCACCATCAGGAAATTGTCATTCGCTATAACCGCAATATTCAATGTGTTGCTATTGGCAACACTATCAATAGCGATACTCAATCCCGTGCCGTTCATAGTGCTTTGCTTCTGATATAGTCCAAAAGCGTCATCGCGTCCAATGCCGCAAATGGCTTGCGAGTACTGCTGTAACGAATCATAACACCAAATCACCTTGTTGCCCGATGACAAATAAGAAGTCTCTTTTAATGTAACCCCATATTTAACAGCAAGATAGCTATACCATGCAATCAAATTACTATCAGTATAATCCGAGCCTATCGGTAACACGACAATCTCAGCCACACAACCGTTAAATGTGGCAGTGTCATTACTTCCCACCTGACCCCTGCAAATCAGCGTGTCTGACATCCCATTTTTGCGCCAAAGCTGCGACAGACTATTGACAATTGGTCCCTGTACATTATCTTCTCCATAACGAATGGTTGTTTGGTCATTAAGAATTCTCTGTGTTGTAAGACCCAGAAAATGCGAGCTATCGGTCTGCATTTGCCATAACGGATTCTCAGTGGAATCGCTTCTATTTAATTGATAGACAACGATAAAAGAATTTTCAGATTCCGTTGTTTGCAATTGAGGTATTCGCAAGATGGTTTCCGCTTCAAAATAAAAACTCAGATTATAATTCACGAGCGAATCAACGGTAGGAATTGTGTGAGAAGAAAAAACGGCGTGGTAATTATTGCCAGAAATATCTTGCCACATGTTACCATTAACGGAAGTGCTATCCGCACGCAGCCAAAGCAGCGGAGTGATGGTTTATGCGCCGACATGCGGAACAATGGTAACTATTAAGATAATTAATATAGTATTAATTCTTTTCATTTTGGTTTTTATTTAACGTTGCAAAAATAATACATCTTTTATTAAAATAATACATTTTTTTAATAAAAATATATTATTTTAATAAAATTCACTGTTTAATTATCAATTTATTCCATTTTTCACATATTCGAAGCTGTGAGGTGCTAAGATTTTATAGTTTTTTTTGCAAAATAATAAGGAACCCATTTTATAATCTCCTCTCCGCGCGTTGCAGCTATGGAATAAGTATAATAATTGTTGGCAAAACTGTTGTGGGATGTTTGCAATTTCATGGAATTTTGGGTTAAATAAGGAAGATTTGATATTATTGCTGTCCGGGAAATTGATTGATTCCCGTTTATTCAACATAACGAAGTCTCTTAACTCAATATGTTTATTTTTCTCAACTTTTCTTTGTCTTGTCAAAGAACTGACGCAGCAAGTGAGTGCAAAAGTCAAACTTGTTTGCTTTTGCCGGACATTCCACCCACCATGGCAGTCGTGATGGCTATTTAATAAAAATTAAAATCCTTCGAATTTCTTATTCATTCTTCGTAAATGTAAGCCTGACAAAATATAATACTTCGTAATCTGCTCAATGTTAATAGATTAATCTATCATTTCTATTATTTACCGGACAGCAGTAATATGATATTTCTCCGTGCTTCTCTCATTGCAGAATGATTGAAAATTAATCTTTTTTTTACTTCGCTACCGGTCTCAAAATGTGGCAGTATTATAGTTGGAACAAAAATTTGGGTTAAGTGTCGCATTGACAAAGTCAGGAATTAAGATTGTTATTTTCGCTCCAACAACCACTGTTTAAGTGCGGCGGCTTTGCTTTTTCCAATCACGGCTGCCAATTCTGCCTCGCCGGCAGCCTCTATGCGTTTAACGCTCTTAAATTCATGTAACAACTTTTCCGATAATACTTTACCTATTCCCGGAGCAGCATCCAATTTAGAGGCTATGCTCTTCTTTGCCCGTCGCTGGCGGTGATGCGTAATGCCAAAGCGATGTACTTCATCCCGAATCAATTGCAACAATTTTTGCGATTCTGATTTTTTATCGATAAAAAGCGGAAGGGCATCCCCTACCCTATAAATATCCTCCAATCTTTTGGCAATGCCGACCATATAAATCTTGTCGGTAAGCTCCAATTTTTGCAAACTTTTATAAGCCGCCGACAGTTGCCCTTTGCCGCCATCAATCACCACCAAATTCGGCAACGGCTTTTGCTCCTCCAATAATCTTTGATAACGACGATAAATCACTTCTTCCATCGAAGCAAAATCATCGGGACCCTCGACCGTTTTGATGTTATAATGCCGATACTCCTTTTTGGCGGGTTTGCCATTGATGAAACAAACCATGGCTGCCACAGGCTCTTCTCCTTGTGTATTTGAATTATCAAAACACTCAATATGAGTCGGTAAGACATTCATTTGTAAATCTTTCTGTAGATTTGACAAAACACGCAGGCTATGCCGCTCCGGATTCACCAAATCGCGCCGTTTGTTCTTTTCCGCCATAAAAGTCAGGGCGTTTCGCAAAGATAAATCGATAAGTTTCTTTTTGTCACCACGTTGTGGGATAATGAACGTAAAATCGCCGGCAGTGGTTTCCGGCATAAAAGGAAGGAGAATTTCCTTGTTTAATTTTCCGAACCGTTCCAAAATTTCTACCATTCCCAAAAAGAGCAAATCCTCCTGAGATTTATCCAATTTATGAGCGATTTCAATTGTATATAACTGAATAACTGCACCATCCACAATTCGCATAAAATTCACGTAAGCACTTTGTTC
>Ga0209098_1002170_pt1 | contig 17607 bp, 14 predicted proteins | sample AD_JPNHW1_MetaG_FD_184429 | JGI IMG/M metagenome (GOLD analysis project Ga0209098, IMG submission 184429) | Active sludge microbial communities of municipal wastewater-treating anaerobic digesters from Japan - AD_JPNHW1_MetaG (SPAdes) (version 2) | ecosystem: Engineered > Bioreactor > Anaerobic... | reverse complement strand
GCCAGTTTAGAACATGGTATGCAAGAGAAAACATAAATAAACATCATCTTCTAATAGAAAAAGAACTCTTCAATTGGTATGAGGCAGTAGAGGATTGCGACATTGATGAAATGACAAACTTTAAATCTTTAGTAGAAAGTAACGAAGATGTTATAATGGCTTATTTTACTAATGGACAAACAAATGCTATTGCTGAAAACCTAAACGGTAGAATAAAAAAGTTTATAGCTTCTAATCAAGGTGTGAGAAATCGTGACTTTTTCTTCTTTAGAATTAAAAACTTTTTTTCATAGCACCTTAAAAAAAGAAATTGCCTAGGTTTTATTAGATGCTTAACTTTTTAAATAGCTTTTTTGCTGAAAATTAATTATTTATATAATTTGATTTTAATTATAAAGATAGAAATTTACATAAAAAGGTTGTTTCTGAATTAAAATAAAAATTACTTACATTTGCCGCGCTAACAAAAAATAATGAAATTAATATGACCGAAAAAATACAAAAATTACTTAGTGATTCTAAAACTGCAAGGTGGACAGCCTTGCTCGTAGTTTCTTTTACAATGTTTGCAGGATATTATCTCGCAGATGTAATGGCTCCTTTACAAGGTCTTGTTAGAAACCAACTGGGATGGAATGACACAGATTACGGATTTTTTACAAGTGCTTACGGATGGTTTAATGTTTTCCTTTTCTTTTTAATAATTGGAGGGATTATTCTTGATAAAAAAGGTATTCGTTTTACCGGACTTGGCGCTTCAATTATAATGGTTCTTGGGACAGGAATAAAGTATTGGGCTATTTCCACTCATTCGCTTGACGACATGGTGCTTTTTGGATGGAAGGCACAGGTAATGGTTGCCGCTATAGGATATGCCATATTTGGTGTAGGTGTTGAAATTGCTGGGATTACAGCCTCTAAGGTTATTGTAAAATGGTTCAAAGGAAATGAATTAGCATTGGCCATGGGCATGCAACTTTCCGTAGCCAGGCTTGGTACTGCATTAGCGCTTTCATCTTCACGACCCATTGCACTTGCTACCGGAACAGTATCTACTCCAATTCTTATATGTTTAATTATGTTGTGTATTGGTGTTCTCGCATTTTTTATGTACATGACGATGGACAGGAAACTGGATGCTAGTATAATAGCTGTTAAAGGACAAACAGAAAAATTATCCGATCCCGAAGAAGAATTTCAAATTAAGGATATTTTTAATATTATTACCAATAAAGGCTGGTGGTATATTGCAATACTTTGTGTTTTATTCTATTCATCAGTATTCCCTTTCCTAAAATATGCCACAGACATTATGGTTAACAAATTTGGTGTTAACGAATACTGGGCAGGACTTCTTCCAGGACTGCTTCCCTTTGGAACGATCTTCTTCACTCCTTTATTTGGTGGAATTTATGATAAAAAAGGAAAAGGTGCTTCAATTATGATTATTGGAGCGTTTATCATTGTATGTGTACATGCACTATTTTCGATTCCTTTTTTAAATCATTGGATTATTGCGGTTATCCTTATGATATTATTAGGAATAGGATTTTCACTTGTACCTTCAGCTATGTGGCCTTCAGTACCCAAAATTATTCCTGAAAGACAATTAGGAACAGCTTACTCTCTTATTTTCTGGGTTCAAAACTGGGGGTTAATGGGAGTTCCTGCATTAATTGGATGGGTTGTTAATACATATTGCATTACAGGTACAAAATTAGTTGAGGGTGTTTCCGAAAATACATACGATTATACAATACCCATGCTTATTTTTACAGGATTTGGTGTACTATCAATATTATTTGGATTCCTCCTAAAAATGGAAGACAAAAAGAAACAATATGGATTACAGCTTCCGAATATTAAAAAATAAAATATTCTTAATTAATAATATTTATCAAAGGCATCAGCAATGATGCCTTTTTTGTTTATAAAGTAAAGCCTACTGCAACGAAAACCCTTTCTGCGTATGGATTTACCATTATCGAAAAACATACAGGAATTGAAAAATGATCTGTAATTTTAATGTCATGGTAAACTTTTAAACCGGTATTTACAATCCCGTATCCATTTGCGTAAAGTCCTTTAGCTGGCGTAGCGCCAAGAATGATATCAAAGTATTTTAATGGATAAGTTGCTTCAACATAAGTTGAATAATAATTATTTCCTGATGTGTCAACATCATTTCCATAGAAAAATGTGGAAGCGGAAATACTTAAAGGAAATTTTTCTGTACCCGAATATGTAATATTGCCTTCATATGAATGATCTGTATTTTTTTTCGAATATTCAAAATAGGATTCATTGGGAGTATCAGTAAAAACAAAGTAATCAGATACCGTAAATGAAAATAATCCTTTATTGTAAGTAGCATTGATATCAAGCTCGCTGTAATCGCCATTAATACTTTGCGAGCCCCAGCAGCCTAATTTAAAATTTCCTTTGGTAAATATAAGTTGAGGTTGAATGTTAGGCAAATTGCTTATTTGAATTCCTCTCCATACAAAAGACGAAACTATATCTGTAGTAAATTCAAAAGGAGATATTTTTTTATGTAAGCTGTCTTGGGCAAATATTATATTGAAACCCAATAAAATCAATATAAACGTCAGTAGAAAATTTTTAATCATAATTACAGTATTGGCCAAATATTTCAACAAAAATAAAAAGAAATGTGCTATTTCCCATTTTCATTGTAATTTTGAAAAAATGAAAAGTATATGCAAATATTAATTGTTTCGGCAACATACAACGAAGTTAAACCGTTAATCGAAAAGTTTATTTTAGTTGAAAAAAAGAACGATTATTTTTCATCATATACTTTTAATAAAATAAATATTGATGTTCTTGCTACAGGAGTGGGGATTACAAGCACAGCATTTCATCTTGGTAAAATACTTTCTTTAACTAAATATGATTATGTTTTTAATTTCGGGATTGCCGGAGCTTTTAATAAATCAATAAAAATTGGTGATGTTGTAAATGTTGCATCGGATATTATTTCTGAACTTGGCGCTGAAAATGGGAAATCATTTTTAAGATTTGATGAATTAAAAATAGGGGAAAGCACTATGCAAAAAACAGCATATAAAGTTGAGAATAAAAATATAATAAATAATCCTGTGATTTCTGTGTTGCCCGTTGTTAAAGGAATTACAGTAAACACCGTTCATGGAAATTCAGCATCGATTTCTGAAATTGAAAAACTTTTTTCGCCTGATGTAGAAAGTATGGAAGGTGCTGCATTTTTATTTGCATGTAATTTTGAAAACCTTAAATGCGCGCAAATCCGCGCCATTTCTAATCATGTAGAAGTAAGAAATATTCATAACTGGAATATAGAATTAGCTATAAAAAATTTAAACGATACTGCTTTGAAAATCATAAATACAATTTGCTAAAATGAATTTTCTCAAATCTAAAATCGTATCTACCGGCGGTGGACATGAACCTGAAATCAGTATAGGTTTTTCGCCATGTCCGAACGATACTTTTATTTTCGATGCATTGGTTAACGGGAAAATTGATACCGAAGGGCTGCAATTTAATTATGTTTTAAACGATGTTGAGGAGCTTAACCGCAAAGCATTAATTGCTGAACTTGATGTTACAAAAATAAGTTTCTTTGCTTATTCCGAAATTTATAAAAATTATCAACTATTGGATTCGGGCAGTGCGCTTGGTTTTAGCTGTGGCCCATTATTAGTTGCTCGTGAAAAATTTTTGATTGATGATATCAATAAAAAGAAAATTGCAATTCCCGGAATTCACACTACAGCAAACTTTTTGATGACTTTTTCTTTTCCCGATGCAAAGGATAAAACAGAAATTTTATTTTCAGAAATTGAAGATGTCGTGATGAATGGCACATTTGACGCGGGAGTCATTATTCATGAAAATCGTTTTACATATCAGCAAAAAGGTTTACATAAAATTGTTGACCTAGGCGAGTTGTGGGAGCAAAAAACAAAAATGCCTATTCCGCTAGGAGGCATAGCAGTAAAGCGTTCTTTGGATGATGAGTTCAAAAAGAAAATTGAAAAATTAATTCGTAAAAGCGTTGAGTTTGCTTTTCAGAATCCTGCATCATCAAATGATTTTGTTTGTAGAAACGCACAAGCAATGGATGTTGAGGTGATGAAAAAACATATTGAACTTTATGTAAATGAATTTTCGGTAAGTCTTGGGAATAAAGGAAAAGAAGCAATTAAATTTTTATTTAATAAAGCAAAGGAATTGAAAATTATTCTCAAAGAACCGGGAGATATTTTCATTTAATAACTGATGTTACGCAAAATCATTATTTGTATCGAAACAACATTATTTTATTATTATGTCCCGTTAGGGACAACAGCTTGGTAAAGAAAAGAAAGGTACAACTCACTTCTTATTGTACCGTAGGTACTAAACTTTCAAGACTATATAGCTTTCAAGCACGCTCAGTTAATTGGGTTGTGCCTATCTGCCTCGTCGGCAATACGGGCAGCATATACTCTTAAAATCCATATTAATTAAAGTTTTTAAAATTTTATTTTGGGTTTTGCGTAACATCATTTAATAACTAAAAACAAATTAGTATCTTTACTGCAAAATCAAAAATAAAATGATTGTAATTACAGGCGCAGCGGGCTTTATAGGCAGTTGTTTATTAAACAAATTGAACAACAAAGGGCACAGCAATATTGTTATTGTTGATGATTTTTTGAATCCTGTTAAAAATAAAAATATTCTGAATAAAGCTTATATCGGGCAAGTTCATCGTAATGATTTTTTTTCATGGCTTGACGGGAATTATAAAAATGTTTCTTTTGTTTATCATATTGGTGCTCGTACCGATACTACTGAATTCGATCATCATATATTTGATGAACTGAATTTGAATTACAGTAAAAAAATGTGGCTGGCTTGTACAAAGTACCGGCTACCTCTTATTTATGCATCATCAGCTGCTACGTATGGCGCCGGCGAAAATGGTTACAAAGATGACCATGATATTATTTTCAAATTAAAACCATTGAATCCTTACGGAGAATCGAAAAATGATTTTGATAAATGGGTATTAAGTCAAACGGATACTCCGCCATATTGGTCAGGATTGAAATTCTTCAATGTTTTCGGTCCGAATGAATATCATAAAAGCCGCATGGCTTCTGTAATTTTTCATTCCTACAATCAAATTAAATCAACCGGTAAAGTAAAACTGTTCCGTTCGCATAAGCCTGAATTCAGGGACGGAGAACAACTACGCGATTTTATTTATGTAAAAGATATAGTTAATATTCTCTGGATAGGAATGTATTATAAACAAAACAGCGGCATTTATAATTTGGGAACAGGAAAAGCAAGAAGTTTTCTTGATCTTGCACGTGCAGTTTTTAAAGCATTGCATATTCCTGAAGATATTGAATTTATTGATATTCCTGAAGATATTCGCGATAAATATCAATATTACACACAAGCTGATATGTCGAAAATGAGATCGCTTGGATTTGATATTCCTTTCTATTCACTCGAAGATGCAGTTACCGATTATGTGCAGGGTTACCTGATGCATGGATTATATTATTAATTCAGAATTGTTTTTTAAGTTTGAATGGTTAACTGTAGACTGTTTGTTTTGTGTTGCCAATTGAGATTTCCATTTCCAATAAATTTCATTTTATATTTTTCACCACTTAGACACTAAGATCACTTAGATTCACTGAGAAATTTTTAATTCCGAATTCCCTTGTCAACTTATCTTCTTCTTATTGCAAATAGAAAATATTAAATTGAATTTTTTTATTTTCTCTTTTTACTTTTAACTATTGACCAAACAAGCCGCCACACCAATTAACCTATAGTAAATTGGGAAATCCTTATCATCAGACAGAGTTAGAAAGCAAGGCAAAACAACTTACCTGAGTTTGGTACTTTTTCTTTTACCCCTTCCCTTTCACATGAAGCTTACGCCCTTCCCCTACTCGTAGGGGAAGGGTTGGGAATGGGGTAAGAAAATAGAAAATATTAAATGGAATTTTTTTATTTTCTCTTTTTACTTTTAACTATTAACCAAACAAGCCGCCACACCAATTAACCTATAGTAAATTGGGAAATCCTTATCATCAGACAGAGTTAGAAAGCAAGGCAAAACAACTTACCTGAGTTTGGTACTTTTTCTTTTACCCCTTCCCTTTCACACGAAGCTTACGCCCTTCCCCTACTCGTAGGGGAAGGGTTGGGAATGGGGTAAGAAAATAGAAAATATTAAATTGAATTTTTTTATTTTCTCTTTTTATTTTTAACTATTGACCAAACAAGCCGCTAAGCCTATCAATCATTGACCTTATATAGAAAATGTATTATTGCAAATAAAAATATTAAATTGAAAAAAGATTGTTATATGTTTTTGGGTTGAGCAACTGGTTAGGTTGAGTGTTTTTTGTAGGTGGTTTTTATACTATATCCTTTAACCATTGACTTGACGAGTTGCCACACCTATCAACCTTTAACCTTTTTTATAATTCATTTTTTATTTCAAGAAGGAAATCTTTAATGTTTTCAAGGGTTTTAACAATATCGGTATTGCCTGTGATATCGCCTTTATTTTGTTTTAGTTTTTCTTTTGCTCCTTGTAGAGTAAAACCTTGTTCTTTTACAAGACGAAAAATTTCGCGGAAATTTTCAATATCGGTTTGTGTAAATAAACGGTCGCCTTTTTTATTCTTGAAAGGTCGGATAATGTCGAATTCCTTTTCCCAGAAGCGAATCAGCGATGTATTTACATTGAAAATTTTTGCTACTTCGCCAATCGAATAATAAACTTTTTCTATTTCTTTTTCTTTGTATGGCATTATAAAGTTGACAAGTTAACAAGTAGAAAAGATGATAAGTTTATAAAAACTAAAATTCTGAATTTATCATTCTGACTTCTGAATTTATTTTCTCAGAGCCAATAAAATATTTCTTCCTTTTCCGTAACCGTATTTGAAATCGAAGATTTTAGAACCTTTGGTTTTATATGCTGCATCCAAATCTTTCTGATAACAATAGCTGAAAACAGGAATAGGCTTGTCGTATATTCCGTAAAACTGAATATTCCATTTTTTCTGATCGAAGAAATGATATGCAATACCGCTATCGTCCTGTAGTATGGCTTTACTTTTAGTGAGAACAATATTACGGATAAAATCAAAAATTTCATTGTGCATAAGATATGATGCTGATTTAACCAAAGTGGTTACATTGGTATCTAGCTTATTAAGGAATTTGGTACAGGCAATATTTTTAGCAAGAGCATCATCAGCGAAATTAACTGAAAAATAATATAGTTTCTGTGTGGTGCTGTCGTTTCCTTTTTTTGCAAAAGTAATCTCTACGCCTTTACCATAACGATACTGACCTTTCTGAACAGAGAAAGTGTCAGCTACATTAATGTTCCCATCAGTTGTGATGGATGCTGATTTTATATGAATAATTTTCTGATCGGTACGTGCCATGAATAATAAGATGATGGGTAGTACTCCATCTATATCTGCATTATTTAATTGTTTACTCATTTTTAAAGTTACGAAAAAACTATCTTCAAAAATATCCTGTAATGCTTTTTTAACAGAGAAAAGCAGGTTGTTGAGTGAAGTATTATTCAGTTTTGTAACGTCGGGGATGGAGCCTACTTTTTCTAATCCAAATAAAATATATTTTTCGGCATTAGGAAAAAATGTAGTAGCATACATAAAATCAGGGCCACTGAAAGGATAAAATAATGTTTTGGTTTTTTTATTGATTTCAGCCAGTTGCGAACCAGACCATGTATTTACTTTTTTTAAGCTGCGCTCGTTAACCGCGTTCCATGCAGAATCAAAGCTTGCCGAATAACTTTTCCATTCACTCTTTTTTACAATATTGGAGAATTCATTTATAGAAGTATCGGGTAACATACCTGACAATAGTTGTGCAATATTATCATAATAACTGGTACATGTTAAATTTTGTCTTTTAACTGAAGTGATCTGAAGGTTATCGGATTTAGCTTCCTGCGAACAAGCCGAAAAATCAACTAAAACAACTAAGGCAAAAAATGCCTGAACAAACCATTTAATTATTTTCATAAAACATTATTAATAAAAAAACCGGACTGAATTGTCCGGCGAATATATAAAGTTTTATTTGAAAATTGCAATATAAAATTGCTATGAAATTTATTTTTTTCTTGCTATAAGCAAAGCACTGGTTTTACCATAACCGTAATGAAAGTCGATAGGTTTGATTTTTAAACTATCATTGATATATGCTTCTTTCAGGTCTTTCTCATAGCATTTTGAAAAAAGTTTTATAGGTCCGTTATATTTACCATATAACTTTACATTCCAGTTTTTACGGTCGATGTAGCGGAAAGCAATACCTGAATCATCCTGGAAAAATGCTTTGCTTTTTTTCAACACAATATTCCTGATGTACGAAAAATAACTTTTATGCATAAGGTAAGAAGCTGATTTCACCATGGTGATCACATTTTCATCAAGGTTATCAAAGAATTTGGTTGCCTTTGTGTTGTTTTTAATTTCAGCATCAGAAACATCAGCTGAGAAGTAATATAGTTTTTGAACTACGCTGTCGCCTTTTTCAACAAAACTGATTTCGACACCTTTATTAAAACTTTCTTTTCCTTTAAGATTGGTAAATTTATCAATGTATGTTATTTTACCATCATCTCTGATTTCCCAGGGTTTAATGTCAATAATTTCATGACCGGTGCGTGCTATAAAAAGCATAAGAACAGGAGTAATGCCCGGAACCTGGCTTGTGGTAAGCTCTTTACTCATGTCGATGGTTTTGAAAAAACTTAAACTTACAGCATCCTGTATTGAAGTATTCAGTGAAGAGAAAAAAGGTGTAAGCGTTTCATTGGTCATGCTTTTCATATCAGGTACGCTTCCTACAGGTTCAAGCCCGAACAATATATATTTTTCAGCTTTTGGGAAGAACGTGTGAACATGAAGAAAATCAGGACCGCTGAAAGGATAGAATAAAGTTTTTAAATCTTTATTCAAATCAACAAGTTCTTTTTCCGACCATCCTTTCATTTTAGAAATTCGACCTTTTTCAAGTTTTCCCCAACTTGAATCGGTTTGTGCTGAATAGTTTTTAAAACTTTCGGTTTTTGAAAGTTTATACAATTCGCTTTTGTCATCAACTGCCATGCCTGCAACAAACATAGCTATATCAGTGAATTTTTTATTTATTACGACTTTTTCTTTTTTGGCTACTTTTATGGTATCCTTTTTTTCTGTTGTTTTTTTATTCTCCGAATTTCCGCATGATAAAATAAAAGATGCAACACATGAAATTACGATTACTGAAATTGATTTCTTTAACATATAAAAAATGAATTAAACAGTTTCTGTTTTATTTGTTTTTGAAAAATATTTGCTGATAAAATAAAAAATTAAACCTGCCGAAATAGTTATCAATCCTGCTAAAGCAACTTCGGGTTTACCACTTACTGTAAAGTAAAGAATCCAAAAATTCAAACCAATAAAAATTATTGGAGTAACCGGATAGCCCCAGGTTTTAAATGGGCGCGGTAAATCGGGTTGTTTAGCCCGCAACACAAAAACTCCAATAACAGTAAGGGTTGTAAATAATGTAAGCGTGAAACCAAGGTAAGTTAAAACAAAATCAAAGGTTGATGTAAAAATAAAAACCAGTGCAATTATGGATTGTGTGATGATAGCAATTACTGGAATATTTTTTTTATTTTTTCTTGCGAAGAATTTTAATGAAGAAATATCTTCACCAATAACCATAGTAACACGTGGTCCGGCAAATACCATTGATGAAATTGTTGAAATAAGCAGAATAGAGATTATCATCGACATGATGTTTCCACCGGTAATGCCAAAAATATTTGTAGCCGATAACGAACCTATTTCAATAACCGGATTTCCTTGTGCATCCTGCATTCCAGAAATGGGTACTGTATAAAGGAAAATAAAATTCAGTAGAACATAAAGCAGCATTACTACTATAGTTCCTGTAATTATTGAACGTGGAAGATTTCGTTGTGGTTTGTCGATTTCACTAGCAATATAAGCCGATGCATTCCATCCTGAATAGGCATATGAAACATAAATAAGTGAAATAGCAAAAGGCATGCTTATGATTTCGCTGAATGAATTAGCGGCAGGAGCAATACTTATATTTTCATGTGAACCCAAAACAAAACCGCAGGCAATAAAAACAAAAATCAAAAGTACTTTAAGCGAAGTAACAACATTTTGAAAGCGGCTTCCTACCATAAGGTTTGTTGAATGAACAATGGTAATTAAAACAACAACTATAGCACCAACCCAAACTTTATCGCATTCAGGAAATACTGTGCAAAAATATCCGCCCAATGCCATTGCTGCAAGTGCTATAGGCGCAGCGAACCCTACAAATACAGAAACAAACCCGGATAGAAATCCCAAAACGGGATGATAAATTTTTGAAAGATAAGTGTACTCACCACCTGAACGGGGGATAGCTGAACCTAGCTCGCTATAGCTGAATGCTCCACATAATGCCATGATTCCCCCAATAACCCAAAGCATCAGAAGGGAGAAAATCGATTTCACTCCAAGCACCTGGAATCCAAGACTGGTGAACACTCCGGTACCAACCATGTTAGCAATAACAATGGCTGTGGCCGTTACAACACCAATTTTTAATATTGAAGAATTCGATTTCATTTTGATGCTTTTAAAGCGGTGCAAAGTAACAAAAAAAAATGCAAGGCAGCAGTCTTAATTTTTATTAAAATAAAAAACGGATTCAGTTTTTCTGAATCCGTTTGGATATTGTTTAAAGAAAATAAATTATTGAATTATTACTTTCTTCGTAAATACGGTATTTTCATTAGTGTATTTTACCATATAAACACCTTTATCAAATCCTCTTACATCAAAGAGTTGTGTTGCATCGTTAACCTTTGATGAGTAAACAATTTTTCCTGTAAGGTCTATCATTTCTACATGACCATTGCCATTAGAATTCAGAATAAAATATTCTGTTGAAGGATTAGGATAAATGCTGATATGTTTTCCTTCAATTTCTTCAATTCCTAAAATGCTTGCCATATCTACTTTTGCAGCTTGTGCAACTTCTTTAGATGCATCATGCTGAACAAAGACAACAAATTCACAATTATCTTTTACATAACCTGCAGTAGAAAAATGAATAGTAACAGTTTGATTATTTTGTGATGAAAAATCGAGTGTTGTTCCGTTTGCATCGGGGTACATATCTCTACATGCATAATCAACTGTAGTTTGATTTCCCCAGGTTTCAGGTATATTCGATTCGGTAAGAGCAGTACGTAATTTCCAACCACTTGCAAACGCTTTAAAAACTTCTTCTACAGTAATGGTTGCTGTAAAATAATCTGTTGAATCTTGCACAACATCAACCCCTAAATTATAGAAGGCCTTTGCTGCTATACGTTCATTATATGAAGGAAGATAATTAGAATACATACTTGCTGTTGCACTTCCGCCGGGGATTTCTATAGTCCCATCAACAACCATATCAGGGAAGCTAGCTATATTATAATAGCTTAGTCTTGCATCAGAAACGGTATTTTCGTATGTATCACCAGAGTGATATTCAATAGCAGCAACATTTTTATTGTTAGTAACTATAAGATCGTGAAGCCCTTTTGCAGCTCCTGGACAGGAAGGTCACCACGTGCCGGTACCACCTTCCATCAAAACTAGATCTCGGGTAACACCTCCTGGTACTTTTGCTGAATCAACATTTGAAGAATGTGAATAACCTTGTCCGGTAAAAAATGCTCTTGCTGCATAACCGTAATTATTAGGCCAAGGACCAACATCAGTATAGCTATTAGAAGCTCCTGAATAAATAACATTTCCATTCCTGCTTAATTTATATAAATCAGGAGCTGTGGTTGGTGCAGTCCATGTTACATCAATATTCCCTGTAGTGCTTGAATATGTAGCAACTAAATTTGATGGGGCTACTGGTGCGGTTAGTTCGTCAATGCTTATGTCATCAATAAAATATCCTGAAGTGCTTGTCGTAGTGGTAGGAGTGCTTAAAGAATCTATTCCAAAAAAATCAATAGCATCCAACTTTAAAGAATTATCACTCCCTTGAGCGCCTTTGCTCCATTGATAACTTATTTTTTCAATATCATTTATAAAGAAGGTGGCAAAATCATCATCAAGGTCAACAATCAGGTCCATTTTATTCCATGTATTTAAAGTAAAAATAGAAATAGTTGCTGAAGCACCTCCTGCATCTACATAAATATTACCATCGTAAGCATAAATTTGGAAAGCCCATTTACTATTAGAACCATTAAAATCACTTAAAATGTTATAATAGCCTATATGTCCTGTTGCTACGTACATATAAAATTCTACTTTGTAACGACCGGTTGTTTTGTCATTAAGATTCATAACAAAATCGTTGTTAAGAGCAATTTCCACTGAGTTTGATGCACTATGTGATTGTGTTGATGAAATTATTCCATCTTCAGAACCACCGGGTGCATTCGACCATGTAGTCCATGGTGTGCCTAATTGTGAAGCAGCATAGCCGCCAACAGTAAGGGCATCAAAGTTGTTTGAATATAAGTTAGTCTGGGCTTTTCCCGCACAAACAAATATTAACATCATCGATAGCCATAAGTAAATTTTCTTCATAGCTTGATTTTTAATTTTTTTACGAATCAAAGATATATAAAAAATTAGATATGTAATTAAAAAATATTACAATAAAATTTCAGCTAAATCGATTCTACGATAGTGCCTGAGTAATCTTAGAAGACAATTCAATTACTTTTTGATACTCTTCAGGAGTGAGGTCGTTATAGAAATAATTTACCGGGTTCATACGTTTGCCGCCTTTCCATACTTCGTAATGAAGATGCGGCGCTGTTGACATACCAGTGCTGCCTACGTATCCGATTAATTGGCCGCGTTTAACTTTTTGTCCTTCAGTAACTAATTTCCTGCTCATGTGACCGTATAATGTTTGATAGCCAAATCCATGATTGATAACGGCACAAATCCCATAACCCGAAAGTGAACTTGTTGGTGTTTGAACTACACCATCACCTGTAGCATAAATAGGAGTACCGCGGGGAACAAGTATATCAATGCCCGGGTGGAACTGTATGGTTTTATAAATAGGATGAAGCCTGTAACCAAATCCCGAACAAACCTTTGTGGCGCCGTTCTTGATGGGCATTATTGCAGGAATGCACGACATCATTTCGGTTTTATTTTTTGTAAGTTCAAGAACCTCATCAAATGATTTTGACTGAACATATAGCCTGCGCGAAAGCAAGTCAAGTTTTTTGGTAAGCGAAATAAGCATTTTGGAATTGCTGTAGCCTTCAAGTTTTGCATATCGGTCGGCTCCGCCATATGCTGCCTGCCTAATTGTGTTAGGTACCGGTTCGGCTTCAAAAATTACCCGGTAGATATTGTCGTCCCGGTCTTCAATATCAGTAAGTACAGCATTAACTTTATCCATGCGTTCGCTGAGCATTTCATATTGCAGTTTGTATTGTTCAATTTCGCGCTGCAGCATTTTTTCTTTTGGCGAACTGAAAAGATTATAAGCTATAAGCATTACCACTACTGAAAAAACCAACCCTACAGCAGCGGAATAAAGATATTTCCTTACCTTTTGCTTTACCGAAACCCTTACCCTTTCAAAAGTGAGCGATTTGGTATTGAAGTGATATTGATGTTTTTTCTTTTTATTAAGAAATGGCAATTTCATTACACAAATAATATGAAAAGAGTTTAAAAATTTAACCGCCTCAATGCAAAACTAACAAAATAATATAAATTTGCAAATCGCATGGCTCTTAAAAAATGTTAACGTAAAATTGATGAATATGAACTCAGCCTTGGTTAGAAAGACTTTTACCGATTTCTTTGCCTCTAAAAATCACACAATTGTGCCTTCGGCACCTATGGTTATCAAGAACGACCCTACTTTGATGTTTACCAATGCCGGAATGAACCAGTTCAAGGATATTTTCCTGGGAAATTCTCCGGCTAAATATCCGAGAGTTGCCAATTCGCAAAAATGCTTGCGTGTAAGCGGGAAACATAACGATTTGGAAGAAGTAGGTCACGATACGTATCATCATACCATGTTTGAAATGCTTGGCAACTGGTCGTTTGGCGATTATTTTAAAAAAGAAGCTATAGCATGGGCGTGGGAACTTTTAACCGAAGTTTATAAAATTGATAAAGATAAATTATATGTTACCGTTTTCGGAGGCGATGTGTCTGACGGGCTTTCTGAAGATATTGAAGCATTGAATTATTGGAAAAAAATTGTTTCGGAAGATAGAATTTTATTTGGCTCGAAAAAGGATAATTTCTGGGAAATGGGCGATACCGGCCCTTGTGGACCATGTTCCGAAATTCATGTTGATATCCGCAGTGATGCTGAAAGAAAAAAAATAGATGGGAAAACCCTTGTCAATAAAGGCGACCCGCATGTTATCGAGATTTGGAATTTGGTTTTTATTGAATTCAATCGTATGTCGGATGGCAAACTTGTTTCGCTGCCTGCAAAACATGTTGATACAGGAATGGGATTCGAAAGGCTTTGCATGGTATTACAAAAGACAAAATCAAATTACGATACCGATGTTTTTCAACCCATCATTTCTGAAATAGCAAAATTATCGAACAAAAAATATGGTGATGATTTAAAATCGGATATTGCCATGCGCGTTATTGCTGACCATTTGCGTGCTATTTCCTTTGCTATTGCTGATGGGCAATTGCCTTCAAATAATAAAGCAGGATACGTGATCCGCCGTATTTTGCGAAGAGCAGTTCGTTATGGTTATACTTTTCTGGGATTTAAAGAACCCTTTATTCATGAGCTTTTGCAGGTTCTTGTAAAACAAATGGGCGAATTTTTCCCTGAAATAAAATCGCAGCAGGAGCTGATCCGTAAAGTGATTGCCGAAGAAGAACTGGCATTTTTAAGAACACTTTCAACCGGTATTCAACGATTCGAAAATTATGTAGAATCGAATAAAGGGAAGAAAATAATTGATGGCGTATTTGCTTTTGAATTGTTCGACACATTTGGTTTTCCTATTGACCTTACACAACTTATGGCGAAGGAACACTGCATGGATGTTGACATGGCGGGCTTCAACAAAAATATGGAAGAACAAAAAAACCGTTCACGTAATGCAGCAGCAATTGATACAGAAGACTGGGTTGAATTAAAACCGGTTACCGATACTGAGTTCGTAGGCTACGACTCACTTACAACCGATGCGGAAATTTTAAAATACCGGAAAGTAAAAACAAAGGACAAAGAATTTTTTCAGATCGTTCTTAACAAAACTTCGTTTTATGCCGAATCTGGCGGACAAGCCGGCGACCGCGGATACATTGAGGCTGATGGAGAAAAAATTTCGGTTGACGATACAAAAAAAGAAAATAATTTAATCATTCATATTACTAAAAAACTTCCCAAAAACATTAATGCAACATTCAAAGCAGTTGTTGATAAAAAGAAACGTGAGCTTACTGAAAATAATCATTCGGCTACACATCTTCTGCATTCAGCATTGCGAAAGGTTTTGGGAACTCACGTGGAACAAAAAGGTTCGCTGGTGAATGATGAAAGATTGCGTTTCGATTTTGCACATTTTTCAAAATTGACCAATGAAGAAATTATAAAAGTTGAAGCTTTGGTGAATGAAAAAATCCGCGAAAATATTGTTTTGGAAGAAATGCGAAACATCCCTATAGCCGAGGCTCAGAAGCTTGGCGCTACAGCATTGTTCGGCGAAAAATATGGCGACTATGTTCGCGTGATTGCTTTTGATAAAAATTATTCGATTGAACTTTGTGGAGGTACCCATGTTCACGCAACCGGGCAAATCGGATATTTCAAAATTATTTCAGAATCGGCTATAGCTGCCGGTATTCGCAGGATTGAAGCCATTACTGCAATTAAAGCGGAAGAATATATTAACAGTCAGCTTGAACTCATTTCACAATTACATGAAACGCTGAAAAACCCTAAGGATATTGTAAAGAGCGTGTCGCAAATAATTGAACAAAATGCTTTGCTGCAAAAACAAATTGAAGAATTTCTGAAAGAAAAAGCGCTTGGATTAAAAGATGATCTGAGCAAAAAAATTGAAAAAATAGGCGATATATATTTCCTTGCAGAACAGGTTGTGCTTGATGCTGCCGGAGCGAAAGACCTTGCATATGCATTAAAGAACGAAGTGGAAAATCTTTTTCTTGTTCTGGCATATATCAGCGAAGGCAAACCCGGACTTGCCGTAATGATTTCGGAAAACCTGGTGGAAACAAAAAAATTAAATGCCTCAAATATTGTTCGTGAGCTTGCAAAAGAAATCAATGGTGGCGGTGGCGGTCAGCCATTCTTTGCAACAGCCGGCGGCAAGAATGCTGAAGGAATTGATAAAGCATTAGCGAAAGCGAAAACATTTTTGAAATAATATTTTCTCGGTGGTCCTCTGTGAATAACCTCTGAGAGTCTCTGTGTTATAAAAATTATACGAAGGATCACGAAGAAATATATTTTATTCTTTTTTCCGGTTTGATTTTACCAGGCATTTTCCATTATCCCATTTTCCTTTCAAGCTATCAGTAGGAATAGAATTATTTTTTTCGGATTTAATTAACTTTCAAATCTTTTGTTTCTCTATCGCCTTGACCTATGGTATATTGAATTGAAAAAGTATATAATCGTTTATATTTGGAATCACACATTTCAGTATTACTTGAAACTCCAAATGAGTTGGAATACGATATATGTTTTGCTAAATCATCGAACAAATTATTTGCACCTAATGTAATTCGTAACTTATCTTTTAAGAACTTTCGGCTAATATTAATTGAAGAATTAATGTATGCTTTGTTGTAACCGTCAAATGTTAATTCCTTAGAAAAATAATTTACATAGAACATTGCATAAAATTTCTTTATTTTATATTCCATGTTATATTTCATATTGTAACCAAATTCTTTTTTAGTAAGATTATCTGTTGTTAAGTCATATAATGCAGCTGTTTTTGTAATATCTCTTGTGTCATAAAAAGTATGGAATATACTTGATGAAACAGAGAAATTAAAATTACCGTTGAGCTTTAGCCATAACGACATGTCAATGCCTGTATTGCTTTCCTTTGCTGCATTCTCGGGTTTTACTAAATTTATTAATGATGTTTGAGGAATAACAAGTTTTACAACTTCGTTGTTGGTATAATTAAAAAAACATTCAAACGAAGCATTGCATATATCCTTACTATAAGTATATCCTAAATAAGCAGAGTAAAAATCTACTGTTTTTAATTTTGAATTTCCGGTGTGCCAATTATAAAAATCTGTTTTATCAATATAATCCGTTAAATCGGCTCACATAAAATAAATGGGGAGAAGTATTATTTTTGGCAGCAAAAATTATCCATGGAATTATCCCTACTACGCTATTTTTTACCAGAGAAGTTATTAGAACATTTCGCAATAATTGAATTAGAAGAACTGGGCTGTATTCAGACCAAGAAGATGGAACTATACATAAATCTGGAAGAGT
>Ga0209098_1002169_pt1 | contig 17609 bp, 6 predicted proteins | sample AD_JPNHW1_MetaG_FD_184429 | JGI IMG/M metagenome (GOLD analysis project Ga0209098, IMG submission 184429) | Active sludge microbial communities of municipal wastewater-treating anaerobic digesters from Japan - AD_JPNHW1_MetaG (SPAdes) (version 2) | ecosystem: Engineered > Bioreactor > Anaerobic >... | reverse complement strand
GTAAGCGTCCATGGCTTGTTCTTTCTGGTTCATTTTGAACAATAGGTCGCCAAGCATATACCAGTATTCAGGGTTTATGGGCTCTACATCAACAGCTTTGCGGGTGTAAAGCAGGGCTTTGCAATAATTACACTGTTCGTCGTGAACATTGCCGAGACCCATCCAGGCTTCACCCAAAAATTCATCCAGTTCGAGCGCACGGTGATAATTTTCAAGGGCCTTGTCCCATGATTTCATTTTTTCGAAACATTCGCCGAGATAATAGTACGTGAGGGCGTCGGGTTCGTCTGCGGCAATAAGGTCTTCGAAAACCAGCACGGCTTCATCAAAGCGTCCCAGCTCATTCAGTGCATGCGCTTTATTATAATATGCTGAAGTAAATTTTGGATTGATTGCAATTACATAATCGTTGGCATCGATTGATTTCTCATATAAGCCAAGGTTGCCATAGGCGATAGCCAGGTTAAACCATGCCACATCGGAATAGGGATGGTTTTTTAAATAGTAGGTAAAAAATTTGGCCGATTCTTCGGTACGGTTCAATATCTCGAAACAATAGCCCAGTTCGTATAGCAGGTTGGTATTCGACGGGTCTTTCTCCAGGGCAATTTTCAGATAGTTCAGTGCTTTATTGTAGTTACCGGCATTCTCATATTCAAAAGCGATATTAAAATATATTTCGCCGGGATCCTCCCAGACATCGAGAAGTTTTTTATATTCGTTTACTGCCTGTGAGTACATTTTCAACTGACTGTAAATGCCTGCCTTAGCAAAATTGATTTCCGGATCCTCTTCGGCATCGGGTTTAACTTTTTTTAGTAATTGCAGTGCTTTTTCCGATTCATTGGCAGAGGCATGCAGCATAGCAAGCCGCAGCAGGAGCGCGTCAGAATCTGGATGCAGCTTAATAGCATATTGCAAAGCCAGGCCAGTTTGTTTCAGGTTTTCTCTGGCAAAATAATAGTCAATTATATCTTCGCATTCAAAAACATCAAAAAAAACAGGGTCATTCTGCTGTTGCATCTGTTCAAAACGAGAAATCAAAGACGACATTTCCATATCATCGATATCGTCAAAACCCTCAAATTCATCAAAATATTCCGACATCTTATCTTTCTTTTTCTTTAGCAAATTTAAGCAATAATATTCAATCCAGGCACTTTTTTCGAAAAAATCAGCTAACAATAGTTGTTTGAAAATTTTTTCGTCATACTAACAACATTCGAGTATTTTTGCATAAGAATAAAATTTTCATTTATGCCATTAATCAAATCCATTTCGGGAATCCGCGGAACCATCGGGGGCAAAGCAGGTCAAGGCCTCAGTCCGCTTGAAATAATAAGGTTTACAAGCGCTTATGCCGCTTTTATTGCTGACTCCAAGACAAAATGCAAAGTTGTCGTCGGTCGCGATGCGCGCATATCAGGCGATATGGTGAACAGGCTTGTTTGCGGAACGCTGATGTCGATGGGGATAGATGTTGTTGACATCGGGCTTACCACCACGCCAACAGCCGAAATAGCCGTTACGGAACTAAAGGCCCATGGCGGAATCATTATTACGGCAAGCCATAACCCAAGGAATTGGAATGCATTGAAACTGCTTAATGCCAAAGGTGAATTTCTCACCAACCAGGAGGCAGCGGATTTTTTGAAGATAGCCGAAAAAAGCGATCTGGCCTATGCAGAGGTAAATAACCTTGGTTTTTATAGCCAAAACGACACCCTTATCGACCTGCATATTGAAAAAATACTGGAATTACCCCTGGTAGATACCGAAGCCATCAAAAAAGCCCGGTTTAATGTTACTATTGATTGTGTGAATTCTACTGGAGGCATAGCCCTGCCACGCTTGTTAAAAGCGCTCGGCGTAGCCGAAGTAAACGAACTGTATTGTATTCCTGACGGAAAATTTCCGCACAATCCCGAACCGCTGCCTGAAAATCTCGGGGCTCTGGCCGAGAGTGTGGTAAAAAACAATTCGCATGTGGGTTTTGTAGTGGATCCCGATGTGGACCGCCTGGCCATTGTTTGCGAAAATGGCGAAATGTTCGGCGAAGAATACACCCTGGTAGCCGTGGCTGATTACGTGCTTAGCCAAACTCCCGGAAATACCGTTTCCAATCTCTCATCCACATCGGCCCTGCGCGACCTTACCAGAAAATATGGCAAAGAGTATTTTACTTCGGCCGTCGGTGAGGTAAACGTAGTGGATGTTATGAAAAATCATCAAGCCGTCATAGGCGGCGAAGGCAACGGCGGCGTGATATATCCCCCATTGCACTATGGCCGCGACGCACTGGCAGGCATTGCCTTGTTTTTATCACATCTGGCTAAATCAAAATGCTCGTGTTCCACCCTGAGAGCCAAATATCCCGACTATTTTATCTCAAAGAACAAAATTGAAGCCGGGACAGATGTTGATATTTATGAAATTCTTGACCAAATAAAGGAAAAATACAAAAACCATCCGGTAAACACAGCCGACGGGGTGCGTATCGATATCGAAAATGGATGGGTACATCTGCGCCGGTCCAATACCGAACCAATTATTCGTATCTATGCCGAAAGCGATTCAATGATTAAGGCAGATACTCTGGCGAAAAAGCTGCTCGACGATATCCGTGAACTCATAAACCGGAACCCATCCGACGATTAGTCAATCGAGAGGAAATTATTTTTTTCTTCTAAAAAACTCACTCATGATTTATCTCGACAATGCTGCTACCACACCTCTGGATGCCGAAGTAGCGGAAACCATGTGCCGCATCATAAAAGATTATTTTGGCAATCCCTCATCATCTCACGCCGCTGGGCGCAACAGCCGGGTACTCATTGAAGAATCCAGATCGCTAATTGCTGATTTACTAACAGTAAAATCATCGGAAATTTATTTTACTTCATGCGCCACCGAGGCCATTGCCACCGCCATACAGGGTGTTGTTGCGGCCTATGGAATTAAAAGGATTATCACCACCGCCATTGAACACCACGCAGTTACACATACCATTGAAAATGTTCACAAAACCACTCCGGTGCAGGTTTCTTTTGTCAGGATTGATAAAAATGCGAACCTTGATCTGGAACATCTTGAAGAGCTTTTGAACGAAAAAGAAAAAGCATTCGTAATTATCATGCATGCCAATAATGAAACAGGCACATTATTTCCTGTTATGGAAATTTCAAGACTTTGCAAAGAATACCACGCGCTGTTTTTATCCGATATGGTTCAGAGTATGGGAAAATATGAAAACAGACTGTCGGAACACGGCCCGGATATCACTTGCTGCTCGGCTCACAAATTGCATGGACCCAAAGGAATAGGTTTTTTGTACCTCAACTCACGCGTTAAAATTGCGCCCATGATATGTGGCGGAGGCCAGGAACGCAACATGCGGTCGGGGACAGAAAACATCTATGGCATAGCAGGAATGGCAAAATCATTTGAAATTGCTTACCGCAATATGGCAAAGAACAGGGAATATATTTCGAACCTGAAATTATATTTTATTGAAAAATTAAAACTGAATTTTCCTGAACTGATTTTCAATGCATCCTGCGACAGGAAAGGGTTGTATAACATTATTAATGTTTCGGTGCCTGATGTTTATAACAACAAATTATTGCTTCAGAAACTGGACATGAAAAATATTGCAGTTTCCGGAGGGAGTGCCTGCAGCTCGGGGCTTGTAAATGCATCGCATGTACTCAGTGCACTACTTGCCAATAGCGCGATGCCGGCAATCCGCTTTTCGTTTAGTAAATACAACACTGTTGAAGAATTAGACCAAGTCCTTGAAGCGCTTAAAGAGATCTTGTTCAGAAAATAAAATCAGGGTTTTCTTGTTTCGACGAGCTTAATTTCCTTCTTGGGATTCAGCACCGCATTTATTATCTTGTAATTTTCGTATCGGTATATCATACAGCCAATATTCCCGTAGCCGCCCGAAATGGTTTTCCGGAACGTATATTCGGTTTCGAGCAGCGAAGGATTGTATTGTTCCAGGCATTGCTGAAAGTTTTTTCCATATTTACCCAGGACATGGGAAAAATACATCATAAGGTCATAACCTTGATAGCCATAATAATCAGGCTCCGTTGAATATTTACGCCTGAATTTTTTGATGAAATCGGCGGTTTCGGGTTTGTTGTAATCAATAAAATAATTATCGAAGATATGAAGGCTAAGGTTCATCAGGTATTCGAGATCGAGACTGGGATATTGCTCCCATGATGGCATTCCGAAGAGTACAATTTTATGTTTATGAGCCGCTTCATTCAAATTTCGTATATATGCCGAAACAAAAGCTTCACCCTGCGCCAGAGTAATTACTACATTAACAACATCACTCTTAAGCTCATCAGACAAGGCCGCAAACCCTTTGCCGGAATAGTTGACGCTATGATATGTGAACAGGCTTACGCTTTGATTTATCATACTGGCGTTCAGATCAAAAGCCTTTACCAAACTGCTGTCGGAGTTACGTTGAACTACAATCACGTTAGAGCCGGGATATGTTTGAGCAATAAAACCAAGTACTTTAACAGCTTGGGAGGAATCGGAGGCAACAACTTTAAATGCAAAGGGGTTATTTTCCAACACCGATTCTTTCTTGGTAAAGGGATTTACAATGTTGATTCGATGATTTTTGGCCCAATCGGCAAATTGAGAAAAATTATTCATGAAAAACGGGCCGATGATCAGGTCCATATTTTTCATTTCGGTTTTCTGCGTAACAAAACTTTGCACATCGGTATTTTCATGGACATCATAAACATAAATCATTAAGGACAAGCCACTTTGTTTAAGTGAGTCTATTGCCATGCGAACCCCTTCGTAAAATTGAATAAAATTCAGCGATTGATGGGAAGAAACCGGAGTTTTACCGTCGGCTGTATCAATGCTGTAGGTCCGGTCGAGGTAAAACGGGATGAGCAGGGCTATACGGTAAGTATTGTTTACACCTGATTTACCACAATCAATAAGGATGACCGAATCCTTTTTTACTGCTGAATCTTTGGCAGCAATTTTACCGATAACGGCACCAAAAGGCAGTCTAATCTGCTGACCAACCTGTATGGTTTCGGTGAGTCCCTGGTTAATTTTCTTCAACTCATCGATAGTGCTTGCATAAAGGCGTGCTATAGAATAAATTGTTTCGCCCTGCCTGACAATATGCAGTCCGTAAGTGGTGGTAACAGTGTCTTTGATTTTTTTCTCGGCTACAGGTATCTGGATGGTGCTGCCTGGTTTTAGCTTTTCTGTGAGGCCAGGATTACAGCTCAATATTTCACTGACTTTCACATTGTAATTAAAAGAAATTTCATAAAGTGTTTCGCCCCTGACTACTTCATGAGATATGAATTTTTTTGCCTGATTGCTGGTTATAACCGGAATTTTGATGATATCACCGGCGCGGAGCCCTTTTTTTAGTTGAGGATTAGATTTCATAATCTCCTCCATGCTAACGGTGTAAGCCTTGGAAATACCATAAATGGTTTGTCCGGGATTAACGGTATGTAAGTAGTACTCAATATTACCAATAGTTTCCTTTTGGGGACTAATCTGAACTTCCTGAGCGGCCACATTGGTGCACCAGATAAGAAGTAAAAAACCAAAAGATAATGTCGTTAATCTGCTCATTTTATTCCCATTCTATCGTTGCAGGCGGCTTTGAGCTAATATCATAAACTACCCGGTTGACGCCTTTCACTTTATTGATAATATCGTTAGAAACTTTTGCCAGAAATTCGTAAGGCAACTGCGACCAGTCGGCTGTCATGCCATCGGTAGAGTTCACTGCCCTCAGGGCGACCACATATTCATAGGTTCTTTCGTCGCCCATCACGCCTACCGACTGCACGGGAAGCAGCATGGCGCCAGCCTGCCACACTTTGTCGTATAATCCTTGTGATTTCAATCCTTCGATAAAAATATAGTCCACTTCCTGCAAAATACGTACCTTTTCGGGAGTAATAGCGCTGATTATCCTGATTCCAAGGCCAGGCCCGGGGAAGGGATGACGGTTAAGAATTTCGGATTTTATACCAAGCGCCAACCCTACCCTTCTTACTTCATCCTTAAACAAGGATTTCAGCGGTTCCACCACCTTGAGTTTCATAAAATCAGGCAAGCCGCCCACATTATGATGCGATTTTATGGTGGCTGAAGGTCCCTTGACCGAAACAGATTCAATAACATCAGGATAAATGGTGCCCTGCGCCAGCCATTGCACCTCTTTAATTTTATGGGCTTCCCTGTCGAAGACTTCTATAAAAGTTTTTCCGATAATTTTCCTTTTCTTCTCAGGGTCGGCAACATCTTCGAGAGCCTGAAGAAAATATTCTCCAGCCCGTACCCCGCTTACCTGCAAACCCATACTCTTATAATTCTCCAGTACACTTTCAAATTCGTTTTTCCTGAGCAGTCCGTTGTCCACAAAAATGCAGAACAGCCTGTTGCCTATGGCCTTGTGCAATAACACTGCCGCCACACTGGAATCCACCCCACCCGACAAACCCAGCAATACTTTATCATTACCAAGTTTTTTTTGTAGCTCCTTTACCGTAGTATCGATATAGGAGTCGGGTGTCCATGAGCGGCTGCAACGACATATCCCTGCAACGAAGTTTTTTAGCAACACCATGCCTTCGGTGGAATGATACACTTCGGGATGAAACTGAATACCATAGGTAGGTTCACCCTCAATGGAAAAACCGGCATACCTGACCTCGGGTGTACTTGCAAGCACCTTGAAATCAGCCGGCGCAGAAAGTATCGTATCGCCATGCGACATCCATACCTGGCTGCCTGGCGACATATTTTTAGCCAGATCAGACGACTGATCAACAAAAGAGAGGTTGGCCCTGCCATACTCCCTGATTTCAGACGGCAGCACTTCGCCGCCAGCGAGATGCGCCAGAAACTGCGCCCCATAACATACGGCAAGAATAGGAACACGACCCCTGAAAGGCGAAAGGTCAATCGTGGGTGCATCGGGCTGCCGCACAGAAAAAGGGCTTCCGGAAAGAATCAGGCCTTTAACATTTTCAGCAAGGGCTAAAGGGTGATTATAGGGATGAATTTCGCAATACACATTTAATTCCCTGACACGCCTGGCAATCAGTTGTGTATATTGTGAGCCAAAATCAAAAATTATTATAGTTTCCTGCATGTACTTTTTTGTACAGCAAAATTATAAAAAATTCATTGCATGAAATATCAACAATAAGTTATTTATCAACACGCCGGCAAATACAAAATACTCTTATCTCCCAAGTGTCAGAGGAATACTAAAATAACAATTATTTATCCGCTAATTACACAAGTTGTTGAACTTGTCCATCTGATTCATGAACAATGATATCCGGCCGGAATGGAAAAATTAAGAATCTATTTACTACCAGGCTTGGGGTTGACAATGACATTGGTTCCTTTTTCGCTTTTTATATCTACATTGCCTCTGCCTTTAATAAATCCTGTAACCTTAAACTCCGTTCTTCTGTTGAGCTGGTGATCTTCTTCGGTACATTCAACACCATCCGAACAATTATTAATCAATACTTTTTCGCCATACCCTTTGGCCGTAATCCTTTCTTTATCAATACCCATGCTGATGATATAATTAACCGCCGATTCGGCTCTTTTTTGGGATAACACTTCGTTGTACTTGTCGGATCCTCGGCAGTCGGTATGGGAGCCGAGTTCTATTTTTATATCTGGATTATCAACGAGTATCTTGAGTAATTTATTGAGTTCAATTTCAGCATCAGGGCGAATAAACCATTTATCAAAATCATAATAAATATTTTCCATCACAATGGGTACATTGACTTTGATTTTTGTCAGCAGTAATTCCACTTCCACGGTATCATTTTTGGTGATGCAATAAGGCGTTTTTACGGATTGAACACAAGCAAAATACCCTTCGCGTGAGCCTTTTACCTCGTATTCGCCATTGCAGTTGGCCCTGGCGTAAAAAATGCCGGGATTACCACTAACAAAGGGAAGCGGGCTATTATCTCCTGTATTATTATTATTAATATTCACATCAACGCCTTCTAATACTGCTGTGGTATTATCGTCGAACTTTTCTTTTGTAACTACTGCCAGAATAAGATTTACCGGTGGTGAAGCTACAAAGCTGTAAATATCATCGCTGCCCTTGCCGCCTTGGCGATTTGAGGAGAAATATCCCGACTTCCCTGTTTCAGTGTAATATATTGAAAAATCATCCCGTGGTGAATTCATCGGAGATTTTAAGTTTTCAGGTTTTTCCCAGTTATTCTTGCTCCCCTTGGAGCAAAACAAATCCAGCCCTCCCATTCCGGGGTGGCCATCGCTCGAAAAATAAAGGGTGCCGACGTCATCCAAAAAAGGAAACACTTCTTTGCCTGGTGTATTAATGGTATTTCCGGCATTTCGTGGCTGCGACCATGAGCCATCTTCTCTTTTGGTGCAGTAATAAATGTCTGATCCGCCATAACCGCCGGGCATATCCGAAACAAAATACATAATATTACCGGCACTATTTAGCGCAGGATGACCAACGGAGTATTCTTCTGCTTTGTTATACTCAAAAGCTTTGATACCAGACCATCCACCGTTTCTGCTGTAATCGGCCGAAAAAATCTCCAGACGGTTGGTATAATCAGCCGCCGTTGCGTGATCGTACCAGCTGGTTGGATCGGGGTTAATAGGCTTTTTTTTCACCCGTACCATTTCGGTTCTTGTATAATATAGCACGGCATTATTGTCGTCCATAATGCCAGGCCCATTGTGGTATTTATAATTCAAAGAGTTTATCACCCTGAACTGCCCGGTAGGCATACCCTGCTCGTCGGCCTGAACACTATAGAGTTTGAGATAGGGATTTCCTGTCCAGCTGTAGATTTCTTCGTCACCCCTCATTTTGCGGTCAGAGGTCAGCAAAAAGTTTTTACCGGCAGGCACCAGCCCAAAATCGCTGTATTCACTATTGACTTCCGACATATTGGCAACATCAATAAATTCAGGTTTGGCCACCCATTTTTTTGCTTCTTCACAGGCAAATATCTCAAGATCGGCTGATTCTTCTTTTTGTGGATCCATCACTTTATACTGCTCCATTTGCTTGATGGCATCATCGTAAAGCCCTTCGGATTTCAATAGCATGGCATACCTGAATACGTCTCCTGCCGTGGCTCCTGTATTTTTCACAACACGGCCCATAGTCTCCATGGCTTTGGTTGTATTATTCACCATCAGGTAACATTCGGCCAGGTTTCGCAAGTCGGCAATGGCAGGCGCATTGACTTTAAAACTGCTTGTATATAGTTCTATTGCCTTAGGGTATTCGTACATTGCCATAAGATCCTGCGCTTTCTGCAAATCATTCTGCCCGAACGAGCGATTTGCAAAAAACAGGCAGCCAAACATCACTGCCAGAAAAATGGTGGAAGAAATAATTGTTTTCATAACTTTAATATTTTTTTCATTAAAAATATCTCGGTGTTCTCATTTTGGTATCAGCCTTTTTGGGGAAAGTATATCCCAGGATAATTTCATGCCCCGAATAATTTTTCAATGCGGTCAATGATAAGGTATATGAATAACCTATTCTGAAGCTCCTGGTAATATTCCACTCGGTCATAAACGCCATTGCATTGCGGAATCTCAACGTATTGTCCAGTTCGCGGTTTTTGAAGATGTTGGCACCGAAACGCGCAGTAGCTCCCAACCAGAACATCTCCTTGATCAGGAAGAAACAACTGACATCAATGTTGGATGGGGCTTTGAAATCTTCTCTGAACAGAAAACTTGGTTTTATCTTCAAATTTTTTCCCGCATCAAAAACATAGCCTGCGGTGAGGTAATAATGCCGGGATTGTTTGGCAATATTCAAATCTTTGCTTTTTAAAACATCGGCGAATAATTCCGTAACTGACAGGCCGGCGTAAAAACGGTCGCTATAAGCAAACACACCAACTTTCGAATCGAAATTAGCACGTTGCACTTTTGTTTTGGGTATAGCCGGGTCGTCCACATTATCGGTGGTAAGTTTGGTGCCGTCCACAATAAAATTGGACACTCCCAGCGACAAGCCCAGCGACATTCGCCACTTTTCGTTAAACTGGATAATGTATGAATAACTGCCAAAAATACCCTGCTGGTATTGAGCGCCGATAATATCGTTGATGAAATGCAGGCCGAGTCCCATATTTTTATATACGGGGCCTTCCACACTTAGGGTTTGGGTGGTGGGAGCTCCCTCGAAGCCAGCCCACATGATGGAATAAGACCCACTGATATTGAACAGTTGTTTAGTACCCGCATAGGCAGGATTTATTATCAACTCATTGAAGATGTATTGGGTGTAAGGGGCATTCTGCTGACCATAGCCAACAACGCTTATCAGCATAAAGGCAAATATTAGTTTTATGGTTTTCATGGCATTATGTTTTTCTTGTTAATAATTATCTCAAAATAGTAACATACCCCTTAAATACTACATCTTCCTCGCACATTTTAACTTTAATAATGTACAGATAGGTGCCTTCCAGTAAATCGCTGCCGGCCCAGTCGTTCATGTAACTCTTTTGGGTAAAGATTTCATTTCCCCAGCGGTTTAATACCACAACATCATTTTCAGGATACAGATAAAGGTTGCCTATTACCCAGGTATCATTTATTCCATCACCATTGGGCGAAAATCCTCTGTTAACCTGCAATTCTATCCTTGGTTCGGCAGTTATGGCAGTGTTGAACGCCATCGAACAACCCATGGCATCGCTTACCGTTACGGAATAATTGCCTGCAGCAAGATCATAAATGCCTGCTGTAGAGCCTCCGTTTGACCACTGGTAAGTGTATTGTGGAGTACCTCCATAAACGATTACCTGGGCAAAACCTCCGTTAAGTCCCGAACAGTTGGCCTGAGTCGAATTGAATTCTGCGGTCAACGGATTCGGATTAATAATATTGATTTCATCCAGCACAAGATTGCAGCCGTTTTCATCATAAATCGTTATGGTATATACTCCAGCAGGTAATCCGGAAAACACATTGGAAGTCTGCAGCGGTCCGCCGTTAATACTATATGACAAAATTCCTGTTCCGCCAGAGGCAATCACTGTAATCTCGCCATCTCCGTAATCATTGCAACTCACCTGACCACTGGTTTCAGTATAAGCTTGAATTTCCGGAGGGCCGTTCAGTACTATCTGTTCTGAAACCGAAGTACAGCCATTTTCATCCATAATAGTAATGATGTATACACCGGCTGGCAAACCTGAAAAGACATTAGAAGTTTGTTCAACAGCGCCATTGATGGAATAAGTATAAGCACCCGTTCCTCCGCTGCCAGTGGCCGAAATCTCACCGTCGGAGCCATGATAACAGGATATCTGCCCCGTTATGGCTGCCGTTACAACAACAGAATCGGGATTATGAATAATATAACCGTCGGCAACAGCTTCACAGCCATTAGCGTCGTGTACGGTAACAATATAATTTCCGGGAGGCAAGCCATTAAACATAGGTGAAGTCTGGGCCGGTCCGCCGTTCAGCGAATAAGTGTAGTTTCCTGTTCCTCCGCTGACAATGGCGTATATCATTCCGTCGCTGGAATTATGGCAGCTTACCTGTTCTGAACCTTCTACAACAACCTGTAATTGGGGAGGATTGACAATAATAATTTCCGGTAAGATCTTAATACAGCCAATGGAGTCAATTACGGTAACCACATAGGCGCCGGCAGCCAATCCGGAAAAGACATTGGATACCTGAGGCTGCTGACCGTTAATGGAATACAAATAAGGTTCTGTGCCTCCATCGGGAGTAACGATAATAACTCCATCGCTGGCATTATGACACGACACCTGCGCAGAACTGCTTGCTGAAACAGTAATTACTGATATGGTAACTATCTGGATGCAGGATGACGTGTTGCCGTAAACATCAGTGGCAGTCCATGTTACTTGAGTTGGAATACCTGCAGGAAATACTGGCGGCGCATCATTTGTAATACTTTCTATACCACAATTATCCGATACCGTTGGTTCACCTATTGGCACTTCATCGCTGCAAGACTGTAAATCAGCAGGACAGAGTATCACAGGCGGTTCGGTATCGGTTACCACAACATTCATCGTACAAACGGATGAATTTCCACAGGCGTCGGTAGCCGTCCAGGTTACCACCGTGGTTCCAACAGGATAGTAACCGGATGCGTCGGCAGTTTGATTGTAACTGTTTACAAGCGTAACAGCGCCACAAATATCCGAAGAAACCGGTATTGGCACACTCACGGTAGCTCCGCAAAGTCCGGCATCGTTGGAAACATTGATGTTAGCAGGACAATTAATTACTGGAGGTGTGTTGTCAACAACAGTAAATTGAGCCGCTGTTGTTGCTGTGTTTCCACAATCATCACTTGCAGTGAATACTACCATCAGGCTATAGGTGGCTCCGCATAAAGTATATGGAGTGGTGTAATTATATGTCCAACTGACGGCACCGCACTCGTCAGAAGCTATTGCCTGACCATGAGATGACAACCATGCATTAAAATCATTGACATTACCATTTCCGTCGCAGGATACCGTAAGATCCCCGGCAGCCAGGCTTATGACGGGTGCAGTTGTATCAGCAACATTTATTGTTTGAGATGCTGTGGTGATATTGCCGCAGGCATCCGTTGCTACCCAATACCTGGTAATACTATACTGACCATCGCATTGACCGGGAACCACCGTATCATTGTGTACCAGCTGCACCAGGCCAATACAGTTATCTGTCGCTTCGGCCATTGCAAATTCAGGTATTGCAGGACAATATACTGTATATGGCTGTGGCAAAGGATATATAGCCGGAGGAACGGTATCGTTCACAATAATAAATTGGGTGCAGGTATCAGTATTACCCACTAGATCTGCTATTAAATAGGTCCTGGATATGGTTTCCGGACAACTCATACCATCACTGGTCTGGCTTAACAATACAAAACTCAGGGTGTCTATTGCATCGTTATCATACACATAGCCACCAGCTTGCATAAATTCATTCAGCGTGAGGTAAGGAGCCGGAACCATCTCGGGACATGAAACACCGATGGTTGGCGGACAACTGATCTCTGGAGGAGTATTATCTAGGATGTTGATCTGGTAACTGCAGGTACTGGTATTTCCGCAAACATCAGTAGCCGTCCATGTTACCAGAGTTATCCCATAATTAAAAATAACCCCGTCAAGACTTGACAAATTAGCCGGACTAGTGGTAGCACCCGACAAAGTGAACAACACACTGAATAATTCGCAATTATCCGTTGCAGTAGCGTCCCATGCGGTGCCGGAAACAACATAACTGGTACCTAAATTCGGCAATAATGCAACAGGAACTTCGGGACAAATAATCACCGGAGCTGTGTTATCAATAACAGTTATTGTTTGAACAAGGTCAGTCGTTAACCCGCTACAGTCTGTCAACGTGTACGTCCTTGTTACGATATACGGTGAATCCGGGCATCCGGCTCCCGCATTGTTTACCTCATTAACTGTAACAACTACTGTACCTCCACAATTATCCGCCTCATCAATAATTAAATTAATATCAGCAGCCGGCACTTCATCTATACATTGTAATCCGGAAATATCAGCCGGAGTTGTGCCTGTTGGAGGTGTTACATCATCAATCACATAAGTAAATACCCAATCATGACTGTTCCCTTCGCAATCTGTGTAAGTATAAGTATAGGTAACATATCCTTCACAGGCTGGAACAATACTGGTAGCAGGGCCAACGGGTGTTAATAATGCACCACAATTGTCTGTAACTATTGGAGGGATTGGTGTTGTCAATTCAGAAACACATTCAATTACCTGTGGTGCCGGGTTGGCGGGCATGCTGAAGTCTTCACGTTCGATAGTGTACGTATATACCCAGTCGTGTGTATTGCCTTCGCAATCGGTATAGCTGTAGGTATATGTAACATCGCCCTCGCAGGCCGGTATCGTGCTGATGACCGGGCCGGTGGGTGTCAGGATATTTTCGCAGTTGTCGGTGATGATAGGTAAGGTAGGCTCGGCAAGAGCGGCTGCACAGGCAATAATCTGTGGCGCCGGGTTGGCGGGCATAGTGAATTCTTCACGCTCTATCGTGTAAGTATATACCCAGTTGTGAGCATTACCTTCCAGGTCGGTATAGATGTAGGTGAAGATAATTGTGCCTTCACAACCATCATAAGTGCCGCTCATGAAAGGTCCCGCAGGAATAATCAGGTCTTCGCAGTTGTCACTGACTACAGGCAAAGCAGGTGCCACAGCTTCCGTCTCACAAGCGATTACCGAACCATCATCAGGAGGCATGGTGAAGTCTTCTATCTCTATGGTGTAGGTATAAACCCAATCGTGGGTGTTGCCTTCGCAATCGGTATAGGTATAGGTAAATATTATCGTTCCTTCTGCTCCGGCATAGGTGCCGCTCATAAACGGACCCGTTGGGCTTAGCATCTGTCCGCAGTTGTCATATACCACAGGAACCTGTGGTGTTACAGCCATGATGGCACAGGCAACGGTGCTCCCTTCATTCTGAGGCATCATGAAGTCTTCACGTTCGATGGTATAGGTGTAAACCCAGTCGTGGTGGTTGCCTTCGCAATCGGTATAGGTGTATGTATAGGTAACATTGCCCTCACAGGAAGGTGTCGTGCTGACTATGGGGCCGGTAGGTGTCAGGACATTGTTGCAGTTATCTGTGATGACAGGCAAGGTAGGCTCGGCAAGGTCGGCTGCACAGGCAATAATCTGTGGTGCAGGATTGGCAGGCATAGTGAAGTCTTCGCGTTCGATGGTATAGGTGTAAACCCAGTCGTGGTGGTTGCCTTCGCAATCGGTATAGGTGTATGTATAGGTAACATTGCCCTCGCAGGATGGCGTCGTGCTGATGACCGGGCCGGTAGGTGTCAAGACATTGTTGCAGTTATCGGTGATGACTGGTAATGTAGGTTCGGCAAGGGCGGCTGCACAGGCAATAATCTGTGGCGCAGGATTGGCGGGCATGATGAAGTCTTCACGTTCAATGGTGTATGTATATACCCAGTCGTGGGTATTGCCTTCGCAATCGGTATAGGTGTATGTATAGGTAACATCGCCCTCGCAGGCAGGTATCGTACTGATCACAGGACCGGTGGGTGTCAGGATATTTTCGCAGTTATCTGTGATGACAGGCAAGGTCGGGGCTGCCAGGTCGGCTGCACAGGCAATAATCTGTGGCGCCGGGTTGGCGGGCATTGATAAGTCTTCACGTTCGATGGTGTAAGTATATACCCAGTTGTGAGCATTACCTTCCAGGTCGGTATAAATGTAGGTGAAGATAATTGTCCCTTCACAACCATCATAAGTGCCGCTCATGAAAGGTCCCGTAGGAACGATCAGGTCTTCGCAGTTATCACTGACTACTGGCAAAGCAGGTGCCACAGCTTCAGCCTCACAAGCGATCACTGAACCATCATCAGCAGGCATGGTGAAGTCTTCTATCTCTATGGTGTAGGTATAAACCCAATCGTGTGTGTTGCCCTCGCAATCAGTATAGGTATAGGTAAATATTATCGTTCCTTCTGCTCCGGCATAGGTGCCGCTCATAAACGGACCCGTTGGGATTATCATCTGTCCGCAGTTGTCATATACCACAGGAACCTGTGGTGTTACAGCCATGATGGCACAGGCAATGATGCTCCCTTCATTCTGAGGCATGTTGAAGTCTTCACGTTCGATGGTATAGGTGTAAACCCAGTCGTGGGTATTGCCTTCGCAATCGGTATAAGTATAGGTATAAGTCACATTGCCTTCACAGGCCGGTATGGTGCTGATGACTGGGCCGGTGGGTGTCAGGACATTGTCGCAGTTATCAGTGATGACTGGTAATGTAGGTTCGGCAAGATCGGCTGCACAGGCAATAATCTGTGGTGTCGGGTTGACAGGCATAGTGAAGTCTTCGCGTTCGATAGTGTAGGTGTAAACCCAGTCGTGGGTATTGCCTTCGCAATCGGTATAGGAAAAAGTATAGGTCCGCGTACCTTCACAGCCATCATAGGTGCCGCCTGTTACTGCTGCTGACGGCGTGATCGCATTGCCACAGTTATCGCTGACTGACGGTGGTACAGGTTCAGTGGCACTGGCTATACACGCTACCGTGCTGCTACCATTGTTCGGCATGGTAAAGTCTTCGCGTTCGATGATATAGGTATAAACCCAATCCTGGGTATTGCCTTCACAGTCGGTATAAAGATAGGTATAGGTCATGGTCCCTTCACAAGCCGGGGCGGGACTGATCACGGGACCTTCCGGTGTCAGCATATTGCCGCAGTTGTCGGTAACAACAGGTAAAACAGGAGCCACGGCAAGAGCTACACAGGCTACTGTAGATCCTTCATCCGCCGGATCAGTGAATGGCTCACGTTCTATAGTGTAGGTGTAAACCCAGTCATGGGCATTGCCTTCTGTGTCGGTATAAGTATAAGTGAATACTATGGTGCCTTCACAACCGTTATAGGTGCCGCTCATTACAGGACCCGTCGGGATAATCAGATCTTCACAATTATCGCTTACTACAGGCATTTGAGGGGCTACGGCCAGAGAGGCACACACAACAGTAGAACTTTCATCGGGGGGCATCGTGAAGTCCTCGATCTCTATGGTGTAAGTGTAAACCCAGTCATGGCTATTGCCCTCGCAGTCCGTATAGGTATAGGTGTATATAATGGTTCCTTCTACTCCGGCATAGGTGCCACTCATTACTGGACCTGTTGGGACAAGTAAATTTCCACACTGATCATTTATTACAGGCAGTTGCGGCAGGACAGCCATTATAGCGCAAGCTACGGTGGATCCCGCATTCTGTGGCATGCTGAAGTCTTCGCGCTCTATCGTGTAGGTGTAAACCCAGTTGTGGGTATTGCCTTCACAATCCGTATAAGTAAAGGTATAAGTCCGTGTGCCTTCACATCCGTCATAGGTGCCGCCCGTTACTGCTGCTGACGGCGTGATTGCATTGCCACAGTTATCGCTGACTGACGGTGGTACAGGTTCAGTGGCACTGGCTATACACGCTACCGTGCTGCTACCATTGTTCGGCATAGCGAAGTCTTCGCGCTCGATGGTGTAAGTGTAAACCCAATCTTGAGTATTGCCTTCACAGTCGGTATACAGATAGGTATAAGTCATGGTTCCTTCACAAGCCGGGGCGGGACTGATCACGGGGCCTTCCGGTGTCAGCATATTGCCGCAGTTGTCGGTAACAACAGGTAAAACAGGGGCCACGGCAAGAGCTACACAGGCTACTGTCGATCCTGCATCCGCCGGATCAGCGAATGGCTCACGCTCTATCGTGTAGGTGTAAACCCAGTCATGAGTATTGCCTTCACAATCCGTATAGGTAAAGGTATAAGTCCGTGTGCCTTCACATCCGTCATAGGTGCCGCCTGTTACGGCTGCTGACGGCGTGATCGCATTGCCACAGTTATCGCTGACTGAAGGTGGTACAGGCTCAGTGGCATTGGCTATACACGCCACCGTGCTGCTACCATTGTTCGGCATGGCGAAGTCTTCGCGCTCGATGGTATAGGTGTAAACCCA
>Ga0209098_1002167_pt1 | contig 17629 bp, 14 predicted proteins | sample AD_JPNHW1_MetaG_FD_184429 | JGI IMG/M metagenome (GOLD analysis project Ga0209098, IMG submission 184429) | Active sludge microbial communities of municipal wastewater-treating anaerobic digesters from Japan - AD_JPNHW1_MetaG (SPAdes) (version 2) | ecosystem: Engineered > Bioreactor > Anaerobic... | reverse complement strand
GTCGTGGCGCCGACGACGGCCGTGCCGATCAGCACCGGCTTGGCCGTGGCCTTGAACGTGTTGCCCGCCCCGTCGTTCTTCTCCAGGATGTGCTTGGCGTTCTCGAAATCGGCGTCGAACCCGAACTGCTGCTTGATCTCGGCCTTGATGTTCGGGCGGGACTCGATCTGGCTCAGCTCATACACCGACTGCGCGTTGTCCGACACCGGACCGAAGCTGTCCACCGCGATCGTCACCGGGCCCATGCCCAGGAAGCCGAAGGCCACGAGGCCGAACGCGAAGATCGGCGCCGCGAAGGGAAACGCGCTCATCAACGCCAGCACGTCGCCGTGCAGCGACAGGGCGTAGCTGATCGCCATCAGGACCATGATCAGCAGCCCCTCCCAGAACGCCGAGAAATTGCCGGCCACGAAGCCGGACAGGATGTCCAGCGAAGCCCCGCCCTGCTTGGCCGACGTGACGACTTCCTGCACGTGCCGGGAATTGGTGCTCGTGAACGCCTTGGTGAATTCCGGAATCAGCGCGCCGGCGGCCGTGCCGCAGGAAATGATCACCGACAGCACCCACCACAGCGCGCCGTGCTGCGCGGGAGGCAGCAGGAAATAGCTGGCGGCGAACGTCACCGCGATCGACAGCAGGGAGGTGAGCCACACCAGGTTGGTCAGCGGCTTCTCCGCGTCGAATTCCGCGCTGTCCCGGTACTTGGCCGCGGAAATCTTGTCGTTGATCCAATAGGCCACCAGCGACGTCAGGATCATCAGGATGCGCATGGCGAAGATCCAGACGATCAACGTGCCGCACATCGGGTTGTCCGCCAGCGCCAGCGCCAGCAGGGAAATCAGCGCGACGCCGGTCACGCCGTAGGTCTCGAAGCCGTCCGCCGTCGGGCCGACGCTGTCGCCCGCGTTGTCGCCCGTGCAGTCCGCGATGACGCCGGGGTTCTTCGGATCGTCTTCCGGCAGGCGGAAGACGATCTTCATCAGGTCGGAGCCGATGTCGGCGATCTTCGTGAAGATGCCGCCGCAGATGCGCAGCGCGCTCGCGCCCAGCGACTCGCCGATCGCGAAGCCGATGAAGCACGCGCCGGCGATTTCCGCCGGCAGGAACGACAGGATGCAGATCATGAAGAACAGTTCCACGCTGACCAGCAGCAGGCCGACGCTCATGCCCGACTTCATCGGAATCGCCAGCGGCAGCCACGGCTTGCCGCGCAAGGCCGCGAACGCGGAGCGGGAATTGGCCTTCGTGTTGATGCGGATGCCGAACCACGCCACGCCGTAGGAGCCGAGAATGCCCAGGATCGACGCCAGCAGGATGATGGCGACGTCCAGCAGGGACTTGTGCTGGAGGCCGTAGAAATAATAGAGGATGCACGCGCCGATCAGCAACCACAGCACGGCCAGGTATTTGCCCTGCTGGAACAGGTAGGTCTTGCAGGTTTCCCAGATCGTCTGCGAAACCGCCTCCATCGAACGATGCACCGGCAACGCCGCGGTCTGCCGGTACTGCCGCAGGCCGAAGATCAAACCGATGACGCTCACGACGAGACCGGCGTACATCAGATGCAGGCCGCTCACGGCGCCGAACTGGACGGCATGCAGATCCGGCAGACGGATGTCCGCCTCGCTGGCCTGCGCCGGAACCGCGCCCAGCAACCAACAGCCGACCAACACCCCAAGCATTCCCCACCAACGCAATTTCGTCCTGTTCATGTGCCTGTCCTTTTGCATTTTCGAGGGCTTCCGCCGTGCGGCCCTGCGCCGCCAACCCGGAAACCGCGCCCCGGTCCGCCCATTCGCGAACTGCGGCGTTTCGATAAAATTGGGGCGAATTATGCCGAACCCCGCCCGAGATGCAACAAGAATCGGTAAATCGTTTTATTCGCCGGAAATCCGCCCGGTTTCGGCCCGGCGCGCCCGCTCCGCCCCGCCGCCGCGATTTTCGCCGCTTTTTCCTCCCTCCAACCGCCTTGCGTTCTTCTGTGGCGCCCCGGTCCGCGCCTTGCTAGGATGACCGCCCATGAACGACCCCAAAGGCGAAGCGCTGGTCAAGGCCGCCAATGCCGCGAATCCGGAACTGGTTCAAGATCTGGTGGAACATGGCGCCCCCGTCGAGGCCCGCAATCCGACCGGCTGGACTCCCCTCATGGCCGTCGCCAACAAGGGCCATCTCGAGCTCGTCCAATACCTCGTCGGCAAAGGCGCCGACGTCGAGGCCAAGAACCAGAACGGCTGGACGCCGCTCATGTGGGCCACGCTCAAGGGCTTCGCCGACGTCGTCCGCTTCCTCGCCGCGCACGGCGCCGACGTCGATGCCCGCGGCGAAGACGGCAACCCGCCCCTTCATCTCGCCGCTTCCGGCGGCCACCTCGAAATCGTCCGCGACCTCCTCGAACGCGGCGTCGCCGTGGACGTCCAGAACAAGAACGGCCAGTTGCCGCTCATGGCGGCCGCCCGCATGGGGCACCTCGCCATCGTCCAATGCCTCGTCGAGCGCGGCGCCGACGTCGAAGCCGGCGGCATGGAGAACAATCCGCCGCTCGTCTTGGCGGCCATCGGCGGCCAACTCGACGTCGTCCGCTACCTCGTGGAAAAAGGCGCCCGCGTCGAGGCCAAGGGCCGCACCGGCCGCACCGCGCTCATGGCCGCCGCCCAGCGCGGCGACCTGGAAACCGTCCGCTTCCTCCTCGACCGCGGCGCCGACGTCAACGTCCGCAACGACTACGGCAAAACCGCCGCGCGCCTCGCCGCCCTCGACCACCGCGACGAGGTCGTCGCCCTCCTCCAGTCGCGCGGCGGCACGATCTGACTTCTCCCGCCTGGACCGGCTGAACTGGATTCTTCGGGACGCACCGGATCCCACATCCGATCCCATCTCCTGCCCCCTCCACCAGACATCTGCGTTTCCGTTTCGTTCTTCTGCCCGCCAAAGATCCGCCGACGAATGTCGTCCGGCCAATATTCCGTCTTGGTCTGGAAATGCAGTATGGAGATCCCGACCTGCGCCATGATTTCATCCACCTTCTGGTCCCGCGCGACGCGATTGGCACGTTCATGGCTCTTGTCGTCCAGTTCCACGACCAACCGAAACTCCAAGGTCTCCGGATCGCACACCACGAAATCCACGTGCCTGCTCTCGATGACCCCGAACGCCGCATGCCGGGCGTTCGGATCACTCGCCTTTGCCGGCTGCACGATGTCCGCCAGCCGCACCTTCGAGATAACGCGGAAATTGCCTGCCTAAACCCCCTCCAGCGCACGGAGATACTTCAACCCCTCTCGGCGACATCAGCGCACGCCGGCTTTCAAACCAATGCCCCGTACCGCGCCTCTTCTTTTTCAAGGCCTTCAGATACAGGCCAATCCCCGCCAACGCCAGCAGCAACGCAACGAACGTCAGCAGCATGATGCTCGAATCCATAGTCCTACTCCCTTGCGGATTGCAGAACGCAAAATACCAAACCTCATCTTTCCGCAAATTCGCCTCCAACCCGCGCCAGTATTCCGCCTCCGGACAAGCCCGCCGAGAGTCTCACCCAAGCCGGTTCGGTACCGCACCGCCCGCTTTCTTACCCCGCCGCCATATCACACTCATCGTGTGTGGCATCCGGACAAGACTATGACTACCCTGGCCGCAAATGCGAAAAGATATTCTAAAGAGTTTTGGCTTAAATGTCCGCCGCATACGGTTGAAACAAAAATTAACGCAAGAAAAACTGGCAGAAATATCTGGCCTCCATACGAATTACATTGGCGGGATAGAACGCGGTGAACGCAATGTTTCGGTCGTTAACATTGCGAGGTTGGCTCAGGCTTTTCAATGCCGCATGGCAGATCTATTTTTTAAAGTTTTAAAATGAGACATCGGTCTCGTTTTCGGGCGCACTCCCAATGCCCCACCAAAGAGATATAGATGGCGGTTCATAACACAGATGCCGACAGCGCAAATACTGCCGTTAGAGCTTTTCTAACCAAGGTAGGCGAGTTCTACATTGGCAAGGGATTTAATACCGGAAACGGCTGGGGAAAAACCGTCTGGAAAACAATTCGGGACGATGTGTTTGGCGGCGCCTGCGCATACTGTGGAGCTAAAAATGTAAAATTATCTATTGAGCACCTGATAATGTTCAATAGAGCTGAATATGGCCTTCATCATCCAGGCAACATTGTCCCCGTATGCGAGCCGTGCAATAAGCGCAGCAAAAAACCCGATGGCAGTTATGCGACTTGGGAAGAACACCTCCGCCATGTTTGCGAACAACGCGACGAATTAAGCAATTACAGCGTTCGTTTAGCGGCCATCCAACAACACCACTTGCAAGGCGAGTTCCGCTATCCGGATTTATCGCGCGAAGAAAAAGAGGCGATAAGAGTAATCGCATCATCTCTCTACCAGAACATAAAGGCCGAGGTGGAGAAATCGCTCGCTTTGTACAAAGAACTCGACAAATCATTCGTCTCGAAAAGGTAATTGCCTCGTTGTATTCACCGCAGAAGACTTAAATGCTCGCTGAGTCCGGGATGATACCCTGTTTCCCCGATTTGCTTTTCGATTTCGTTGACAATTCTTCTGTAATTCAGGCTGACATTTGTAGCCCGTATTGATTTCTTGCTGGTGGCCTCATGCGTGCACTTTTCTTTTATATTCGCGCGTTGGGACAAAGTTTCGAAAAGTATTGCCCAGCTAACAATGCCATTCATCAGTTCCCACCAGTCCCGAACATCCAATCTTACTTGTTTGATCATTTTCACAACCCTGCACTGTATACTTCAACATCATAAAGACTGTTTCGTACTTCGGCGTTGCATGCCCCGTACTAATTGACCGATATGGGTGCGGCGGCCTCCGCTTTTGAAGCCTATTTGAAGCATAGATGTTTCGACTCCGGCGCGGTGCGCCTCCGCTCAACATGACCAAAGCTTGCACCGAATCGCAGATGCTCCCATAAGTATTCATTGTGCTGATGAGTGTTCCTGTTCGTGGTCGATAAGTCCACGGACGATGAGTCAAGACGGAACTCCACGTCGCCCCATTCGTCCCGACCTCGCAGGGTCGGGATTCGCGATTCACCGTCCGGGCTGGCGTCTGGATCTTTGCGTTCTCCGGCAAACCCCGGATGGGGATCCGGCGGCCCGAACCCGGCGGTCTCGGTGGAACGCCCCGGGATTTCCCATCCTGTCCATCCTGCAATCCCGTCTAGCTCCCTCGCGCGATCTCCGGGACTCTGTGATGAAATCCCGTTGGGGCTCCCGGTCGTTTCGGCGAGAGGTCGGCATCTGCCGGAATCCTTTCAAGATCGCGGCGAACGGATTGCCGCAGGGCCGAACGGGCTTTCTCCGGCAGCGCGGCGGCAGGTTCCGACGGCTCGTCGTTCAGGCGAATTTTCCGCGCGCGATCCGGTTGAAATTCCGGCGTTCGGCGGTAAGGTGAAAGTGGAGTTCGGCGGAAGCGTTGAGATGGCCAGCCGCCCGAGGTAGATCGCGGGAAAGGCGCGAAGATGGGCTGGTCTCCGCTGAACTCCCAATTTTCATCCCCCGATTCCGCCCGCCGAAGCCGAAGCCGCGCCTTGTGCACGCATTCCGCGCGCCGGTCCCTCGCTTCCGCCGATCCAGCCGCCTCCGCACGGGGCCCGGCGCAATCGACGGCGCGATGCGGCTACTTGCGGACCTGGATGCCGAAATAGTGCTCGCCGACGGCCAAATCCGGAATCGTCAGGCTCATGGTGCCGGGCGTCGAGCAGGCGATGTTGGTGTAGCCGTCCAAGGGTTGGAACGAGCCCTCGGCGATGTTCGTGGTGCAATAGACCGCGTAGGTGCGGCCGGTCGCGCCGGGCCAGGAAAGCTGCGGATCGCCGGCGACGGGCTGCACGACCGCTTCGAAAATGGAATCCCGGTCGTCGAGCCGGGTGCCCGCGACGTATTCCGCGAAGTCGCTGGCGCCGTCGGCGTCGGTGTCGGTCAGCGCCGGATCGCCGTTCAAGCCGCACTCCTCCTGCGCGGAGAGACCGTCGCCGTCCGCATCGCTCCAGGCGTCGAGCGCATTCTTCGGGCTGAGGCCGTGGGCTTGTTCCCAGACGTCGTCCATGCCGTCGGCGTCGGTGTCGGGCGCCGCGATGGCGCAGAGACTGTAGACGCGGGTCTGTTCGTTGAAGGTGAAGCGGTAGGCGCCGTCGAGCACGGCGGCGTTGCCTTGGATGTTTCCGCCGGCGCTTTCGGCGACGTTGGTCAGGGGGACGACGGTCTGGGACTGGTCGTTGTCGCCCCAGTTGACGCTCCAGGCGCCGTTCGCGGCGAACTTGAACTGGATGGAGAGCAGATTGGTGAAGACGAGGTCGGCGCGCCACGTGTAGTCGCCGACGAGGCACATGTTGGTCGCGGCCGGGGCCCAGTCGCTGAACGTGCCCGCCACGGCCATGGACGCGTATGCGGACTGCGGCGCGTCGTAGGCGTTGGGATCCGTGTCGTTCTGGCATTCCTGGAGGTTGGAATACAGATCGTGGTCCGGATTGTCGGCGGCGTCGTTGGCGGCGGGATTCAGGCCGTGGGCGGTTTCCCACTCGTCCGGCATGCCGTCGGCATCGGCGTCGGGTTCGGGCGCGGGCTCGATGCGGTAGGCGCCGGTCAGTTCGTTGAACGTGAAGCGGATGCGCCCGTCCACGCCGCTGCCGGCCGCGATGTTCGCGCCCGTCGATTCCCCCACCCCGGCCATGTTGGCGTTGGTGGCCAGCGGATCGTTGTCGCCCCAATTGGTGGTCCAGCCGCCGTCCGCGGCGAATTTGTATTCGACGCCGGAGGCGTTGGTCAGGACGACGACGCCTTGCCAGACGTAGTCGGCCACCCGTTCGAGGTTGCCGGCGGCGGCGTTCCAGCCATTGAAGGTTCCGGCGACGGAAACCGAGGAATAGAGCGAAGTGGGACTGTCGATGGTCTGCGGATCCAGGCCGGCGTCGTATTCCTCGCGGTTGGTGAAGCCGTCGCCGTCGGGATTCGCGTTGCCGTCGGCGACGCCGACGGTCAGGCCGTGCTGCGTCTCCCATGCATCCGGCAGGCCGTCGGCGTCGGCGTCGGCGCCTTGGTCGCGAATGCTCAGCGTCGGATCGCCGTAGAGGGAGAACGTGTAGCGGTTGTTCCACCAGCCAACGATCTCGTTCTTCACTTCCGCAAGCGCCTGGCCGAAGGTCGTGCCGTCGGCGACCACCTTGCGGTTGAAGTCGTAGCCCATCGAGGCGTTCATGCCCTTGGCCTCGGACGGCGACCATTGGCAGGAGTAGAACCACGAGACCTGGCCGGCGGCGACCGAGGCGATGCCACCGTCGCGCAGCATGGCGCAGCCGAGGTTGTAGCTGTCGGCCGGATCCCCGCAGGAGCAGCTGGACATGAAGACCACGGCCGGGCGAGAGTCGTCGATCAGCGGACACTGGTAGGAATTGCAGACGTCGCCGCCGGTGTAGACGACCGCGCCGCGCGACCAGCCGTGGGCCCACCAGAGCACCGTGCCGAAGTCGTTGGTCATCCAGTGCCGCGCGGTCGCGTTGGCGAGCAGTTCCTCGTCGGAGGCGAGAACGGAATCGTAGTTCGCGTCCACGGACCCCTGCTCGTAGAGCGTGTAGGCGTCGTAGCCCTGCGGGGCGAGGACGTTGTTTTCCACGTGGTACCCGAGCCAGCCGCCGTCGGTGTCGAGGTTGCTGAAGCTCTGAGGCAGCAGGCCGGCCTTGCGCCAGTTGATGTCGGTCTCCAGCTCGTAGCGGATGATCTTGCGGACGATGCTGCGCAGGATGCCGCGCCAGTTGGCGTCGCTGGTATAGACCGGGATGCGGCCGACGTAGACTTCGGGCACGAGATCCACGCCGCCGGCGAGTTCCACGTCGTTGGTTTCGTTGCCGTAAATGCCGTTGCCGTCGACGTCCCAGTTGCCCGTCAGGTCGGAATAGAAGCAATCCACCGGGTAAACGTAGGCCTGGTAGCCGAGTTCCTTCATCGGCAGCTCGTTGGCCGCGGGATCCGGATTGCCGATCAGCAGGACGTATTTGATGCCCATGGAAACGTAGTTGTTCTGCAGCCATTTCCGCATCCGGTCCGCCTTGCCGTCCGGCGCCTGCCCGACGACCTCGTTCCAACCGTTGGAGGCCGACTGGCCATCGACCGTGGTCTCCGTGACCGTGTGCACGACGTAGCCCAGCGCGCGCTTGTGCGAAACGAGGCCGTAGAGATTGGTCGAATCGGAACAGATGGCGTCCGTGGTCATGACGACGAGGACGTCGCCGGTGGAACCGGTTTTGCGGGCGACGGCGGAACCGGGATACCACGCGCGGGCGGTCCCCGCGTTGGAGACGAGTTTCAGCGCGTCGGCATCCAGCACGGTGTCGGACGCGAGGTGGTCCGCGCGGCGCGCCGACAGGCGCTCGAACGAGATCGTGAACGTCGCGCGCGAAACCTGGCGCAGGACGCCCTGCACGGGATTGTAGAGCGCCGGATTCAGCGTCACGCGCACGAGCTTCCAGCGGCGCATCTGCGAAACGCCGTCCAGGGTCGCGGCCGCGCCGGGCGCGAAGGCGTCGGCGCCGTAGACGTCCAGGTCTTTTCCATCCACGACGTTCTGCGCCCCGCCGAAGAACGGCGCGGCATCGAGGGACGTCCGCCACGGCGCGGCGGGACGAACCGGATGAGCCAAGACCACGTCGCGGGATTCCATCTCGTCCACGGCGACCGACACGGAAGCGAGGTCGGCATCCGGCGGCAAGGCGTAGGTGGCGACCTGCTGCGGCAAGCGCGGCTGCCCGGGCACGGACGACAGCGTGGTGCCCGCGCCGCCCGCCACATCCACGAAACCATTCGCTTCGGAAAGGACGAGCGGAGACAAATCCATGGAAATCTGGAAGCTGTCCGCCCGCGCCATGGAGGCCAGGACAAGAAGAACTCCGCCGCAGAATTTTGTAAACAGGTGTCGGGTGCGCATCGTTTACCGCCGGGGTTGAATTGGGAATCGGTAAAACATTTAACCTGCTTGCGGGGCCGAGGTCAAACAACAGTTGCAATTTCATGGGCATCAGCAGGATGTATTTGAATATTTTCAAGATTTGGCCGATTTTCTGTCTTCGCGAAGCGCATGCGCCGATCCCCGCCGCGCGTTGGGCCGCCGCGATGTCGCGGCAAATCCGCGCGAAAACGCCGACGCCGATTCCGGTGCTCCGGTGCCCGGCGACTTTTCCTTCTCCGCCGTTCGGCGTTTCCATGTTGCCGCCCGACGCCCGGCATCCTATCGTGGCCGGCATGTGCGGACGCTATGCCTCGCCGGACAAGGAAGCCATCGTGATGCGTTGGCCGCGGATTCGCTGCGACGGCGGTTGCGAATGGAAACCCAGCGCCAACGTCGCGCCGACAACCGACGTCCCCATCGTCGTCCAAGCGCGCGACGGCCAATGGGAATTGCAGGCCGCGCGCTGGGGCCTGGTGCCCGCGTGGTGGACCCGGCCCGCCCCGCCGGCGCGCACCTTCAATGCCCGCGCCGAAGACGCCGCGCACAAACCGATCTGGCGCGACGCCCTGCGAACCGCGCGCTGCCTGCTGCCCGCGCGCGGCTGGTACGAGTGGCGCCGGAACCAGCTCGCGCTGGACGCCGCCGGCCGCGAAGGCCCGCAACCCCATTTTCTGTTCTGCCCGACCGAGCCCGTGATCGCGTTCGCCGGCGTCTGGTCGCTCTGGACCCGCCCGGACGCGGCGCCGCGGCCGACGTGCGCGCTGTTCACCTGCCCGGCCGCGCCCGGCATCGCGGCCATCCATCCGCGCATGCCCGCCGCGCTGACGCCGGCACAAGGCGCGCGTTGGCTGGATCCGGCTGCGGCGCCGGACGAAATCGCGGCGCTCCTCGCCGCCGCCCGCACCGATCTGGACGCCCATCCCGTTTCCACGCGCGTCAACGACGTCCGCCACGACGCGCCGGACCTGACGGTCCGCGTCTCGCCGCCGCCCGCGGGCCTGTTCCCGCCGGATTCGGCCTGACGGCGCGCGCCTCGCGCTCCGCCGCTCCAAAAATTCCCGTGCGGCGGATTGCGCGAACCGAGCCCGACGAAGTAGAGTGACGGCGTGGACGCTTTTCAGCCAGGGCGGTGGCGGCGGCAAATCATGCTCTCCGAAGAGAGCGGGGTGTTCGTGATCGGCAGTTTGCTGCTCGTGGCCTGGCTGCTGGCGATCGCGACGCTGTGGCGCCTGGGCCATCCCTGGGAACAGTGGGTCATCATGGGCTTCACCGAGTTGATCCTCGGCCGCGGCGTCGCCATCGCCAAGGCGGTGGAGATGGGCATGCATCCGGGCCTGGTCGTTTTCCTGGCGACGTACGTGGACGCGGTGACGGTGTTCTTGTTCTATCCCGTGCTGATCCTGGCCTATCGCAACGTGGTCGAAGGCCGCCCCGTGGACGCGCGGATGAAGCACATCCTGCAGGCGGCCGAAAAGAACGTCACCCGTTTCGCCAAGTTCAAGATCGCCGGCATTTTCGTTTTCGTGTGGCTGCCGTTCTTCATGACGGGCGTGGTCGTGGGCGCCGTGCTGGGCTTTCTGCTGGGCCTGAAGACGTGGACGAACATGGCCACGGTGGTGGCGGGCACGGCGACGGCCGCGGCCTGCTGGCTCTTCGCCTACGACCTCCTCTACGGCTGGCTCGCCCAGCTGCATTCGCAGATTCCCGCGCTCTTCACGGCCGTCTTGATCGGCGCCCTGCTCGCCCGCCGCGTCTGGACCGAAACGCGGAAAAATCGCGCCGCCGCGAAATCCTGATGGTCTTGCCGGCGCCGAATCGCCCGGCCAACGCGCCGTTTCTCGCCGCCGCGCGCCGAACGCGCGCCCCGCGAACGAGCTGCGCATTAACGACATTTTTACGCCCGAAAATTTGAAATTTCCGCGACCGGCGTTACCCTATGGATAGAGCTAGGCGAAAGGGCAGAAAAGAGCGACCAGCTGCCCGCCAAGTGGCCGAGCGATGCACTTGGCAAGATGATGAGGAACTGGCCTCCCTCCCGCCTAGCTCGCATTTCTTTATCCCGCGTTTCCCCCTCGGCGAACGGCCGCGCACAAGCGCCGGACCGGAAATATTCGGATGCGGGCTCGCAATTTCGAAAACGCACGCTATCCTGTTCCCGGTGAATTTCAAACTTCCCATCATCATTCAAGGGGGCATGGGCGCCGGCGTATCCAACTGGCGACTCGCCAAAGCCGTGTCCTGGCTGGGCCAACTGGGCGTCGTGGCGGGGACGGCGCTGGACGAACTCATGTCGCGCCGCCTGCAGGACGGCGACCTCGGCGGCCACGTGCGGCGCGCCTTGGATCATTTTCCCTTCCCCAAGATCGCCGAGCGCATCTTGGCCAGCCATTTCATCCCCGGCGGCCGCGCGCCGGACCAGCCCTACAAGGCCAGCCGCATGCATGTCGCCGAAAAAAACGCGCGGGCGCAGGAACTGTGCATCGCGGCGAATTTCGTCGAGGTTTTCCTGGCGCGCGAAGGCCATGCGAATCCGGTGGGCATCAATTTCCTCGAAAAGATCCAGTTGCCGCACCTGCCCTCGCTCTACGGCGCGATGCTCGCCGGCGCGGCCGTCGTGATCGTCGGCGCGGGCATCCCCCTGGATTTTCCCGCCGCCATCGCCGCCTTGGCCGAACATCGGCCGGCGTCCTACGCGCTCCACGTCGCCGGCACCCGGACGGAAGCGCCCGTCGTCCTGACGCTGGACCCCGCCGATTTCGCGGAACCCGGCCAAACCCTGCCGGAATTGGCCAAACCCGCCTTCCTGCCGATCGTCTCGTCCGGCACGCTTGCGACGATGCTGGTCCGGCGGATTCCGCAGGGCCTGTCCGGATTCGTCATCGAAAACGCCACCGCCGGCGGCCACAACGCGCCGCCGCGCGGCCCGCTGAAGCTCGCCGCCGACGGCCAACCGATCTACGGTCCGCGCGACGCGATCGATCTGGACGCGTTTCGCCGCCTGGGGTTGCCGTTCTGGCTGGCCGGTTCCTGCGGGGCGCCGGAAAAACTGCGGGAAGCCCGCGCGCTCGGGGCCGCCGGCGTGCAGGTGGGCACCGCGTTCGCGCTTTGCGCGGAATCCGGCTTGGCGCCGGACCTGCGCCGCGCGCTCGTGGCCCGGGCGCTGGCCGGCCAAGCCAAAGTGTTCACGGACGCCCAGGCGTCGCCCACCGGCTTCCCCTTCAAGGTGGCCGAACTTGCCGGCACCTTGTCGGACGCCGAAGTCTACGGCCAGCGGCGCCGGGTGTGCGACCTCGGTTTCCTGCGCGAGGCCTATCGCCGCCCCGACGGCACGCTGGGCTACCGCTGCGCCGCCGAACCCGCAGCGGCCTACCTCGCCAAGGGCGGCCAGTCCGCGGCGCTGGCCGGACGCAAGTGCCTGTGCAACGCGTTGGTTGCCAACGTCGGCATGACCGGCGGCCGCGCGGAACAGCCCCTCGTCACGCTGGGCGACGATTTCGCCGGCATCGGCCGCTTCTGCGCCGACGGCCGCACCGAGTTCTCGGCCGCCGACGTCGTCCGCACCCTGCTCGGCTAGCCGTCGATCGGCTGCGCTTGGTGCTTGCATTTCGGCCGCCACATGGTAGTTTCCCCCCCGCTTAGTGAGAATCGTTGGCTTGAATTGGCAGGTCGTCCACGTCCGCACCGGCGGGCCCAAGGGACATCTTAACCCGAACGAATCGGGACAGTCATGAAAACATCCCTCGGAGCAGAAAGAACTCAATCACATGGCTACCAAAATCTACGTCGGCAATCTGCCGTTTAGCGTCACGGAAAGCGAACTGCGGGAGGCCTTCGCGGCCTTCGGCGACGTCGCCAGCTGCAGCGTCGTGACCGATCGCGAAACCGGCCGCCCCCGCGGCTTCGCGTTCGTCGAAATGGGCTCGGCCGACGCGGCCACCCAGGCGATCGCCCAGCTGAACGGCCAGGACATGGGCGGGCGCGCGCTCGTCGTCAATGAAGCCCGGCCCCGCGAAGATCGCCCCCGCGGCGGTGGCGGATTCGGCGGCGGCAACGGCGGCGGACGCCGCAACCGCTACTAAAAATTCCGGCCGGTTTGGCCGCCGGCGCCGCGGCACAATCGCCGCGGCGCCTTTTTTTTGCAGCGCCGTTTCCCGCGCGAAACGGCAAAACCCTCGACGCATCCGGAGATCTCATGGGCAAACCCAATTATTCCTTCGCCAAGCATCAGCGCGAAATCGCCAAGAAAAAGAAAAAAGAAGCGAAATTGCAGCGCAAGGCCGAACAGCAACAGCTCAAATCCGCGGCGGTCGAACCCGTCGCGCCGCCGCCGCCTCCCGCACCGACCCCCTGACCCCACCCGCCCCCGGGCGCCGGCCTATTTCGCCGCGCCCCCCGGCTGCTCGGCGCCCCAGGCTCCCGCCATCCATTTCCGCGCCATCCGCAGCATGGATTCCTCGCGCGTGAGCGCGCCGAGTTCGGCAATTTCGATCCACGCCAAATCGCGGGATTCCGCGCTGACGCGATAAGCCTCGCCTCCCGACGCGCGAAACGCATAACGCACGTCCCAGTGGAAATGCTCCGATTCCGCGCCGCGCGCCGGAATCCGATGGACGTCCACGTCGAAAATTCCCGCCGCGACGGGCTCAAGCCCCGTCAGCCCAGATTCTTCTTCCGCTTCGCGGAACGCCACGCGGAACGTGTCGGCATCGCCATCGGCGTGGCCGCCGAGTTGCACCCACATGTCCAGCTTGCCATGGTGCGTCAAGAGCACGCGCCGGCCCGTTCGATCGACCACCCACGCCGAACCCGTGACGTGGCCAACCGCCAGCGTCCGCGCAAAGCAATCCGCATGGGACGCAACGAAGGTGACGAACCGATCGACGGTCGCCGCCTCGTACGCCCAGCGCTTCCGGTACTCGCGCAGTTGTCGCAGAAGTTCTTCCCTGCCCATGTCCCCATCTTGGCAGATTTCGGCGCTCCGCGCCACTCCCCCAGCGGCGCAGCGCCGGCGGGGCGGAACGGCTAGAGCATATTCACCTATTCTGTAGCCGCTAAATCCGACCGGGACGAGGTCGTCCCGGCTCCAAACAACCGCGCTTTCGATGTCATTGGAGCCCCCGACGACCTCGTCGGGGGGGTGGTTGGCTACGGTATTCTGGAATCCGCTCTAGTCGAGCCCATTGCGGGCTTCCAGCCACGCCGCGCCGGGCAATTGGCCGCGGTCGCCGGCGGCTTGTTTCCGCGGCGCCGGCTCGTCGAGCGCGGCCGCGTCGTTCTTCAGGTAGCGGACGATGCTCCGATGGCCGAAATTGTCCGCCCATTGCAGCGGCGTCTGGCCGCGCGCATCCCGCGCGTTCACGTCCGCGCCATGTTCGACGAGATACTTCACGACGTCCAAGTGGCCGAACGCGGCCGCCCACTTCAGGGCCGTTTCGCCCTGCGCGTTCCGCGCATTCACGTCCGCGCCCTTTTCCACCAGGTAGCGCACGAGACCGAGATCGGAAGCCGCCAGCATCAGCACCGTGCCGCCGCGGTCGTCCCGCGCCTGGAGCTCCGCGCCTTGTTCTTCCAGATAGCGCACCACGTCCAGCCGGCCGATGAACGCCGCCTTCATCAACGGCGTTTCCCCGTTGACGTCCCGCGCATTCACGTCGGCCCCGCGCGCCACCAGATGGCGCGCCAGCTCCGGCTGACTCACGGCCAACATGAGCGGCGTGCGGCCATAGGCGTCGCGCGCATCCACGTCCACGCCCTTTTGCAGGAACACGTCCACCCGCGCCACGTCGCCGGCGTCGGCGGCCTTGTGGATGGTGGCGCACCCCGCCCCCAACGGCAGCAGCGCCGCCAGAAGCCAGCCCAGTTTGTTCGCTTTGATTTTCATCGTTCGACCCGTCTTCGCCGCGCGTCCGCGGCGCCCGCCGAAGAAGGCCGGCCCGCCGCAGACGATGCGGCATGTCTTGATAAACGTGAAATAGTAGGATCCAACCACCGCCGCGCGTAGTTAAAATCCGCTTAAAGTAACGTTAACGGGAAAACAATCGGCGAGCGGCCGAAACGCTTGATGGATGCCGCCGGCGCGGCGGAACCTAGCGGCTCGTAACGCGATAGAAAGCGGCGGTGGTCGTGCCGACCGGAACGCTCCAGACGTGGTTCGAGGCGCCCTGCGGCAACTCCTCCACCTCCGTCCAGTTGGTCGCGCCCAGGCTCGCGATGCGTTCCACGGCGTTCGTCGCGTGGATGGGCAGTTCGGAAATCGCCAGATTCACGAAGCCCGTGGCCACGCCCGCGGCATCGATGCGCACGGGTTCGGAAAAAATCTGCATGCAACCGTAGGTGGCATAAACGATGTTGAATATGTCTGTAAGCTGCTCGCCAACCACGGTCCCGTAGTAGTAGCCGCCCGGCGTTCCGGCCACGCCTGCATTCACCGCATCGCCCAGGCTCCAATAGTCCGCGCCGTTGGTCCAGCCGTCGCCCTGCGCGGAAAACCCGACGTAGATGTCCTTGGGCACCTGCACGTGCATGGGAAAATCGTAGGTGGATACATCGGTTCCATCGGTCGCAGGTATGTTCGTGAACGTCGCCACGTGGAGCGCAGGACTATTCAAGGCATCGAACAGCCACAGCTTGCACGTTTGGGTTCCCCGAATCGCCAAGCGTATTCGCACCAGCTTGACGATGGATGCGGTTTCAAAATGAACGTCGTCCGCCAGGATGTTCGCATCGCGGGCGCCAACGAAGTTGTCGTTATTCTCGGGCACTTCGTAGATTGCCGCGCCGGCGGCGGCCGCCGTCAGGATCCAAACGGCCAAGCCAACGGTTCGGCGCCGCGCGTGCATGGAAGAAGCGGAGTGCATTCGTGGCGGGAAAGTATAGTCGGCGGCCGGCGCCCGGTCAATCGCAGTCAGGCGCCCCCTGCGATCAGGCGCGATTCAGGCCGTCTTCGATGTCCTGGGCCTGGCGCTGGAGATCGGCGAGTTCGCGCCGCCAGAAATCGACGCTGCCCCAGTCGGCCGTCAGCAGGCCGCGGCCGCCGTCGGCCTTCTGCCGCGCGCACCAGGCGGCATAATGCAGAAAGCGCATGGCGCGCAGGGGCTCGACGAGCCGCGTCTGGGCGTCGTCGTATTCCGCGAACAGCTCGTAGCCTTCCAGCAACAGGTCGAATTCGGGTCGCGCGGCGGGCAGCCGGTCGGGCAACAGCATCCAGAGGTCCTGGATGGCGGGGCCCGCGCACATGTCGTCGAAATCGATGGCGAGAAAGCCTTCGCCCGGCCGCCACAGCAGGTTCATGCGGTGCAAGTCGCCGTGCAGGCGCTGCCGCGCCACTCCGGCGAACAGCGGCGCGATGCGGTCGAGCAGCCGCTCCGCCGCGTCCAGATAGCGCCCGGCGACTTCGCGCGGCAGCGCAGCGGAATCGCGCAGAAAGGCCACGTGCGTCCGGGAAGATTCCTGCGGTCCCAGCGTCAGCCGGTTCGGCGCCGGTTTCTGCGCGCCGACCTGGTGGATCCGCCCCAGCAGGCGGCCGATCTGGCACCATTCGTCGCGGGACGGCTCGACGCATGGCCGCCCGCCCATGCGCGGAAACAAGGCGAAGCAGATGCCGCCTTCCGCGTGCAGGGTTTGCCCCGCCGCGTCCGCGAGCGGCGCCACCGCCGGCACCTCCGCCGCGGCGAGTTCGCGCAGGAAATCGTGCTCGTCCTGCAGCGCGGCGCGGGTCCAACGGCCCGGCCGATAGAACTTGGCGACGAGAAATCCGCCGTCTTCGAGGCCGATCTCGTAGACGCGGTTGATGTAGGAGGTCAACGGCCGGCAGACGCCGGACGCGCGCCGGCCGGACGCGCGTTCGGCGCAGTCCATGACGACGTCGGGCGCCAGCGCCGCGAACCCGCCGCTGCCGGTCGCTTCGTCCACGCGGCGCCTAATTCGCCAGGCCCGGCAGATTCGGCAGCGCAAGCGAGCCGGCCGGCGGCCGCGGCGCTCCCGCTTGGCGCGGAAACAGCGCGCGAAACTCGCGGTTGGACGTCAGCGGCTGGAAGCGCGGATCGCGCAGGATCGACTCGCGCGCCTGGTCGCCGCCCAGATCGATCGCCTGCCGCGCCGCGGAAACGGCGTCGGCGTCGCGCCGCACGAAGGCGTAGGCGGCGGCCAAATCGAGCCACACGTCCAAGTTGCGCGGCTCGCGCCGGCAGTATTGCTCGAGGGCATAGATCAACGCGTCCACGCGCTGGTCCTGCGCGAAGAATCCGGCCAGCGCCAGCACATGCTGCGGCGGCAGGTTCGTGTCGCCCAGCAGCCGCGTGGCGAGATTCTGGAAGGCGCCCTGCATGCCGGACGCGCGGTAGATCGACGTCAGCTCGAGAGCTTCGTCGGGCGTCAGCACGCCGGTCTCGTGCTGCTTCTTCTCGATCTCCTTGCGGCGGTCGGACATCTTCGTCGTGCCTTCGATCTGGGCCAGGAACCCCTTGGCGCTGTCGTTCAACGGATCGGCCTTCGCGAAATCGTCGATGAGCTTGCGGGCGTCGTCGAAGCGCTGCATGTTCATGTACATCTGCGCGAGGCGGAAGGTGGCTTCGGGACTGAGCGGATACAGGTCGATGGACTGCTTGAAGGCGTATTCGGCTTCGTCGTACATGCGCCGATAGTCGTAGATGCC
>Ga0209098_1002166_pt1 | contig 17633 bp, 15 predicted proteins | sample AD_JPNHW1_MetaG_FD_184429 | JGI IMG/M metagenome (GOLD analysis project Ga0209098, IMG submission 184429) | Active sludge microbial communities of municipal wastewater-treating anaerobic digesters from Japan - AD_JPNHW1_MetaG (SPAdes) (version 2) | ecosystem: Engineered > Bioreactor > Anaerobic... | reverse complement strand
CATAAAAAAATACACTCATGGAAGATAAATCTAAGATAGAGGTTCCCATTATGGCTGACCTTATCAGACAAAACGTGACACCTGAATATTTGTATTGGGTGGGTTGTGCAGGAGCTTTCGACGACCGTTATAAAAAAGTCAGCAGGGCGTTTATAAAAATCCTTACACATTTTAAAATTAATTATGCCGTGCTGGGCATGGAAGAAACCTGTACCGGCGATCCTGCAAGACGTGCAGGGAACGAGATGCTTTTCCAGATGCAGGCATTGACCAACATTGAGACTTTTAAAAAATATAATGTCAAAAAAATCCTGACTACCTGTCCGCATTGTTATAATATTTTCAAAAACGAATATCCCGATTTGGGCGGGACTTATGAAGTGGTGCATTACACACAGTTTTTGCAACAACTGCAAAAAGATGGTATCCTAAAGGTTGATAGCCAGGTGTTTTCAGAGAAGAAAATTACCTTCCATGATCCTTGCTATCTCGGCCGTGCCAATGATGAATACGATGCTCCGCGTGATGTTATCCATGGTATTCCTTCGCACTTTACCGAAATGAAGCGCCATAAAAGTTTTGCATTATGCTGTGGCGCCGGTGGTGCGCAAATGTTTAAGGAAGCCGAAAAAGGCGATAAGGAAGTTTTTATTGAACGTACGGAAGATGCATTAGAAACCGGCGCTGATATTATTGCCACCTCATGCCCGTTTTGCATGGTGATGCTTACCGATGGTTTGAAATATAAAAACAAGGAAGAGGAGGTTAAAACCCTTGATATCGCGGAGCTGATAGCTGAAGGTTTGAATTTATAAGGTTATCATATAAACTCATCCCCCATCAAATACCCGTGTGCCGTGGCATAGATGATGGAGCGCGTGTAACCGGAACAATCGCCGATAAATTTCAGATTTTTAAAATGTTCGTTGTTCAGCTTGTTGGAATAAAATTTAATTTCCGGTGCATACACCAGGTTGTCGTCGTTGGCAACGCCCGGCACCACCTTATCCAGCTGTTCTATAAAATCAATGATGCTTTCAATGATCCTGCGCGGGAATGCCAGGTTGACATCCCCTAAAATATAACTTTCGGCGGGAAGGGTTGGAAGAACCCGGTAAAGTTTTTTTGTGCGCTTGGAGTTTTTAAGGTCTTTATATTTCTGCAGTATCACTTTGTTCTTTCCTGCCAACAAATTGGTGAGTTTGGCAATATTGGAGCCGTAACCAATAGGATCGTTAAAAGGTTCGGTAAGTTCTACCGTGGTGAGAATAGCGAAGTTGGTATTGGTGCTTTTCTGGTTCATTTTGGCATGTCCGTTTACCGTGATAAAATCTTCATATTTTTCACCTACCACATAACCGGAAGGATTGTTACAGAATGTACGAACCACATAACCTGTTTTGCTGCGGTATTTCAGCTTAAATTCGTACATTTCTTTGTTCAGTTCGTTTACAATATGGTCGGGCAGCTCAAAACGGATACCCAGATCCAGCTTGGTATTTTCAAGTACCAGCTCCGGATAGCGGCTGATTACAGTTTTAATCAGTTTATGGCCGCTTCGGCCAACTGAAACAATGGCTGCATCAAATTCTTCTGTTTCATTGAGTATCACTTTGTTTCCGACAACCTGCACATCATCAACAGGCGAATGAAAATGAAAGTTTACATTTTTAAAACTTTTGAAGTGTTCGTAAATATTATATAAAACTTCTTTAAGATGGTCGGTGCCGATGTGGAAAAATTCGGCTGCAATGGGCATAAAACCATGCCGGTAAAATTCTTCATAATACCTCGGATTGTGAAAAGATTTGCCGGTTTCATATTCTCCGTTTTTGGTTTTACTAAGGTAAAATTCAACCAGTTGACGTTGGATATCCATTTCAATATTGATGTCTCCGCCCATTTCACTTGACACGAAGAGTTTTCCATCGGCACGTATTCCTGAAATGCTGGAAGAATAAATATCTTTTGATTTTTCGAAGATGTGAAATTCGTGGCTGCTGTTGACGATTTTTTCAATAAAACCGATAGAAGCCGCGCCAAATCCGATAATTGCTATTTTCATATTTTTTAATTTTCAGGATAAAATCAAAACAATTTCTAATTATTAATTTAAGTTCTCTGTAGCCGACATGGCGGACAAAGAGTTGATAATCTTTAATTATCTGTTTTTCCATTTAGTGAACATTTCAATAATTTTTTCACAGACTTCTTCCGGTGTTATTTTGGTTGTATCAACAATTAAGTCGTAGTTTTTCAGTTCGGAATAATCGATGTTATAATAATCTTTAAACCGTTCCAATTCGCTTTTTCGTCTTGCGAGGATTTTGTTTTTCGCTTCTTCAATGTTCGTATAATTCTCGCTGGTACGCTTGTCGTAAAAAATTCTTCTTGCTGCTTCGTCGATGTTTACGGTGAGGTAGACTTTAAAAGATGTCGGCGCAAAGTGCCATGCCAGGCGTGAATCCAAAATCAATGATTCTTCCGCCTCCTGTAATTTTGTGATGGTACCGTCAATTTCATCGTCAATTTCGGGATGGGTTTTGGTGTATTCGTTCAGTTCCAGGGTGGTCATACCGTATTTTGCGGCTATTTCGCGCTGTATGCTTCCTGTAGAAACAATACGAAAGCCAAGGTTTTCGGAAAGCAGCCTGCTGACGTGGCTCTTACCGCTGCCCAGGTCCCCGGTGAGTGATATTTTAGGAAAGGTTTTCATTATTGGTGAGGTTGAAATAAAATATAAGTTTAATTAATAGGATTTAACGAATCAATACCAGACAAATGATGAAGTCCAAGCTGATTTACCCTTGTTTTGTTAACAAGAATCTCGCCTCCAAAAAATTCCCGGAACGACGAAAACTCCCATTCACCTGGGGCGTCGACAAGCCCTGCTTTGACTGGATTATTATGAATATAGTTAAAACAAATTTGCGGATATTCTTTAGCGTTAATGGGTCTGTTAATCATTGTTCCATTTTTAGTATTAAAAAAGGCAGGAGTTATCCCTGAAGAATTTGTAAGGCATTCGGCTTTGGTATGCGGCTTAAATAATGACCCGGTACGATTTTCCTGTTTGTTAATAGCTCTGGTATATGAACGCAATAGTATTGCAATAGAATTGTTTAAGGATAGTGGTGCACTCATCCGATGACTTGAAGTCATCGGATGAGTTTCACTGCAGTTGTCAGTCACTCCTGCAATAAGCTCGGGATAATTCACATAGACCATGATATGAAAATGATTTGGCATTAGACACCATGCCAGAATATCTGCAAATTGTAATACATGGGTTTTAATTTTACCAATGAAAAAGTAATAATTTTCCTTTATGAAAAATATTTTTTGCTTGTTATTTCCCTGATTATAAATGTGATAAATATTATGTTGTTCAAAATCCATTTTAAGATTTTTAATTGAGTTTTTCGGAAAGCAGCCTGCTGACGTGGCTCTTACCGCTGCCCAGGTCCCCGGTGAGTGATATTTTAGGAAATAACTTCATGCAATGCCTTTTTTAAGAATCAAAAATAAGACTTTTTACTGAATTGGGATTTTGTTTATTGTTACTCCTTTTTTTGGCAGCCTGTATTATTTTTATAATTTTGTAATCATAATGTAAAACAATTATCATGGAAAGAGATGCTAAAATATTCGATCTTATTCAACAGGAATATGATCGCCAGTTGCACGGAATTGAACTGATTGCTTCCGAAAACTTTGTAAGCCCGCAGGTGCTTGAAGCCATGGGCTCGGTGCTCACCAACAAATATGCTGAAGGATACCCCGGTAAACGGTATTATGGCGGTTGCCAGATCGTTGACCAGACGGAACAGATCGCTATCGACCGCGCCAAAGAGCTATTTGGCGCTGCGTATGCCAATGTTCAGCCCCATTCCGGCGCACAGGCCAATATGGCCGTTTTGATGACATGCCTGAAACCAGGCGATACCTTTATGGGCCTGAACCTGTCGCACGGCGGGCACCTTTCACATGGTTCGCCTGTTAATTCTTCGGGATTGTTATATAATGTTGTAGCCTATGGTGTAGAAGAAGAAACCGGTACGGTAAATTACGATAAAATGGAAGAAGTGGCCTTGCGTGAACGCCCGAAACTTATTATTGCCGGAGCTTCCGCTTATTCACGCGACTGGGATTTCAAACGCATGCGCGAAATCGCAGATAAAATTGGCGCCATTTTGATGGCTGATATTGCACATCCTGCCGGGCTCATCGCAAAAGGACTGCTGAACAATCCCGTTCCGCATTGCCATATTATCACCACCACCACCCATAAAACGTTACGCGGGCCACGTGGAGGCTTGATCATCATGGGCAAAGATTTTGAAAATCCTTGGGGACTGAAAACGCCTAAAGGTGAAATAAAAATGATGTCCGCATTGCTCGATTCGGCTGTATTTCCTGGTGTTCAGGGAGGTCCGCTGGAACATGTGATAGCATCTAAAGCTGTTGCTTTTGGCGAAGCGCTGACCGATTCTTATAAAGAATATATGGTTCAGGTAAAGAAAAATGCAAGCGCCATGTCGAAATGCTTTATGGATAAAGGGTATAAAGTTATTTCCGGCGGCACCGATAACCACCTGATGCTAATTGATCTTCGTACGAAATTCCCGGAAATAACAGGTAAAGTTGTTGAAAACACCCTGGTCAGGGCTCACATCACGGTTAACAAAAACATGGTTCCGTTCGACAGCCGTTCACCATTCACCACATCGGGTTTGCGTGTGGGAACGCCTGCTATCACCACCCGCGGCATGAAAGAAGAACACATGCCGTTGATCGTTGACATGCTTGACGAAGTTATTGCCAATTTCGAAAATGAAACCGTGATAGCCTCAGTGGGCGACAGGGTCCAGAAAATGATGAGGGATTTCCCATTGTTTGCTTATTAAAAAAAACTTTATACCACAATAAGAGGCTGTCTCAAAATATTTTTTATGATTTTCACCGCCTTCTTACCCCTTCCCTAAAGGCTGGAAGTCGCTGAAAATCAGCACACCCCTGCCAGCCGCAGTGTGCAGCACGCAGGCGGGCTTCAGGGGCGGGGTAATGATGATTTTCAGCAAAGGCTAAATTTGAGACAGCCTCTTTTATTTTATTTATGAAAACAATTTACCTGATCAGGCATGCCGAAGCCGCTGCTAAACAAAATGGCTGTTCCGATTATCAAAGGCCTTTGACAGCTATGGGTGTGGTCCAGGCAGATAAACTGGGAACCTATTTAAATAGTGCTGCTGTCAGGTTTGATCGCATCGTGTCAAGCCATGCTGCCAGGGCATTACAAACCGCTCGCGGCATTGCAAAAATGACAGATTTCCCTGAAGCTAAAATATTAATTGAGCAAAGTATTTACGCTGGAAATTTAGATTCATATTTGAATATAATCTTCTCCCAACCGGATGAGATAAGCCACCTGGCATTTGTTGGTCATAACCCGCACATAACCGGGCTTGCAAACTATTTAATGAAGGAGGAAAAATTTTTTTTAACTCCGGCTGCTATGGCCGCATTTAAGTTCAGTACGGATAAATGGACAGATATTTGCCTTGCCGCTCAGGAACTTTTTTTAGTCTGGCCATCTTTGTAAAATATGAGTTTCAATCAATAAAAAGTCAGATTTTCAAGATACTTAAAAATTGAAATTTGTCTTTGCATAAATAAAATAATTATGTAGTTTTGTCAAAATTGAATTAAGAAATCAAACTTTATAGATATGCAAAAATTAATGTTGTTAGGAGACGAGGCCATTGCCCAGGGCGCTATTGATGCCGGCCTTTCTGGCATATATGCTTACCCTGGAACGCCTTCGACTGAAATCACCGAATATGTAGAACATTCGAAAGAGGCAAGAGAAAAAGGTATTTTAGCCAACTGGGCTGCCAATGAAAAGACTGCTGTTGAAAGCGCTATCGGGATGGCCTATGCAGGAAAAAGAACGATGGTTTGTATGAAGCACGTCGGACTGAACGTGGCTGCTGATGCTTTTGTGAATTCGGCCATTACCGGGACCAACGGGGGGCTTATCGTCGTAGCCGCCGATGACCCTTCGATGCACTCATCACAGAACGAACAGGATTCCCGGTTTTATGGAAAATTTGCTTTATTGCCGATCCTTGAGCCGACCAATCAGCAGGAAGCTTATGACATGGTCCATTATGGTTTTGACCTTTCAGAAAAATATCACGTTCCGGTGCTGATGCGTATCACCACACGCCTCGCACATTCCCGTTCGGGTGTTGTCCCTAAACCCAAAAGGGCGCAGAACGAAATGAAACTTCCTGAAGATATGCGCCAGTATGTCCTGCTACCTGCCATTGCACGCAAGCGTTATAAATTACTCCTGGGTATCCAAAGCCAATTGGTTGAAGAAGGCGAAAAGTCGCCTTACAACGTTTATATCGATGGAAATAACAAAAAGATGGGTATCATTACCTTTGGTATAGCGTTCAATTACCTGATGGAGAACTATCCGGAAAGGGTTGTCCCGTACCCTGTTTTGAAAATATCGCAGTATCCCGCACCCCGCAAAATGATTGAAAAACTATGCAATGAATGCGAAGAAATCCTGGTGTTTGAAGAAGGTGCCCCGATGATTGAAGAACTGCTGAGGGGTTACCTCAATAAAGGGATTAAGGTAAAAGGAAAGCTTGACGGAACCCTGCCACGCGACGGAGAACTAAACCCAAATATTGTTGCGGGAGTATTAGGAATTAAAGAAGCAGAACCTCTTACCGTTCCGGAGGTTGTTGTGGGAAGGCCGCCTTCATTATGTAATGGTTGTCCGCATATTGACACCTACCTTGGGCTAAATGAAGCTATTGCAAAGTATGGTAAAGGCCGTGTCTTTTCTGATATCGGGTGCTACACACTTGGCGCGTTACCTCCGTTCAATGCCATCAACTCCTGCGTAGATATGGGCGCCTCCATAACCATGGCAAAAGGAGCGGCAGATGCAGGCCTGGTACCTTCAGTGGCTGTTATCGGGGATTCCACCTTTACTCATTCCGGTATGACCGGCTTGCTTGATGCGATCAACAGCAATGCTCCGATCACTGTTGTTATTCTTGATAACAGCATCACGGCTATGACCGGCGGACAGAAATCGGCTGCAACAGGTAAAGTGGAAAGTATCTGCAAAGGCATGGGAGCCGATCCGGAACATGTGCATATAATCAAACCTTTAAAGAAAAACCACGAAGAAAACGTGAAAATCTTTGAAAAAGAATTGGCTTACCAGGGCCTATCTGTAATCATTCCGACACGTGAATGCATCGTTGCACTGAACAAACGGATGCGTGATAAATTTAAAGACAAAAAGGAAGAAAAAGTTTAACAGAAGTGGCCACACTAAGTCACAAATCCTTTTGTGAATGATGTGTTCTGATGTTAAAATGAATATTAAAAACTATAAAAACAAGTAAAATGAAAAAAGATATCATATTAGCCGGTGTTGGCGGTCAGGGTATTCTCTCCATTGCAGCAGTAATTGGTTATGCTGCCATTGATATGGGCTTGTACATCAAGCAGGCAGAAGTTCATGGAATGAGCCAACGGGGAGGGGATGTCTCATCCAACCTGCGAATTTCCGACCGTGAGATTTATTCCGACCTGATTCCTCGTGGAAAAGCCGACCTGATCATTTCTGTTGAACCTATGGAGTCGCTGCGTTATATTCCCATGCTTTCGGCCGATGGATGGCTGATCACCAATGATGAACCATTTGTCAACATTCCGAATTATCCGGAAATAGAAAAAATACACACCGAAATACAAGCTTTTCCACGTCACCTGCTCGTGAGCGCTGATAAAATGGCTAAGGAAATCAATGCGGCCAAATCGGCAAACATGGTTATACTTGGTGCGGCTGCGCCTTTTCTGGGTATAACCTATGATAAACTTGAAAAAGCTATCCGCATGATTTTCGGGAAGAAAGGTGAGGAAATAATTCAGACAAACTTAAATGCATTGGCGTTGGGGAAAGATTTTGCCACTCAACATGCACAATAAATTATTTATATTACCTGTTTTTTAAAATACTATTTTGTAATTTTACAATCGTATAATTTTTAAAATTAAAATTATGGGCAAAGAAAAATCAAAACAGAAAAAAGAAGAAAAGAAAGTAGCAACCAAAAGTTTGAAAGAAAAAAGAGAAGAGAAAAAAGCTAAAAAAGCTGCAAAACAATAAAAAAAGCCCGAAAGGGCTTTTTTTGCGGGCAGAATTTTAATACAAGGAACTGGATTTTAAACGTCACCAAGAGCATATATTCATCAACAAATCAATAGAAATAAACTTCAAAACTAAAATACCAACCACTCGCCGCAGCAAATATAATTCAATTTAGAAATACAAAATTTCAAAGTAATGGTTTGAAAAATTGAGATTTAATATTTTAATCATTGTTTGAAATTTGATAATTGTGCTTTGAAGTTTTTGCATTGTGGCTTTCCTTTTTTCCTATCTAAAATTTACCTAAATTTGCTGTTTATTTTTCACATGGCATTTCTTAATCCATACTTTTTGTTTGGCTTGTTTGCAGTAGCTGTACCGGTGATCATTCACCTGTTCAATTTCCGTAAATATAAAAAAGTATATTTTACTAATGTTCGCTACCTTAAAGAAGTAAAACAGGAAACAAAGAAAAAATCCCAACTAAGACATCTGATCATCCTGGCCCTTCGAATACTGGCTATTGCCTCCCTGGTCTTTGCTTTCGCCCAGCCCTATGTGCCGCATGCCAGGCAAAGCACCAATCCAAAAGCTATAAATTACATCAGCATTTATCTCGACAATTCATACAGTATGCAGGCCGAAGGCGGCAAGGGGAGCCTGCTCGAGGAGGCAAAAACCAAAGCGGTTGAAATTGTTTCAGCATACCGCAGCTCAGATCATTTTCAACTGGTGACCAATGACTTCGAGGCACGGCATTTACAGTTTGCCAACCGTGATGAGTTTGTTGCCATGTTGCGTGATGTAGAATACAGCCCCATTAGACGCAGCCTGCCTGAAATCATCAAAAGGCAGTCAGAAAGTTTTACTGAATCGAAAGGCAGCAGCCATATTGCTTATATTATTTCCGATTTTCAGAAATCCACGACCTCTCTTTCAGAGCTGAATACCGACACGGCAACTGCATATTACTTTATCCCGGTTAAATCAAATAAGACGGCAAACCTGAGCATAGATTCATGCTGGTTTGAATCTCCGGTGCATCTGATCGGCCAAAAAGTGAAACTGTATGTTTCGGTAAAAAATAATTCGGATGTGGTGGCTGAAAAAGTTCCGCTTAAACTTATCATAAACAATACGCAAAAAGCAGTCAGTAGTTTTGATATTGCTCCAAACAGTACCGTCGGAACCATTATTACCTACGTTGACAAGGAAGCGGGAATACATATCGGCATGCTTGAAATTATGGACAACCCCGTCACCTTTGATGATAAATTTTATTTTTCATACGATATCCAGCCCTCGGTTCCTGTGTTATGCATCAATGGCGCTCAAAGCAATGTGTTCCTGAATTCATTATTGGCCGGAGATTCGGCATTTATGTTCAACAATGTTTCTGTAAACCAGGTTGACTATAATGCGTTGGCTTCATACAACTTAATCATAATGAACGAAATAAATGAAGTCTCCTCGGGGTTGTCGCTGGAACTTCAGAAATTTGTCAGCAATGGCGGGCATTTGCTTGTTATACCCGCCACCACGATGAATATTGAAAACTATAAAAGGTTCCTTTCTTCACTGGGTTCAAATTATTATACCGTATTGAATACGGCCGCTCAGAAAATTGCTGACATAAACTTTCATAGCCCCCTTTATGCCGATGTGTTTGAAAGTGTGCCTCAAAATATGGATATGCCGCAGGTTACCTCCTATTTTTCAATCAGCCGTATCAGCAGGTCGGCACAGGATTACCTGATGAAACTTCAGAATAATGAGCTGTTTCTGAGCGTTCAGGACTGTGGCAGGGGCAAGGTTTTTCTTTTGTCGGTTCCTTTGCAGACCGAATACAGTAATTTCCCGAAACATGCGTTGTTTGTCCCGACCATTTATAAAATCGCCTTGATGAGCCGCATTATGCAGCGGCTTTATTATGTCATTGGCAAAGACGACAACATTGAAGTTTTAACGGCAATGAAAGATGAAAAAGATCTGATATTAAAGCTGAAAAATACAAATGGCAACAACGAGGTCATTCCTCAGATTCAAAACTATTACGGGCGGATTTCGCTGCTGATGCATAACCAGATAAAGGATAACGGTAATTACAGGCTTACGGATGGTAAGAAGGATATTGCAGGCCTGGCTTTTAATTATGATAAGGCTGAGTCGGATATGAAATGTTATACAACAGACGAAATAAACAGCTTTATTGATAAAAATAACCTGAAAAACACCATGCTGATCGAAGGGAAGGCAAAATCTCTTTCTGCCGTTGTTACGGAGCTTAACCAGGGGAAAAAATTGTGGAAAACTTTTGTGCTGCTGGCATTGCTGTTTCTTGCTTCAGAAATCGTACTTTTGCGTTTTTGGAAATGATACCGCGGAACCATTATGGAAGATGAAATTTTAAAAGGCAACGAGAGTGATAATATACCTGATAATTCAGGTGAGGCTCAGGAATATAAGACCATGCACCTGACAGGCATGTATAAAAACTGGTTCCTGGATTATGCTTCGTATGTCAATCTCGACCGGGCAGTTCCTGATATCCTCGATGGCTTGAAACCTGTTCAGCGCCGTATCCTGCATTCCCTGAAAGAGCTCGATGACGGGCGTTTCAACAAAGCCGCAAATATCATCGGTAACACCATGAAATATCACCCTCACGGTGATGCCTCCATTGGTGAAGCCCTTGTTTTACTCGGACAAAAAGACTTATTGGTTGACACGCAGGGTAACTGGGGTAACATTCTGACAGGCGACAGCGCTGCAGCCCCTCGATATATTGAAGCACGCCTCTCAAAGTTTGCACTTGAAGTGGTATTTAATCCAAAAACTACTCTCTGGCAAAGCTCATACGACGGGCGTAACAAGGAGCCGGTGACACTGCCTGTGAAGTTTCCGCTTTTGCTCGCACAAGGTGTAGAAGGCATCGGTGTGGGATTGTCCTCGAAAATCCTGCCTCATAATTTTATTGAAATCCTTGATGCCTGTATCAAGCACCTGAATAACGAAGAATTTGAAATCCTCCCTGATTTTCCTACCGGCGGCATGGCCGATTTTTCAAAATACAATGACGGCGCTCGCGGCGGAAAGGTTAGGATACGGGCTAAGATTTCGCAGGAAGACAAAAAAACCCTCGTCATCAACGAGATCCCTTACGGAACGACCACGGTTTCTCTTATTGACAGCATTGTTGCAGCCAACGATAAGGGCAAGATCAAGATCCGCAAAATTGAAGATAACACCGCTGAAAAAGTTGAAATACTTATTCATCTGGCCCCGGGCGTATCTCCTGACACCACCATTGATGCGCTATATGCATTCACCGCCTGTGAAACCAGCATTTCCCCGATATGTTGTATCATTGAGGATCAAAAGCCACGGTTTATTACCGTACATGAAATTCTCGAAAAATCGGTCCAGCATACGCTTGACCTTCTTCAGCGGGAACTGGAAATCGAAAAAGCGGAATGCCTCGAACAACTTCATTTTGCAACGTTAGAGCGCATCTTTATTGAAAAAGAGGTTTATCAGCTTATACGGAAATCTAAAACCGATAAAGAAATCGACGAAACCATTGATAAGGGCCTGAAACCTTTTGCGAAACTCTTTGTCCGTAAAGTTACGGTTGAGGATATTCACCGCCTTCGTAAAATCCCTATCGACCGCATATCGAAATATAATTCCGATAAGGCTGAAGATATTATCAACTCTTTAAAGGACGATATTGACCAGGTGGATTACGATCTCGATCATCTGGTAGAATATGCCATTACGTATTACGAAAGGATCAAAAAGAAATACAGCCAGGGACGCGAACGGAAAACTGAAATAAAAAACTTTGATGTGATCCAGGCTACCATGGTGGCCATTGCCAATCAAAAATTATACGTGAACCGCGAAGAGGGATTTATCGGAACGGGAATGAAAAAAGATGAATACATTGGCGATTGTTCCGATCTGGACGATATTCTGACCTTCAGGGAAGACGGAACCTTTATGTTAACCAAAGTGGCCGACAAAGTTTTTGTCGGGAAAAATATCATTCATGCGGCCGTGTATAAAAGAAACGATGAACGCACCATTTACAACATGGTATATCGCGACGGGAAGAATGGTGCGGCTATGGTAAAGCGTTTTGCGGTGCATGGGGTAAACAGGGATAAAGAATATTCGCTTACTAAAGGCAAGGCAGACTCAAAGGTTTTATACTTTACGGCCAACCCCAATGGTGAAGCGGAAATTGTCAATGTGAGCCTAAGGCCAAAACCACGGTTGAAAATCCTTTCTTTTGATTTCGATTTCAGTACCCTTGCCATAAAAGGGCGCGGGTCTATCGGTAATATCCTGTCAAAGAATCCTGTCAGAAAAATCACGTTGAAAGACTCCGGCGTGTCGACGCTTAGTGCGCGGGATGTGTGGTTCGACGATAGTGTGAACCGCTTGAATACGGAGCAACGCGGAAGGCTGTTGGGCGCTTTCGAGCCTGAAGACAAGATCATCACGTTCATGAAATCAGGGCATTTCAAAATTTATAGCAATGATTTGTCGATCCATTTCGATGAAGACCTTTTTATTATCGAAAAATACGATCCCGAAAAAGTGTACACATCGATTTATTTTGATGGTGAGCTGGGTTGCACTTTTGCCAAACGATTTACGGTGGAATTTACCGAAAAAAAATCCAGCTTCATCAGCGAAAGCCAGGGGTCGTACATGGTTGAATTTATGCCTGAACCGAACCCTTCGGTGGAGCTGACCTACGAAATAAAAAATGCACGCAGCAAACCTTCTGAAACTATTAACCTGGTAGAGTTTATTGGTGTCAAAAGTTTTAAAGCCAAGGGAAAAAGGCTCTCAAATAATACCATCCTGACCTTAACCCGGATCATTAATGAACCACCTGAAACCGAACAGGCTGTTGGTATAAATGCAGAAGATGGCACGGCAGTAGAAAAATCAACCAGCCCGGAATCAGAGGAGATCGCAGAAAATTTGCAGGAAGAACAAATTAATGAACCTGAAAATAGCATAAAAATCCAGCATATTTCCGTTGAAGAAGCGCCTGCAGTCCGGGAAGAGCCTGAAATCCCTGTTAAAAAGGCTAAGGGTTCAAAACCTAAGCAGGAAAAGACAAAACTGACGGATGATCAGGAAGAAAAAAATACCGATACTTCTGCTAAAGATAATCCCGATAAAGGGAAGAAGGCCCCCAAAAAACCTAAAGACAAAAATGATTTTCCCGGGGCGATCCAGATAGAATTTGACTTTTAATAATATTAACTGAAGCCATTATGGAGGATAAAAAAATACTGGACATTACTAAGGATGTGAAATGGATAGGTGTTTTAGATCCGGATATCCGCACCTTTGATATTGTCATGGAGACGAAATTCGGCACGACCTATAATTCATATTTTATCAATGCTGAAAAAAAGACTGTTGTTGAAGCTACCAAGGAAAAATTCTGGGATGTTTACCTGGAAAAACTTAAAAGGCTTGTAAACCCGGAAGAGATCGAATATATCATTATGAATCATACAGAACCCGATCATTCGGGCAATGCTATCAACCTTCTGAAAATTGCGCCAAAAGCCAAGATCGTTGGGACAGGCAGTGTGATCCGATTCATGACCGATCTGATGAACATGGAGTTCCCGCACATTATTGTAAAGGATGGCGATACGCTGGATCTGGGCAATAAAACCATCAGGTTTATCAACGCTCCGAACCTGCACTGGCCGGATACCATGTATTCATATCTGGAAGAAGATAAGGTACTGTTCACCTGCGATTCTTTCGGCGCGCATTTTTGCCACCCTGAAATGTACGATGATAAGGTCGGTGATTTTGAAGAAGCCTTTAAATACTATTTTGATGTGATCCTGAAACCTTTCAGTAAATTCATGCTGAAAGGGATCGAAAAAATCCGTCCGCTCGAAATCCGCGCCATATGTACCGGACACGGTCCCTTACTTACCCATGACTGGAAAAAATATGTTGACCTTTCTGAAAAATACACTCAGCAAGCCGTTTCATACCCGAAAAAGGGAAAATTATTGATCGCCTACGTTTCCGCTTATGGCAAAACGAAAATGCTGGCAGAAAGCATCGCAAAAGGCGCCGCACAAGTTGATGGTATCGAAACTGACCTTTGTGATATAGAAAAATTGTCAGCGGGTGACCTGGACTTTAAGCTTACCGAAGCTAACGGTTTTGTTATTGGCAGCCCCACGATCAACCAAAACATCTTATTGCAGATTTATACACTTTTTGCTTTGATCAATCCGATCAGGGATAAAGGCAAGCTGGCCGGATGTTTCGGATCATATGGCTGGAGTGGTGAAGCGCAAAAGATCATTCCGGCGAACCTCTCAGCATTGAAGTTGAATGTTGTCCCTGAAAGCATTTTTGTTAAATTTACACCATCAGAAGAAGATTTGAAAAAGTGTGCAGAATATGGAAAAAACCTTGCTTCAAAGATGCTGGAAACGACAAGTATAATATGAACTTTAACTCCCAACTTTTAACTCTAAATTCTAAACTAATTTTAATATGAACCAGGAAATTCTCAATCTCAAGCCCAAACCCGTGTGGGGTTATTTTGCTGAAATAATGCAAATACCAAGGCCTTCCGGAAAAGAAGAAAAGATTACCGCCTATCTGAAAGCGTTCGGTGAAAAATTGAAACTCGAAACAAAAGTGGATGCGGTTGGAAATGTCCTCATCCGGAAACCGGCAACGAAGGGCAGGGAAAAATCACCTTCCATTGTGTTGCAAAGCCATATTGATATGGTTTGCGAGAAGAACTCTGATACCGTCCATAACTTTGAAAAAGACCCTATAAATGCTGTCATCGAAAAGGGCTGGCTGATCGCAAAGGAAACAACCCTGGGCGCAGACAACGGAATTGGTGTTGCTTTGCAGATGGCGGTACTCGCTTCAACAACTATTGAACATGGGCCCATTGAATGTTTGTTTACCGTTGATGAAGAGACAGGGCTGAAAGGCGCCTTTTCACTGAAACCGGATTTTCTTACCAGCCGCATGCTTATAAATCTGGATTCGGAAGAAGACGGTGAATTTACCATCGGCTGTGCTGGTGGAGGAGACACGGTGGCGAGGTTTTTATATAAAAAGGAATCCACTCCAGCCAACCATGAAGCGTTTCTGATCAACGTCAGCGACCTGCAGGGAGGCCATTCCGGGGAGGATATAAACAAAAACCGCGGGAACGCTGTAAAAATCCTGAACCGCATACTGTGGAATATCTCAAATAAGTTTGAAGGGCGGATCACGTATATCAAAGCCGGAAACCTGCGCAATGCAATAGCTCGGGAAGGAAAATCTAGTTGCGTAATACCGAAAAAAAATACCACCGCATTTGCGGCTTATTTCAATAAACTGGCAAAGGAAATCAAAGCCGAATACCAGACGAATGAGCCTAAGTTGAATATCACATGCACGGCAGCTAAAAAGCCGGCACAAGTGATCGATTTAAAAACCCAGCAGACCTTGCTGAATTGCCTATATGGCTGTCCGCACGGAGTTATCACCATGTCGCCGGACATACAGGGCCTGGTACAGACTTCTACCAACCTGGCTTCGGTAAAGATGAAAGGCGATAAAAAGGATGAAGCCGATGATAAAGAAATTCCTTTGCTAAAAGAAAATGAAATCAAGATCGCTACCAGCCAGCGCAGCTCCATTGAATCAGCCAAACAGGATATGGTGGACATGGTGGATTGTGCATTTCAACACAGAGGGGTGAAGATCTCTCACGCAGACGGCTATCCGGGATGGAAACCCGACCTGAATTCCAAAATGCTGGCAGTTTCTAAAAAGTCGTATAAAAAGCTGTTTGGTTCGGATCCATTGGTAAAAGCCATACATGCCGGCCTTGAATGCGGGCTTATCGGTGAAAAATACCCGGGTATGGATATGATCTCATTCGGACCAACCTTAATGGGCGTTCATGCCCCTGGTGAAAAGATCGAGATTCATACCGTGCAGAAATGCTGGGATTTGCTGACGGATGTTTTGAAGTCTGTGTAACAGACAAATCATCTGAGCAATAAACCCTGAGCATTGAGTGTTGAAACATTGAACATTTACAATTCTCAAGTAAAGTAAGCTGAGGGCCATTTGCCAGGTAATGCTGGAAGTGCTAAAATCGGTTTAACAAGCTGTTGATCAATAATTGGAAAAGCCCGGAAACGGGCTTTTTTTATGGAACTCATCCGATGACTTCAAGTCATCGGATGAGCGAACTACAGATGAGTGCACAGTTTGATTATTATTATAACCCGATATCAAATCCCATTCTGATCACCGGATTGCTGTATAGGTTATATTGTGATTCATTGAAATTCCAAAGGATCATAAAGGTAATAGCCGACCTGCCGTAAACCCTTTGCCGATAACCGATACCGGCCAGAACGTTTGATAACGTGATCCATTCGGGCAACATCGTTGAGCTGAAAACATTGGTTTTGTATGCCATGTACTCATATTCGCCGTGCGCGAAGATGCTGTTATAAAAGGGGAAATGCAAATTAGTAAAGACTCTGCCGCCCAAAACATGCATCGTAGCGGGCGGAGCATACCTGCGGTCGCTGATAAACTGGTAGGTAAAGCCTACGCCAACCGAAATATTTTCAAGAACGTAATAACCGAACTGAGGTGACACATCAATCATGGTAACGGTTCCGAACTGCATCCCGAGGTTACCTCCGGTAAAAAAAGTCTTTTTAAATGCTTCCTGATAAGATGCTGTCTTGCTTTGGTTATTTTCTTCCTGGGCATTAACTCTTGTAAAGGGAACAAGTAGGCTTATAAATAGGATGAATAAACAAACGAGGGAAGGCCTTTTCATTTTTAGAGTTGTTTGGTATGCGAAGTTATAACTAAATACAGACCTAACAAATTATACTATTATAATAATGTATAGCAGCCTGCCAAATTTTATTTGAGGTTGCCAATTCGCTGATTGTGTGGGCGGGAAATAGCTGTGGCAGCCTTTGATGTTTAATCGTAGAAAAAAAAATTAAAAAATTCCTTGGAATTAAAAAAAGATGTTTATCTTTGCACTCCCGATTACAAAACGGGACAAAAAAAAACAGTTCTTTCAAATTATTTTTAAATTTATTTCACTGAAAATTAATGATTTAAAAAATATTTTCAAAAAAAGTGAAAAAAAATTTGGAGATAAAGAAAAAGGTAGTAATTTTGCACTCCCATTTGATAAGGATGGGAAAACAAAAAAAGAAAGTTCTTTGAAAATATTGAAGAAGGTAAGAACAGAGAAAGTATCTCTTGTCAATAACCTTGAGAAGAATAGTAAATCTTGAGAACATTTAAGATCAAATTTTACAATGAAGAGTTTGATCCTGGCTCAGGATGAACGCTAGCGGCAGGCTTAATACATGCAAGTCGAGGGGCAGCG
>Ga0209098_1002162_pt1 | contig 17654 bp, 15 predicted proteins | sample AD_JPNHW1_MetaG_FD_184429 | JGI IMG/M metagenome (GOLD analysis project Ga0209098, IMG submission 184429) | Active sludge microbial communities of municipal wastewater-treating anaerobic digesters from Japan - AD_JPNHW1_MetaG (SPAdes) (version 2) | ecosystem: Engineered > Bioreactor > Anaerobic... | reverse complement strand
GGGAACCTTTATGCCTTCATCCTCAAGCCAAATAGTGTCTTTCTCCTTCGTTCCCGGTACATTGCACAAATCCAAACCCGTATGCGAATAGTGTATGCCAAGCAATTTTGAAACATTTCCCGGGCCAATTCCCGATTTTGGTTTAAGTTTCTTTCCCAAACGCTTTTCAATCAGCACATTATCACCTACCGGAATAATACCCCGGATGAGCACCGCATGCGGCACGTCAGCTGTGTTGGTTACAATATTAAACAGTGAATGAATGCCATAGCAGAGATACACATATGCCGTTCCGCCCTGCCAATACATTATTTCAGTCCTGGCAGTCCTCCGCCCCCCGAACGCGTGCGAAGCTCGGTCGGCTATCCCGGCATACGCTTCCGTTTCCACGATCATGCCAGAAGTAATTCCACCATCTATCATCGAACAAAGCTTCTTTCCCAGCAAGTCACGTGCTATCTGAACAACGTTATCACCAGTATAAAAGTCGCGAGGTATTATCACTTATCATCCTGATTTTATAACACTTATAAACTTAATGAGATTTGAGGGAATAGTGACCCAAATCGTCTGCATCAATCACCTGGTTATCGGCCATCAAACGCAGCACCTTCAGCAATTTATCTTCCTTTATTCCTCTGACAACCGAAAAGATATCGTACAAACCGGCTGGTTTGTTTCCAAGTATCTCAAGTACAACCTTCTCGATTTTACTATATTCGGCAGTTGAAATCTCTGTTCGTGCCTTTTCTATGCATGTATCGCAAATTCCGCAGCGCGGAGAGTTCTTTTCGCCGAAATATTCCAGCAACGTCTGACTCCGGCATGCCAATGGCGACGAAACAAACCTGATAACATCCTCGAGCCTTCGCGCAGCATCTTTTTTTCGGTTATAATACGCCTCATTCGAAAAGCCAATATCATCGGAAGCCATTCGTTCACAAGTAAATACAAGCTGGGAACCTTTGCGCTGGGGTATGTATTCCAGAACGCGCAATTGGTGCAGTCGTTTCAGTTTGCCGGTTATATCATGTGTTTGCAGGTTCAGTTTCCGGGCAATATCAGGTTCACTCAAGGGTACAAAATTTGAGAAAACACCTGAAAATGAACGAAGAATCACCTTGATAAGTTTGTCAAATTCCTCATGTTCAACCTGGAAACGATAAAGGTCCTCTTTCCCGGCCAGGAACATCACTTTTGACATATTTTCAAAAGCATCATCAACGGCTACAAGTCCTTCCCTCTCAAGAATTTTAAGTGAGGAAAACACTGTGAGTGGCTTCAGTTTATATGACGAACAGAAATCGTTAAGGTCAAAATCGAAAACGATATCACGGCCACTGCCTACGGCCACCTGGTAGTAATTTCCTATTGACTGGTACACTTTGCGAATGAACTCAGGATCGGGCCACGACATCTCGAACATGTGCCGGGCATCGAGTATATCTGCCTGGTTATGAATGAGAACCGCGTATGACTTCTTGCCGTCGCGCCCGCCTCTGCCGGCTTCCTGGAAATAGGCCTCCAGCGTATCGGGCAAATCGAAATGAACCACAAACCTCACATTTGGCTTATCAATGCCCATCCCGAAAGCATTTGTCGCCACCATCACCCGCTGTTCCTCTCTCATCCATGCGCGCTGACGCAGGTTACGGGTAGCCGTATCGAGGCCTGCGTGATAAAATGTTGCGGGTATGTTATTCGAAATCAGGTATTCTGCTATCTCTTTGGTTAGCCTCCGGTTACGCACATATACAATTCCGGGGCCCTTCACCGAGTTGCATACCCTGAGCAATTTCCCGAATTTATCTTCTTCGCGGGCTACAACATATGCCAGGTTAGGTCTTGAAAACGATTTCTGCAGAACGTTTTGCTTTTTGAAGTTAAGCTTCTGCTGGATATCCTTAACAACCTGGGGAACTGCCGTAGCTGTAAGCGCCAGCACAGGCGTTTCGGGAAAATACGGCCTGATGTCGGCAATTTTGAGGTACGGGGGCCTGAAATCATATCCCCATTGTGAAATGCAGTGAGCCTCGTCCACAGCCAGGATGCTCACCTTCAGAAACCGCGCAATTTCGGCAAATTTCCGGGTAGTGAGCCTTTCGGGTGAAACATATAGGAATTTTATACTCCCGCTCACACCAAGGTCAAATGCGATATCGATCTCGTGCCTGCTCAACCCTGAATGCACAGCAATAGCAGGAATATTCCGGGCTTGCAGGTGTTCTACCTGGTCAATCATAAGGGCGACCAGGGGTGTGATAACAATACACAAGCCATCGAGACAGAGCGCCGGTACCTGGAAACATATTGACTTGCCTCCGCCTGTTGGCAAAAGCGCCAGTGTATCGTGGCCGGTAAGTACCGACATGACGATTTCTTCCTGCAAAGGCCTGAACGAATCATAGCCCCAGTATTGTTTAAGTATCTCGCGGGGATTGGCTGGCATGGTGCGAAGGTAGGGAATGTTAGCAGGATAAAGTTTGAAAGTTTGATCCTTCGGCAAGCTCAGGGTAAAAGTTTGAGAGTTTAGGGCTATCCTGGCACCTGGTCCCGATAGCTATCGGGACTGGCACCTGGCACAATTCATAGTTGTTAAATAGGTTGCCCCATTAGCTTTTGGCATCAGCACCAGGACCAGAACTGGTTAAAAGTCGGGTTTTGTTTTTTGTAAATAATTGGGTATCGGGATTATTGTGGTCAAAGATTGAATGAAACAGTGAGTCCATAAACCGGAACTATTTGAATTTCAGCCCAATTTTGCATCGGAATACACGAGATACCAGGACGAATTTGCGGGTTACCCAAGGCTTTTCTCACCTTTGATATCCTTACACTTTGTATGGTAATCTCCGTGACACCGGCAGGCACTAATCCAACAACAGAAATGACCAGCAATGAAGCTCCCAGGGCTGATACCATGCCGCTTCCTTCATCATTTCCTGATTTATTTGCTTTATAAATAAGCAAAGCGCCACCGGCTGCTGCTGCCGGCACAACCACTGAATATGTAATAATGGTTTTTCGCCTTTGATCCTGCAGATATCGCAAACCCATTTCCAGCTGCTGCTTACTCAGATCGTCAGGAGAATGAACCCCAAATTGCTTGTAGTACCATTGAGCATCAGTACTTTGCAGAAATCCCAGAGTCAGGAACAACAGGAGTAACAGCTTTTTCATCATCAGAACCAATTTTGAATAAAACTACAATTTAATCGCAATAACCTGACTGTTGTTCAAACTTTTAGGCTGCATCATGCTAAAATTTCAGCTTTCTAAATCCGAAGCAATTAACCTCCTCACACCGTATCTTTCACTCCTCCAACACACTCAAGTGCTCATTAACTTTAAACTTTAAACCACAAACTTTATACTTTAAACTTCATCTCTCTTAACTTTGCCACATGAGAATCTTCCTCGTAGGATATATGGGTTGCGGCAAGACAACACTGGGCAAGAGCCTTTCGGATCAGCTCGGATATAACTACGCCGATCTTGACACTAACTTTGAGGAACGTTATAAAATCAGTGTTGCCGATTTCTTCTCCAGATATGGGGAACCTTTGTTCAGGCAGATTGAACAAAAACTATTACATGGATACCTGGCTTACGACGACCTGGTAATATCAACCGGAGGAGGCACAGCCTGTTATTTCGACAACATGGAATTCATGCTTCAACACGGCATCACCGTTTATCTTTTGATGAATCCCGAACAACTTGCAGCAAGGCTTTCAGTGTCAGGAAGGAAGCGCCCGCTGCTTCAATTAAAGCAAGGAGAAGAACTGGTGAATCACATCTCCGGTCACCTCGCTCAACGGGAAGTTTTTTACAGGAAATCTCATATTATTTACGACGGGACGAATCCAAGCGCCGGCGATCTGGCAGAAATGATCCGCAACCATGCCCTTTTAATCCCTTAGTTTCAGCAGGGCAACATTCTCAACATGATGGGTATGCGGGAACATATCCACCGGTTGCACAGCTTCAACAGTATATTTTTCTGTGAGCATGGCTATATCTCTTGCCTGGGTGGCTGGATTACAGCTTACATAAACGATTTTCGGCGAACCAATAGCCAGCAGTTGATCGATCACCTTTGGGTGCATTCCCGATCTCGGCGGATCAGTAATAATTACATCGGGCCGCCCGTTCTCCCTGACAAATTCATCGTTAAGCAGTTTGGCCAGGTCACCGGCATAAAATACTGTATTGTTTATACCATTGTAATCCGAATTCACGTGAGCATCTTCTATAGCTGACTCAACATACTCAATACCAATGACTTTCTTAACTGATTTAGCAACAAAATTCGAGATTGTGCCTGTGCCGCAATAAAGATCATAAACCAGTTCATCACCCCTGAAACCGGCAAAATCATAGGCTGTTTTATAAAGATAGTAAGCCTGCAACGGATTAGTCTGGTAGAATGACACAGGGCCGATCTTGAAACGTAACCGTGGCCCGCCATGAGGATCGGGCATCTCTTCAATAATGTAGGAATCACCCTTCCAAAGATGCACATGCAGGTCAGTGATTACATCGTTTTTCTTGGTATTGAGAACATACATAAGCGAAGTAATCTCAGGGAACTCTTGATGGAGAAAATCAAGTACAAGTTTCATTTCTTCGTCGAATTCCGGCCTTGCAAAAACCACGATCACCATCAGGCCACCTGTGATTGTACTTCGGATAATCAGGTTACGGAGGAACCCCTCGTGAATGCGGGTATTGTAAAAAATAAGGCTGTTTTCAAGAGCAAACTTCTTCAATGCCAGTCTTATACGGTTCGAAGGTTCGGGTTGCAGGTAGCATTGTTCGATGTCGAGAATGCGGTCGAAAAGCTGGGGCAGGTGAAAACCCAGCCCGTTCATCTGCCTTGCTTCGGGGCTTTTTTGCATGTCCTCATCGGTAAGCCAGCGCCTGTCGGAAAATGTAAATTCGAGCTTATTGCGGTAGAAGATGGTGTTTTCAGACGCAATTATCGGCTTAACTTCTGGAAATTGAAACCGCCCGATACGGGTAAAATTATCAGTTACCTGTTTCTGCTTGTATTTCAACTGATCGCTGTATGGCATGTTCTGCCACTTGCAGCCTCCGCAAATACCAAAGTGCCGGCAAAAAGGTTCCGTCCGGGCTGGCGAGTATGAATGGAATTTTACTGCTTTCCCTTCCAGAAAATTCTTTTTACGGCTGACAACCTGAATATCAACTACATCGCCAGGAATAACATAAGGTACAAATACTACCATGTCATCAACCCTGGCTACCGCTTTGCCCTCAGAACCGGCATCAAGGATTGTAACATGTTCAAGAAAAGGAAGAGGTTTTTTGCGCATTAAATTACGGCTGCTAATTATGGGAACTATATTATTTGGTTTGTTCAGATTTGAGATTCAGACTGCCTTTTTGAGAAATGTCTTGAATCACCCCATTCGCCGTAGCCAACCATGCAACCGGCACTATGAATCTGATTTTCAAGGTTTCGTATTGAATCCTCTACTTGTTCGTTGGTTCCGGGTTTGTTTTCGTAGAGAAGGTAACCTTCCCGGTATTTCAACGGCGTAAGATTGGGCATAATAATGTTGGCTCCAGCCCTTAGCGCTTTTTCACGGCCGTCCTTTGCCAGCGTCTGCATGGCTGTGGTCGCCGCAATATTCACATCTTTCATGGTAATGCGCAGCAGTGCAACCATTTTCAGCGATAACAGCAACCTGTCTTCTTTTGGCATCAGCAGGTCACGATGCTTGTACAACGGGGTTTCGGCATGCTCTATATAAGGCCCCATTCCGGCCATATCAATATCATGTTCTTTGAAAAACTGCAGGTCTTCGGCAAGGTCCTCACTGGTTTGAAAGGGCAAGCCAATCATCACTCCTGATCCCACATTGTAGCCGACTTTACGAAGCAACGAAAGAGCTTCGAGCCGCTGGTCGTAGTCGTGACGGGCATCCTGTGGGTGGATTTTGTAATACAATTCACGATTTGAAGTCTCAATGCGCAACAGGTACCGGTGCGCTCCCGCTTCAAACCAACGTCGGTAAGTCTCTTCCGTTTGTTCACCCATCGAGAGTGTGATTCCCAGCCTGTCTCCCGAAAGGGTTTTTATCTTCTTCAATAGGGTTTCAACGTATGCAATGAACCTCTTATCGATTCGTTCACCCGACTGCATTACTATTGACCCAAAACCATTGTCGAAAGCATAACGGGCAGCCTCAAGTACCTCGGGCTCTGTTACCACGTATCGCACAGGGTTTCTGTTTCCACGCCTTATACCACAGTAGTAACAGTTCTTTGAACAAATGTTCGAAAGCTCAATCAGCCCGCGGAAAAACACTTTATTGCCTACAAACTTTTCTTTGATTTCAGCGGCTTTCTGAAAAATCAGCTCCGAATCTTCAGTACCGGCATTCAGCAACGTTACCAGGTTTTCTTTGGTGTACAGTTCCGATTCCAGTATTTCACTAACCCTTGACGGCATGGTTATGCATTTGCCTGCAAAGGTAAGCTTTCCGGTTATATGAAACGGTGCGGCAGAGAGCAGCGACAGCGACTTCCTTAAGAATCTTATACATTGAAATTCAATCAGTACCTTAATGAATTCGTATCTTTGATTGATAAAACATAAAGCATGTTGAAGATATTTTCGACCGAGCAAGTCAGGAACGCTGACGCATATACCATTGCCAATGAACCAATTGCTTCAACCGACCTGATGGAGCGTGCAGCCACAGCCTGTTATGAGAGGATAAAAGCTGGACTGAATAAGGACTTTAAGCGGGTATTGATATATTGCGGGCCAGGCAACAACGGCGGCGACGGACTGGCAATAGCAAGAATGCTTTGGAGAGACGGAACCGATGTGGTGGCTGTTGTTGATGCAGAAGCTGAACCAACTCCTGATAACAGCATTAACCTTGAAAGATACCAGAAATCAGGCGGTATAACAGCCACACTTTCCGAAAAGCCTGCCATCACTACTGATGATCTTGTGATAGATGCGATATTTGGTTCAGGGTTATCGATACCTGTCAAAGGGAAATGGGCTGACATCATCGCTGAGATCAATGAAAGCAAAACGATAGTTGTATCCATCGACATTCCATCCGGTTTGTTTGCCGACAAGCCTTCCGACCCCGGAGCCGGAGCCATTGTGAAGGCTGATCATACCCTTAGCCTGCAGTTCCCGAAACTGGCTTTTATGTTTGCCGAAAACGACGAATTCGCCGGCCTCTGGGAAGTGATCGACATAGGGTTGCACAAAGGCTTAATTGAATCAGAAAAGTCAAAGGATTTCATGGTGACCTTAGACGATATCAGGCTGATAGTGAAGCCGAGGAAAAAGTTTTCGCATAAAGGTTCATATGGCCATGCATTGCTTATAACCGGCAGCCAGGGAAAAACAGGAGCTGCGGTGCTGGCATCGAGAGCCTGCCTTCGGTCAGGAGCCGGGTTGGTAACTGCTCATGTGCCTTCGGGCAGTGCAGGCATTTTACAAACCGCCGTGCCCGAAGCAATGGTTTCGGCTGACATCTGGGAAGATGCTTTCACCACTTTGCCGCAACTCGACCGCTACACTGCTATCGGCTGCGGACCTGGTGTTGGTTTAGCTGCGAAATCCCAGAATGCTTTGAAACTGCTCATCCAGGAAACACAGGTTCCTCTTATTCTTGATGCAGATGCGCTGAATATCCTCTCGGAAAACAAGACGTGGCTCGGCTTTTTGCCACAAGGCACAATTCTCACACCTCACCCGAAAGAATTTGAAAGGCTGGCAGGAAAAATTGTCAATAGCTTCGACCGGCTTGAAGTGTTGCGTAAATTTTCGGCCAGGTTTCGATGCTATGTTGTGCTGAAAGGTGCTAATACAGTGATAGCAACACCCCGGGGTGATTGCTATTTCAACCCGACAGGTAATCCCGGCATGGCAACCGGCGGAAGTGGTGATGTGCTGACAGGTATCATTACGGGACTCGCCGCGCAAGGTTACTCGCAACTGGAATCGTGCCTTCTCGGTGTTTACCTGCACGGGCTGGCAGGCGATATTGCGGCTTCAAAATCAGGCTGCGAGGCGCTGATTGCCGGCGATATTATCGAAAAAATGGGGAAAGCCTGGAAAATACTCCATGGCGAAAGAAAACATAACTAATTATCAGGCAACCAGTTCCTTTTCTATTTCATCATCCGACCGCAGATTGTGAATAATGAATTTCTGCCGGTCGGGCGTGTTTTTACCCATGTAATACGAGAGCACCTTGTGAATATCTCCTGAATGCTTCAGTATCACAGGGTCAAGGCGCATATTCTGATCTATGAAATGCTTGAATTCATCAGGTGAAATCTCTCCCAGCCCCTTAAAACGGGTAATCTCAGGGTTCGGGCCAAGTTCTGCAATGGCTTTCACACGTTCCTCTTCCGAATAGCAATAAATCGTTTTTTTCTTATTCCTTACCCTGAAAAGCGGGGTTTGAAGGATATAAATATGCCCAGCTTTTACGAGGTCAGGGAAGAACTGAAGGAAAAACGTAAGAAGCAGAAGCCTGATGTGCATACCATCCACGTCAGCATCTGTTGCAACGACTATGTAATTATAACGAAGGTTTTCAAGGTCATCTTCAATATTCAGTGCGGCCTGCAGCAGGTTAAATTCTTCATTTTCATAAACCACCTTCTTACTCATTCCGAAGCAGTTAAGCGGTTTTCCCCTGAGGCTGAAAACTGCCTGGGTATTCACATCACGGCTTTTGGTAATCGAGCCGCTGGCCGAATCGCCTTCGGTGATAAACAGGGTGGTTTCGAGGCGGCGTTCATCGTTGCTGTTATAATGAACCCTGCAGTCGCGAAGTTTCTTGTTGTGTAGGCTTACTTTTTTAACACTCTCCCTGGCCAGTTTCTTGATATTGGCCATCTCTTTCCGCTCTTTCTCGTTCTGCAATATTTTGCGATACAGCGCTTCAGCCGTTTCGCTGTTCATGTGCAGGTAATTATCGAGCTTCTTTTTGAGGATATCGTTTACGAACTTATTGATGGTAACCCCTCCCGGCTCCATATACTGTGAACCAAGCTTGGTCTTGGTCTGCGATTCAAATACCGGTTCGTTTACTTTCACGCTTACCGCAGCTATTATTGAGGAGCGGATATCGCCGGGTTCGAAATCTTTGCCGTAAAATTCACGGATGGTTTTCACAATGGCTTCGCGGAAAGCAGAAAGATGCGTGCCTCCCTGCGTTGTGTGCTGCCCGTTTACGAATGAGTAATACTCCTCCCCTGACTGTCGGCTGCTGTGAGTAAAGGCGCACTCAAAGTCCTCGTCCTTGATGTGTATGATAGGAAACAGCAACGGATTGCCGTTAATCGCCCTTTCGAGCATATCCAGAAGGCCGTTCTTAGCCTGGAAACGCTGGCCGTTGAAGTTGATAATGAGCCCAGTATTGAGATAGCAATAGTTCCACAGCATCTGCTCAATGTACTCGGGAATATAGTGGTAATTGCCAAAAAGCAACTGGTCGGGGACGAATGTTATCAATGTTCCGTTGCGCTGGTCACTCAGTTCCTCGGGTGAATCCGAAACAAGGTCACCTTTCTGAAAATCAGCCGATTTCACCTTGCCATCCCTGAAAGATTGAGCTTTAAATTGACTGGATAAAGCATTGACTGCTTTGGACCCAACACCATTCAAACCAACGGCTTTCTTAAATACTTTGCTGTCGTATTTGGCGCCGGTGTTGATCTGTGAAACGCAGGCAACAAGTTTCCCCAGCGGAATACCCCGGCCGTAATCGCGCACAGTCACCGTGTGCTCCCTGATGGTCACATCGATGGAACGCCCATGCCCCATCATGTACTCATCGATAGAATTATCGATAATTTCTTTTAAAAGAACATAGATACCATCGTCGTGCGACGAACCGTCACCAAGCTTACCGATATACATACCCGGGCGATGCCGGATGTGCTCGTTCCACTTCAGCGATTTAACGCTGTCTTCATTATATTGCTCGACTGTATCAACCATTGCCCGGCAAAAATAGCGGTTTGAAAAACATCTTAAACACCCGTTAAATAAGAGTTATCACCTGAGTTATGCACAGGTTCAGTTGAGAATTGATCCCGATAGCTATCGGGATTGAAAATTGAAAATTAGCATCAACCATTTCGGTTATTATTCCGGGTTCAATATGCTAAACTTTTTAGATAAATGACGAATATAATATTGATCATAGCTGATCTATGCAATAAATAATTGCTCTTCAATGACATGATTTCACATCATTGCCTGAATATCCAGATACCTTTAAAATCAGCAGTAAGCTTATTGAGTTTCTTTTGAGCTTCGTCACGGGTGGTATATTCTCCAATGGTTACCCGGAATACATTCTCACTGGTAAGGATGGCTGCATCTTTGTGACCTTTAGCCCTGAGTTCTTCAACCCGCTGAATAGCCTGTTCCTCGCTGCGGAAGCTGCCAATGACAAGGTAAAACTGACCTGTTTTTGCTTCAACAACCGGTTTCGTTTGTGAGCTTTCCTGAACAGGTGCATTCTGCTGTTTCTTGGTTTCGGACGCCTGCTTCTGAACTTTTGACTGATCCGGTTGCAATACCTTGGCCTTTTCATTACCAGCCTGAACTGCTGCCGGACCTTTCAGCACCAGTGAATCTGTTCCGCACAATTTGAAGTCGGCTGGTGCATCAGGTTTATCGCCAAGCCAAACAATCGCATATCCATCGTTTAGAGCGACGCCCATTGCTTTCCACTGCCTGGCCTGCCATTTGTCCTGGTTAAGGAATACACTTTCCGAAATCGGTGTCGATCGCCATAATTCCATCGCCGCTATCGGTATAGCCGTTTCTTCACTCCAATAAACCACTTCATAACCCGATCCCTGGTATCCGGTCAGTTCTTTGGGTTTGTTGCTCATGCAAGCGATTCGTGCAGGATCTTTTGAGTAACAGCATGATTTCCAGTTACCCTTATCGCTCCAGCTATGCACACCACAGTCGTTTTCAGCTGCATTTGCTGAACGAAGGTCATCAATGTGAAGAGTTGCCACAAAGCAAAGTGAGCGCGAAAGCGGTATAACCGGAAGTTTGTTGGAACGGCGAAAATCGTTGATCATGTTAAACAGGATCAGAGCATCGGAACTGATACAAAATTCAGCCGGGACGACAGGTTTTGTTTCTTTGCTAACTGAGTTTTCCTGAGCATATACAGAAAAAGAAGCTAATAATAGCAGGATAGCCAAATAACTTTTCAATGTTCCATTCGTGAAAATGAAAAACATTTTCCGGGCTTTTACAGCACCGAAATGTTCCGCTGATATGTTCCGGTTTTTACTCACGACGCAGGCAGGAAGCAAAATTAATTGCAGGTTAATGCTTTAGGTTGCTGCAAAAATACAACTACCGCAACGAAATATCATCAACAAAATTCACAGCGATGAAAATAGTTTGCACCGAAAACATTTCAGTCCGGCAAATGTTCAGAAAACCCAGTTGAAGTCATAAACACAAGCCGCTGAAAACTGTTATCAATTATTCCTAATTTTGTATTTATTGCCTATTAAACTTGCCAGCGATGCACAATGATGTTAAGAAAGTATTCATGAAAGAGGCGATCCGGCTTGCCGGCATGAATGTGGAAAATGGAAACGGCGGTCCCTTCGGAGCTGTAATTGTGCGAGATAACAAAATCATTGCTACCGGGTTCAACAGGGTAACCGAGATCAACGATCCTACTGCGCACGCCGAAATTGTTGCAATACGCAATGCATGCAGCACCCTGGGTACATTTGACCTGACCGGATGCGAAATATACAGCAGTTGCGAACCATGTCCCATGTGTCTCGGGGCCATCCTCTGGGCCAGGGTTGATAAGCTTTATTATGCAGCCGACAGGCACGATGCAAAGGCAGCCGGCTTCGACGATGAATTGTTCTATTCAGAAATTTCTCTTCCACCCGCAAAACGAAAACTCTTTTCAGAAGAACTTGAGAAGGAAGACGCTGTAGGAGTGTTTAACAAGTGGATCAACTCACAGAATAAAATTGCTTACTAACCAAAGCCTCTTCTGCTGCTGAGAAACCCGTTATTCAAAAGGATGATCACGGTCAAAATCGGGCCGGTAATTTTCGTGACTTTCCATTTCCTGCAGCCAGCCTTTGCGAAAGCCAAGTTTCAGCATTTCGTCAGCCACAGCCTGATATTCGGCAGGTAATAACATGCGGCCCAATTTCTTATGACTTTTCACCAAAGGTGTCGGCCAATATTGCGACATGAGCGAAATGGTGAGAGAAGATGATACTTCCCCGGCAATCATCCGGAGCACGCCGATACTGTTATCAACATGACCGGGCAAAACAAGGTGGCGGACAATTATTCCCCTTTCGGCTATGCCATTGTCATCCATCAAAACAACAGAACCTTTTTGCCGGTACATTTCTTTTAAAGCCGCCAGGGCAATTTCAGGATAACGGGGCGCATCAGAAAATTCACGTGCCAGCTCATCACTGGAATACTTAAAATCAGGAAGATAGATATCAATATAGGATTCGAGCGATTTAAGCGTTTCTACTTTATCATAACCGTTTGTATTATAAACGAATATGGGATTCCGGCTTTCATCGCGCAACGCATCGATGATCGCCTTCACATGAGGCACATAATGTGTGGGTGAGACAAATCCTACGGCATGACAACCTTTATCGAGCAGGCCGGTGATTTGCCTTATCACCTCGCTAAATTCCAACGTTTGGCTGCTGCCATGTTCATCACGGCAACTTATCTGCCAGTTCTGGCAGTAAATGCATCCCAGGTTGCATTTCGAAAAGAATACATTGCATATGCCGTTAATGCCACTGATTGCCGGCTCTTCACCTTTATGAATGCAAATAGAACTTATATTGAATCCCGCATCAGACCTGCACCAACCCAGGCGATTGCTATAACGATCGGCCCTGCATTCGCGCGGGCAAATGCTGCAATTGCTTAACTCACTGGTAAAGTCAGGGTATTGAAATGGAACCGTCAACTTGAACAACTTACTGCCCGGCAAAAATACCTATTTCTTAACTGGTTTAAACAGGTATGACGTATTGTAACAACTTCACCGCAGATGCTTATTCAAGCGAATTATAGTAATTGACAAGGTCTTTAAGATCGTCAACCGTTTTAACTTTTTTCCCGGTCTTTTTGATGTAAGCATCTATTTCATCCCTGTGCTCACACAATCCCTCAAGTGCACTTTTTTTGCTGCAAAGCACCTTAAATGCCGGATCGGTACCTTTCTTCAGGAAGTAACAGTCACTCACATAATACTTGTCCTTGCTGTCATCCTCCTCCCCTTTCAGGTGAAATGTGACAGCGCGCTTCAACAGAAGGTCGGTTTTACCTGAAACAAGTACTTCAAAAAAGCCTTCTTTTACAAGGCCTGAACACTCGAACGGCTGGTAAATAAAAGTGTGCCCGTCGAACGAAAGTGAACTAAGCTCCTCTGGCCGGGCAATGGCCATTGTATCTTTACCATCAGTCATTTGCATCTGGTCAGCGTAAATATCATACCTGAAATTGCGCCCTTTAATATGTGATCCGTCGCGCAGTATGATGATTCCTTCGGGCCAGGAGGAACCAAGATACAGGTTTCCTAAGGTACCTTCTATTTTCGCCTCCCTGGTTGTAAGTGATGAACTGCTGCCGGTAACGAAACCATCACCGCCGCCGGTTTTCGTTTCGGTATATGCATCCGCAGGCTCCTTCTGCTTATCTTTAACCTGCGAAACAGCAATCAGTGGAATTGCAAGCAGCATAGCCACAATCAATTGATACATGCCTGTTTTCATGGTTTTTCAGATTTAATCCTATAAATTTACACAATATTCATATGAATTCCTAGCAGATTTTAATTTCTCTGTGGCGAATGACTGCCAAATCACATGAAACACCTTACAGTCATACGATTAATAATATCGCAGTGAACAAGGCTTCTAATCACAACTCGTTATTATGTTCAACATGAGCTAAAACCTGATAACTTTATTGGCTCGTTAAACTAAATGCATGTCATTGCCTGACAGAGAAAATATCGTGCAGGAATCGCCGGTCATCCAGACCACAGATCTCACTTTCGCATACACAAAACCCGAGGTGCTTCACCACATAAACCTGAGTGTACCAAAAGGGAGCATCTTCGGATTTCTTGGTCCGAATGGAGCCGGGAAATCAACAACAATCAAGGCTTTGCTTGGTTTGCTGAAAGTAAAACCCGGCATGATAAATTTGTTCGGAAAAGAATTGAACAACAACCGGCTCGATATACTGCAAAGGACCGGCGCAACCATTGAAATACCTTCGATTTATGAGCACCTGAGCGCCCGCAGGAACCTGGAGATCACACAACGACTCAGGAGATTGCCTGAGTCACGTATTGGTGAAGTATTGGATATTGTAGGGCTCAGTGGTGACGATATCAAGCTGGTGAGGCAGTTTTCAACCGGCATGAAACAACGATTGGGCTTGGCACTGGCACTTCTTGGCAAGCCGGAGCTTTTGTTGCTTGATGAACCCATCAACGGACTTGACCCGGAAGGGATCAGGGAAATCAGGAACCTGCTGGTGAAACTTAACCATGAAGAAGGTTGCTCCATTTTTCTTTCGAGCCACATACTCGACGAAGTTGAAAAAATATGCACTCATGTAGCAGTAATTGATGCCGGCAAAATTATTTACCAGGGCGAAACATCAGGTATCCGGCAAAAAAACTCTCCGGGGAACGTTCTCCTGATGGAAACAAGTGACAATCCCGGTTGCATGAAGTTATTCCCTGACAGGCTGGCCGGAAAGACGGAGTCCTCAATCTCATTTCATTATCAATCGAGAGAGGAAATCTCACTGATCATCAGGAAAACTATTGAAGCGGGAATTGAGATATATTCAGCCAGGCCCGAATCGCAGCGACTTGAAGAATCGTTTTTCCAGCTCTTAAGCGGAGGAGGTGTATCATGAAAAAGGAATTGAAAACGCTGGCGCTGGTCATAGGCACAGAATTACTCAAGCTACGCAGAACCGTCGCATTATGGCTCACCATCCTCTACCCGCTCGGAACGGTTTTACTGGCCTCGCTGTTTATGTATTCGATGAGGAACAACAAATCATTCAGCCCGACCGCTACTATCAATAACATCAACAATGTGGCGGCATTTTTCCTGCCATTCTACGTTATTCTCACTATCAGTTTCTTTTGCCAGCTCGAGCACAGGAATAACCTTTTCAAGCACCTGATCTCATTGCCTGTGCCCCGCACATCCTTTTTCTTTGGCAAACTTATAGCATCATTGATGCTCGTCGCACTGGCATGGCTGCAAATGATACTGCTGACATACCTTGCCATGTTTGTCCTTGACCTGATCGTACCCAAACTCGCACTAATACAATCACTTGACCACCTGTATCTTCTCACAGCCCTGGGCCGGACCTTTCTGGCAGCAATTGCTATGGTGGTCATTCAATATTACCTGGGATTGCGAATGCGAAATGTGGTGGCACCAATTTCCATTGGCACTGCAATGGCCATTTTACCGATTGCTGTCTTGTTCATACTTGGAGTTACGGGGTTGCTCTCTAATCCGCGTGTACTAAGCTGGTTACCACTTTACAACCCGTACACCTACCCTTACTCACACGTTTTTAATATCATGAGCGGGCCATCGTATGAACTTGACCTGTTTCCCAGTGCTTCTCTTATTTACCTCCTGATAGCCGTTGTTTTAGCCATTGCCGGATCATACGAATTTAAAAACAGGAATTTCAAATGAAAATAAAGTTACTCATAATATCACTTATAGTCTTGTTAACAACAACTGTTTCCGCATCATCCATTGAAGTCAGCGGTGAAGTTTCGGGGCTGTGGTCAGTCGATACCGTGCTTGTTATGAGCGATTTAACGATCGCAGATGGCCAGTCGCTCGAAATTTCGCCCGGTACAAGAGTGATCTTCTGGGGGCATTTCAAAATTAATGTGCAGGGAAAAATTACGGCTTTGGGACTTGTTGGTGACAGCATCGTTTTTACTGTGCGTGACACCGCCAATTTTCATAACCAAACAACAGAGCGTGGTGGTTGGTTCGGGATACGGTTCACTCAAACACCGGTTACCAATGATACATCTGTATTTTCATACTGCAGGTTCGAATATGGGAAAGCGTTTGGTGATTCTATTCAGCAAAACGGGGGAACGATTTTTGCGCAGGATTTCAGTAAACTAAAGATAAGTAACTGCCTGTTTTTCAATAACTACAGCTTTGTTTCAGGAGGGGCTGTTTACCTCTGGAATTCAGATGCTGTTATCATAAACAACTCATTTATTGACAACTACGCCGGAAACACAGGCACCGTTTATGGTTATGGCGGAGGTTTGTGTGCCATGCACTGCTCTCCGGCTATCCTGGATAACTATTTCTCTTCAAACTCATCAACAGGTATAGGTGGAGGGCTATCAATGGATGATGCCGACCCGGTGTTCTACAATAACATTTTTGATGGAAATTACAGTGCCCTGGGCGGAGGATTGGGTATTTTAAGATCTTCACCGTCAACAACATTCTCAAACCTGCTTATTGTAAACAATGAAAGCCTTTTTTTTGGCGGCGGATTGTGTTGTATAAGGTCGTTTCCGGTGTTTTCAAACCTTACCGTAGCTGATAACTTGAGCAGCTATGGCGGCGGATTTTACTGCAACGATTCGGCCGTGCCATCAATGTATAATTCAATTATTTACAACAACGACGGACTTGGAACGAGTGTTTACATATGGGATGTCAGGTCAGCGCCAAACTTCTATTACTGTGATATCGAAGGCGGTGCTGAAGGTTTTGAGGGCAGTGGCGGTCATGAGGGCTATCATGGGGTGTACCAGAATAATATAGACAGCCCGCCCGGCTTTTATGGCACTGGTAGCTACCCATACCAACTTACTGAAAGTTCACCATGTATCGACAACGGTACGCCGGACGCCAATTTTTTAAACCTGCCTGAAGAGGATTTATCAGGGGCTCCAAGGATATGGAACAACCGGCTTGACATAGGTACCTATGAATTCAACGGAACTACCGGCATTCCTGAAACCAGGAAAACAGGCCTGGATATTACATTGGCTCCAAACCCGGTTATGGACAATCTTGAAATCAGATTCGGCGAAGTGACGCCCGAAATCCTTCATTTTGTAATCTTTAATCAGGAAGGGAAAGAAATCACCAGATTCGAAGTTCCGGCCGGAACGAAGCAATACACATTTCAGAACCCGGCAAACTCTGATACGGCGAAATCAGGTGTTTACTTCCTGAAATGCAGCAGCAATGAAACTATCGTCCTGAAATTCATCAAATTATAACCAGATGAGCGATCGCAGAACATTCATCAAAACGACAGGACTTGCAGCAGCAGGTATTTCTTTTGGAGGACTTTCACTGGCCAGAGGATTTTATCCGCCAGACAACTATATAAGTAAACGTCCAGAGCCACACAAAAGGAATTTTATCAGTAAAGCTGTGGAAGCCCGGATTGAACAGGTAAAAGCTTCTATCAAAGATCCGGAACTTGCCTGGATGTTTGAAAACTGTTACCCAAACACACTCGACACAACGGTTACATATTCGGAGCATGG
>Ga0209098_1002158_pt1 | contig 17671 bp, 7 predicted proteins | sample AD_JPNHW1_MetaG_FD_184429 | JGI IMG/M metagenome (GOLD analysis project Ga0209098, IMG submission 184429) | Active sludge microbial communities of municipal wastewater-treating anaerobic digesters from Japan - AD_JPNHW1_MetaG (SPAdes) (version 2) | ecosystem: Engineered > Bioreactor > Anaerobic >... | reverse complement strand
TGAAACAGACTTCCAGTGCGGTTATAAGCCTTATTAATACTTTTTGTATATGAATTAAAAAAATGCGAAAAAGCAAGATATGGTTTTTCCTGGTATTTTTTTTCTTTAATAATTGTAATATCTTTTATTTTCAAAAGCAAGTGAAAATGGTTTTTCATCAGACAATAGCAATAAATATCAGCGACATTGGTAAGATATTTTTCCATTAAAGAAAGAAAATAGGTGTAATTTCTATCTTCGACAAACAGGTTTTCCTTGTTATTTCCGCGATTAAAGATATGGTACATGGCACCCGATTCTATATTATCTATCTTCATAATATACAAAGTTTTCCACTAAAATAGTAAATTTTTTCAACACCTTTCACACCTAACAGGTTTTAAATAATTGAATATTCGAAAATTTTATTTACAAACCTCTTAGGTGTCGGTGGTTGATATTTGAAAAAATTTACTATTTTAGTAGTTCAAAAAATTACAAAATGTTTGCATTTGGAAATAAACACCCGTACCACGAGGTTGTCATGTCAACCCAGATTAAAAGCAATAACCCTGTTGCTCTTGCCATTCATGACCAGCGGCAATACGTTGTTGATGGATCAAAAAGCGCCACCTACTGTGGTAATTTGCGCTCCGGAGTAGGGATACCCTACGACATCACCACAAAATCAGGCAAACCCTTAGCAGATGATATGCTGGAAGTCATTGGTAAGGCATTTGAAAAAAACAGTGTTAAATTACACAAAGTAGTAACACGATCGGGACTAAGCAAAGAGGCGGTCATAGCCGAACTCGGAAAAACACAGGCGACACGGTCATTGTACATTAGGATACTGGAATGGAAAACCGACACCTACATGAAAGCGGACCTTTATTGCCTTGTTTTACTTCAGGTGCTGGACAACAACGGAAATGTCGTTGCTGAAAACAGTGTTAAAACAAGCCGCGAAGGTTTCGGAGGCAGCTTCTGGAGCCCTCAGAAAGCGGCAAAAAAGGGCGCCTTAAAAGCGCTGAAAATGAAAATGGAAGCATTGCTAAATGAACCGAACATTATAAAAGCTTTTGAATAAAAGATTTTGAGAATTTTTATCAAATCATTACATCGTAAAATATTACTTTTCACGATCATTCTTTTTGTCTGCTTTACCGGTAAGACACAGGAACAAATTATTCCGGTACAATGCGACAGTATTTACTATGTCTCCATTCTTGATTCGCTGAAAATAACTTTCCCAAACTGCAAGCATATTCCACAGGATTATGAGCTGGCTTTTTATACTGCAATTTCGCACTATCCGGAACTAAAGGAAACCAAAATTGAGATGAAGTTTAAAAAATTCAACTTTAGCATGGCTGCCCGTCCGGCAAAAAAATTGCTTGCTAACCGCAAGAAACGTATTTACCGTGTATATGCAAACATAAAAAAAGATTTCTCCGGGCTGTTACCGTCACGCTTGAACTACAACCAAAAAACAGGGATCATCGGACATGAACTGGGCCACATTCTCGATTATTCAAATAAGAGTTTATGTAAAATGATAGGAACCGGTATTGGATATTTGTCCAGAGCATACAGGCGAAAGCTGGAAGCAAAAACCGACATCAAAGCCATCAGTCACGGTCTCGGATGGCAACTGTATGATTTCAATAATTACCTTTATAACTTCTCAGATGCCAGCGAAAAGTATAAAAAGAAAAAAAAGAAAGTCTACCTGGATGAGAAAGAAATCAAAGAACTTATTATTAATAATTCAAAAAAATAAAACAATGAAATACCTGAAAGTACTGAGTTATTTAATTGTATGGTCAATAAGTATAAGTGCTTATTCGAACACTTATACCGTTGTCAATACGCTGAACAGCGGTACAGGTTCCTTAAGCGAAGCAATCACCAGCGCAAACAATCATTCAGGGGCTGATACGGTGGCTTTCAACATACCATTCTCTGATGCCGGATTTAACGGTACTGACAGTATTTGGATAATTACTTTAACATCAATGTTACCTTATATTGCAGATTATTCAGGCGGGCTAATTTATATTGACGGAAACACCCAAACAATTAATAAAGGGAATTGCAACCCTGATGGACCTGAAATAATTATACAAGACGGAAACGCCCTCACAACCTGTTTTGTAATTGCTTCTCCAAACAACACTATACGTTCATTAACGATTACAGGATTTACCTATGGAGTAACTTTATATAACAGCACCTGCACCAACAGCACCATCAGGGATATGTATCTCGGTACCAATTTCGACGGGACGCTTGCTGTTCCAAATGACTATGGAGTTGGTTTTTCAAACGGAGCAACAGGCAACCATGTCATCAATTGCCTGATCTCAGGAAATACTTTGGGTGGTGTCGGAATTTCCGGTTCAACGAACAATAATTTCAAAGGGAATAAAATAGGTACAGACCGCACTGGTACAAAGAAACTGCCAAATAATTACGGTATTGCCATTGATAATTCATCAGGAAACATCATCGGGGGAACCACAATACAAGACATGAACCTTATTTCAGGCAACCTCACATCGGGAATTGTCATAAACGGGACATCAGCATATAATACCCAGATCAAGGGAAATTATATTGGCACCAATATCAGCGGAACAGACAGTTTGCCTAATGGCTGCGGTATTATTCTGGCAGGTGCCAGAAACACTTCTATAGGAGGAAGTACCGCCGGATCGGGAAATGTCATTTCGGGCAATTATCAGGCAGGAATTGTCATGAATGGCAGCGGGACAAGAAATAATGATGTGAAAGGAAATTACATCGGGACAAATAAAGATGGGAACGATTTTATCTCCAATCATACCGGGGTGATGCTGAAAAGCAACAGCAACCATAACATTATCGGGGGCACAACTGCTACTGAACGGAATATCATCTCGGGAAATATCGAAATCGGAGTTTATCTCGAAGCCTGTGACAGTAATGCGGTCATGGGCAATTATATTGGCCCCGATGTTACCGGGAACGGATTCTTTGCTATCGGAGATTCTTTGATACAAGGTAACGGACTTGAACTCAACACCGTTTCACGATACAACATCGTTGGGGGAAATAACATCAATGAGCGAAATATCATTTCAGGAAATCGTGTTTATGGCCTGGTATATTATGGGAACAGTTCGTACAACAATACTTCGTATAACTACATCGGGGTTAATGCTGCGGGGAATCAGCGTCTCGGGAATGCCACAGGCATTTGTGTTGACGGGGGTTCAAACCATAACAGAATAAACAACAACGTACTTTCAGGAAATAAAAGTTACGGGATCTTTTTTGTGACCACAGGAACTTATTACAACGAATTCAAAGGAAATAAAGTGGGCGTTAACGCAACAAATACAGACACTATCCCCAATTATATCGGAATTATTTTAGGTGCAGGAACCCGATACAATGTTCTTGGCGGCACCGCCGCAGGGGAAGCCAATATCATCAGCGGCAACTACTATGATGGTATGGAGATTGCAGATTTGGGCACCGACCATAACCAGATCATTGGAAATATCATAGGGGCTTCGGCCCCGGGCGGTTTCGGAAACTATAATGGCATCGGTGTCGCGACAAATCCACGAAACAACACCATTTCATATAATACCATCAGCGGGAACAAATACATGGGTATCATTCTTTTCGAACATGCCGACAGTAATATTGTCTCGAACAACAAGATTGGTGTAACCGGCAACAATAACGACTCATGCGGGAACGGCGGCGCCGGAATAGCAATTATACAAGGATCTTCAAATAACATGATAGGCCCCGGAAACGTCATCGCGTATAATGATACTGCCGGAATAATAATTAACGACAATAACACCTTGAACAATACCCTCACCCAAAATGCCGTGTTCAATAACGGATTGGGCCAGATCGATATTTTTCCTCCAGGCCCCAACCCCAACGACCCGGGCGACCCGGATAGCGGCCCCAACCTTAAAATGAACCACCCTGATATTTTTTCGACAGGGTACAATCCTGCAAACGGTTCAACATTTATCGCTGGAATGATAGATTACAACTATCAGAATCCCGCTGGAATAAAAATCGAAATATTTTGTTCTTATACGGACTCTGCCGGAATCGGAAAATGTATGAACTACCTTGGAAGTACACTTGTAGATTCAACCGGAAACTGGACATTTTTCGCAAATAATATTTTACCGGGCGACTCCATTGTAACAACTGCAACAGACATTAATGGTAATACCTCCGAAATCAGCCCCGGCTTTTTTGTTATAACCGGTGTTAATGAAATTCCGGGCAACGAAGATCAGGCGGATGTATTCCCGAATCCTGCCCGGGAGAATTTCACTGTTAAAATAGCAACAAAAAATGCAAACAATGTTGAAGGAACTATTTATGATATCAACGGAAAATTTATCAAACAGATCTTTTCAGGAAAAACCATTGCCGGGATTAACCAATTCTATTGCAAAACCGAAGGGGTACCCGATGGGTTATATTTTGTGAAAGTTATTACACAAAGCACCACTTACATTCGAAAACTATACATTATCAGGTAAATCAACATATATGCGTAAAATTTTCTTAATGATCATTAGTTTCAGCTTTTCATTAGCCAATGCTAATGATTTTACAGTAACCAACACCGGAGACAGCGGCAATGGCTCATTGCGCAATGCAATCACCCTTGCCTGTGCCACGCCGGGAACTTCGCACCAGATACTGTTTGATATATCAACTGCCGACCCGAATTACAATACCGTACAAGGCACATGGACGATCAGGCCGCTTTCGACAATGCCATATATCAACAAAAACAACATCACGATCGACGGCACATCACAAACTGCCAATCATGGGAACACCAACCTTCAGGGTCCTGAAATTATCCTGGACGGAACCAGGACAATTGATTTTGCTTTTCATATCTTCAACGCTTCCGGCGTAACTATTAAGGGCTTTGTTATCTGCAATTTCACCTATGGCATTCAAATATCACAAATGACGGCAAATGCTTCACAAAACAATGTTATTAAAGGAAACTATATCGGCACAAACTATAACGCAAGCGACACGTTGGGCAATGCGATAGGCATTGAGATCATTGGTAATCCGCAATATAATATCATAGGCGGGAATACCCCCGCAGACAGAAATATTGTGTCGGGGAATAACCACATTGGAATACGTATAGCTAACGCTAATAATAATACAATAATAGGTAATTATGTGGGTACCGATAGGACAGGAACCTATGCTTTGCGGAATTATGACGGGATCAGCATCGAGGGAACATCTAAAAATAATATCATTGGCGGATATACAGTAGGAGAACGGAATCTTGTTTCCGGCAATGTCGCATACGGAATTCCGGTTTTCGGAGCCGGTTGCGACAATAACGTCATTATTGGAAATTATATAGGGACTGATATTACCGGGACCATGGCAATTCCCAATACTTACGGAGTGTTGTATGATGATGGCGCAAAATATAATATGCTTGGCGGCAGGAAAAACGGTGCGGGAAACCTGATATCGGGCAATAGCGGATACGGAGTTTTTTTATACAATAACTCCACCAACAGCGATACGGTCACAGGAAACCTGATAGGAACAAAAGCAAATGGCACAGAAGCTTTGCCAAACACCATCGGCATTGTTATTGACGGAATTCCAAGATACCATCTTGTTGACAGCAATGTGATCTCAGGTAACATACAACAGGGCATCATGATACATGCCACAGGAACAGATCATAATGTAATTACCAGAAATAAGATCGGTACGGACATCAGCGGTACGCTTCCTTTGCCCAATGGCATTGACGGCATCCGCATTGGCGAAGGCCCCAGGAACAACCTTATTGGCGGTCTGCCTGATAAAGGAAATATCATCGCTTTCAACGGAGGAAACGGTGTTACTGTGATGACTGAAGGAGATTATTATAACAGGATCTCGGCAAATTCCATACATCATAACGGAGGTTTGGGTATTGACCTTTATCCTATGGGAGTCACGACCAATGATGCCAATGATGTTGATACCGGGCCTAACATGCTGATGAACTTTCCGGTTATTACGCAAGTGGTTTATAATGACATTTCCGGAAATTTTGAAATATCAGGAAATATAGAAACTCCAAACCCACAATATGCAACCATCGAACTTTTTGCTTCTGATAACGATGCCTCGGGTTATGGCGAAGGAGAAAGGTATCTGACAAATATCAACCCGGATGCATCCGGAAATTTTAACGCAATTGTCTTGGGAGGCATTATCTGGGGAGGATATAAAATAACGGCCACAGCCACTGATTCCTCAGGGAATACTTCAGAATTTTCTGCTTCCGCCATGGTCAGTGGTATCAGTGAAGCAAACCACACAATGCTGTTTTCTGTGTATCCGAATCCCGTGAAAAACAATATCAATATCCAGTTTGATAAAAATTACGGAACTATACAGATCAGTATTTTTGAACCATCAGGAAAAATAGTTTTTTCGACTCAAAAAAACATCACTGACAATATGTTTACAACATCATTAAATGTCGATTTTCTAAAAAATGGAATGTATTTTGTGCATGTTGCCGGCGACCATATTAACGCATATAAAAAGTTCATTATAGAATAAGTTTCATCAAATCATATAAAAATGCTAAAAAAAGGAATTAAGGTATGGTTAAGTGTGTTGTTATGCCTTGCATGTGCAAATGTTTTTGCTCAGTCAGACACCAGCACTTATTTCTCTGCATCATCGGTTGTTTTGCAACAGGCAGATTCTATGGGATATTATTATAAAAATAATGATTTTAATAATTTTATGAAGTACCAGCATCCGGGTTTGGTAAAACTGTTAGGCGGAGAAGAATCGTTGATGAAAACCCTGAACGATAACGTTAAAAAAGGAATTATCACCCTGAGTATAACCAACGATGCTCCTTCAAAAATAATTGCGTCCGACAGCAACATGCAGTGCACCATACAACAAACCAACGTTATGAAGATCGGCAGTACAAAACTTGAATATATTTCCACGCTTGTATGTATATCCTATGATAATGGAAAAAAATGGTTTTTCCTTAATGCGTCAGGCACTCCTTTAACCGCGATAAAACAAGTATTGCCGGAGTTAAGTAGTGAGCTTATTATTCAGGAGCAGCAAACCCGCGCAATTAAATGATTAATCAAGAATAAATTTTCTGATGAATTGAGTTTTATTATCTGAAATTCTCAACAGATAAATTCCTCCTGGCAATTTATCAGAATCAACTGTTATTGTTTGTCCGTGACTTGTATAAATAAAATCCACCTTCTCCCCTGTCTCATTAAAGATATCAATGGTTTCACCACCTTTTAGTTCATAAACAATATTGAAATGGTTTGCCGCAGGATTTGGATAAATTTCTAAAGCAGAGTTATGTACTTCTGCAATTGATTCTGTGGAGCATAATGTTAATTGCTGATGGCTTATCAGATGTGGCGGAAAACAGATAGAAGTAACCCACAAGTCTCCTGTATCGGTATTTATCAGAGCCTCCTCAGGTATAATGGCCAGATTGGAATCAATAACAGGTAAAAAATCATATTCATTACATCCGGAAGTACCGTCCAACATAGTTTTCACCATGAAGATGTTTTGGTATGCCGTGTCGCAGCATTCTGAATTGCCCACATTTACTAATGAATTGTCATTATAAACAGCATTATCGTAAAAAATATCATTTTGTTGTGAGCCATATCTTTTAGCCCATTGTATGCTACCATCGGCGGCACTTAAACAAGCCACAAAAGCATCTGCCGCTGAAATGGAATCCACCTGGCATCCACCGGCAACATAAAGTCTTGAAAAAGCAGGATCACAACAAATGGAATAAGCAATTTCATTGTTATTATCACCCATTTTTTTTGACCAGATAACATTTCCCGAGGAGTCGGCACGCATAACAAAAATATTAGTTCCACCTCTCAAGTCATCGGTAATAACACCACATGCGTATATATCCCCGTTGAGCGGGTTTTCTGATAAATCGAACAAAGAGCCCCAGCCATAGGAAGAACACCATTTTACAGTCCCGTGATCATCAGTACGTGTAATATTCTTCTTTGATGACATTTCTCCTGAAAGGATAAATCCTCCGAATGCGGAATAAAGCAGCTTGTGAGCGATATCATAATCAGATGAAGTGCCGTAAGAACGCTGCCAGTACTGGTCACCATACTTGCTGATACGCATGAGCAACACTTCCTTATCGGGATATCCGAAGCTGTTTGTCTGTCCGGTAATCACAAAATCTCCGTTAGGCAATTCCACGACATCTTCGGGGATATCGGTGTAAGCTGTTCCAAAATACTTTATCCATTTAATCAGTCCTTCACTATCCATATTAAAAAACAGGATATCCCCCGAACCAAATCCATCAGAACTCATACTTACAAGCATAATATATCCGCCATTGCTTAAGCTGATCACCTTGCTTTTATTGTACATTCCCGGAGCAAGATATTTTTTTGCCCACAAAATATTACCGGCAGTATCGGTTTTTACAAGGCTTCCTGCACTGGCCGTAACAAAAGAACTGTCTGAAGAAATACAAAACGAATAAGCATTACCAGGATATCCAATGCCTGTAACTTTCTGAAAAATATTTTGAGAAAAAGTATTCGTAGCAATAAGAACAAATAAAGTCGTGAACAATATTTTACTTTTCATTGAAAATTTCATAAAAATAAATACAAAGGTATGTCATTTAAAAAAACAATTACTAAATGCGCTATAGATGATTGTTTAATAAGAAATGCTTTTCAGCGAAATAAGAAGCAATCCTATTAAAAAAGGCTGTCTCTGTAATAAAGACAGCCTTTTATTTAAAAGAACATCGGACTTATTATGAAATCAATGGACCATCTTCAATACCATACATTTTGATTTATCCGGGCCGGTAAATTCCAATTTAAAAGTGTACATACCCGCTGGCAGATCCTGTGGCAAGTAGTTCACCGAATGTTTTCCGCTGATCTGAGTTTCATTTACCAGCTCTGAAACCAACTCGCCAATAGCATTGTATACATTCAGTTTTACAGTACCGTTCTCAGGGATATTGTATGTCAACGTAGCATCACCGTTGAATGGATTGGGATAACCTGCAAACTCAAATCCCGCATCAGCGTCGTTGCCCTGTACAAAGATCTTTGGCATCAACAGATATGTTTCATCATTTTCCTGGCCATACTGGTTTGCGATCACACCAGTACCGCTAAGATTAAATTCAAGTTCACCCTGATCCAGTTTGTTGAGCGATTGGAAGCCCAGCCTGATTATTTCATCCTCAGATGTAACATCAAAATGATCTGTTGTAGCAAATACCACTCTGATAATTCCGTCTATATCCGTTACCAACAAGTCATTATTGTCAGCAATGATTTCTTCCAGTGTCGGATTAATCTTGACCGTACCGTTCTTATTGACGGCTTTTGGCATGTATGCACTCACCAGTTTGTATTCAGCAACGGGATAACTCAATTCCAAACCCAGGGCCGAAAACTCATTCATCTTTGCATTTATCCGTAAAGGAACTTCAAAATATTCAGGGCTATTCAAAATTATTGATTCGTCTGACCTAAGGATGATATTTTCATCAGGCAGTGATTTTGCCAAACCCCAGGTGGTTGCTGAGTCTTTGTATTTGGAGCTGGAAGCATCGTAATCGCCATAGCAGACTGTTTTCAATGTGACGGTTAAATCAGCACCTGAAACAGCCACAACGGTATCGAAGGCTACCCAGTTTCCTCTTGGAAAGTTCCTGACGGGATCGTAGGGCATCCCTATCTTTGCAGTGATTCTTGCCACGTCGATTGTATTTATTGTTGCATTATTATCGACATCCGCTGCTTTCCTATGTTTTGCCGTGAAACTTTTGGACGGGTCTATTAATGTATCGTGGCCTATAAGATATTTCAGTAAAGCTACGTCAACAGCATTTACATTATCTCCGGTTTGCATGGTATCTGCAACGTATTTATCGTAGGACAGCTTATAGTTGCCATCCACGACATTCGTGAAATGATAAACGCCAAGTGCATCGCTTGTATCCCTTGCCAGCTCAGTTCCGGCAGGATGACTCTTCAGTTTCACGATCACCTTATTGATATTATATTTTACGGAATTGTAAGTGGGAAGATTAGGCGCTGGGTAGCCCGCGGTGACTTTGGGAAGATAACGTGTTTTCCCGCTGATAACATGTCCTAATCCTCCAAAATGAACAGTAACGGTATCTGTACGTACACAACCATAGTTGTCAACAGTCAGTGAGTAGGTTGTAGTAACTGACGGCGATGCTAATGGCTGGGCGATCCAGGTGTTGCTCAAACCTGCTGCGGGGGACCAATTGATAGTTCCCGGGCCATTGTTGATATCACCAATCTGTACTGGTGTGCCGGTATATACTGCCGTGTTACCTGCTTCAGCTATTGGTATTGAATTAATCGTCATAATAACCGTGTCATACGCAGGATTGTTAATTGCACAGAATTCGTTAGAAGTGAGCTTACAGACCACAGCAGCGCCATTACTGAGAGAATTACTGCTGTAGGTGCTGCTGTTACTGCCCACCTGAACACTGTTCACATACCACTGATAAGCTGGTGAGAGTCCTCCGTTTACAGGTGTTGCCGTAAAAGTGACAAGGGTATGCGAACAAGTAGGATTATCAATTGCCTGAACGCTAACATTGGCAATCTTATTAACATTCACCACTATAGTGCCTGTGGCTGTTGCCGTCGCACAACCTCCTGTTGTTGTGACAGTATAGGTATATGCCCCCGTAACCGTCGGTGTGCCGCTGATCGTTACCACATTCGAAGCCCAACCGCCCGTTACACCTAATGGCAAACCGCTGACGATGGCTCCCGTGGCAACCGCGCTGGCATAAGTAATATTAGTGATCGGTGCGTTAATACATACGTTTTGGGCGTTAGTTCCGGCCGATGAACTCAGTGTCAGCGTGTTGTCAGGTGTTACAGTTATCGTGCCTGTGGCTGTTGACACTCCGCACCCTCCCGGCAGGGCAATGGTGTAGGTAAATACTCCGGCTACCGTTGGTGTGCCCGTTATTGTTACCACATTTGATACCCAGCTACCCGTAACCCCGGCAGGTAACCCGGTGACGGTAGCTCCCGTAGCGCCCGTGGTGGTATAGGTAGTCGTATTGATCGCCGTGTTGATACATTTCGTCTGGGTCCCTCCGGCTGTCAGTGTTATCGTATTAACGGGTATTACTGTCAACGTTCCCGTGACTGTAGCTGTTCCGCACCCCCCTGTTAAACCGACCGTGTAGGTATATGTCCCCGGGACTGTCGGCGTGCCACTGATCGTTACTACATTCGATGCCCAGCTACCTGTAACACCGGACGGCAAACCAGTAACTGTGGCTCCTGTTGCGGTGGTAGTGGCATAAGTGATATTGGTGATAGCAGTATTATTGCATATGTTTTGTGCAACAGTACCCGGTGCAGAAGTCAGCGTTACTGTATTGTCCGGGGACACTGTTATTGTTTGTGTGGATGTAACCGAGCCACAACCGCCAGATAATGTAACCGTGTAGATATATGTTCCGGATACTGTAGGAGTACCACTGATCACGACAACATTCGAGGCCCAGGTACCTATTACGCCGGCGGGTAAACCTGTGACTGTGGCTCCCGTAGCTCCCAAGGTAGAATAGGTAATATTATTAATCGCAGTATTGATACATCTCGTCTGAGGCGCACCCGCGATCAACGTAATGGTATTAATTGGGCTTACCGTAATCGTTCCGTTGGCAGTAACCGTTCCACAACCCCCTGTCAATGTTACTGTGTAGGTATAGGTTCCGGATGCTGTCGGAGTGCCATTTATTGTAACTGTATTTGAAGACCAGCTTCCTGTTACACCAGATGGCAGCCCTGTAACTGTAGCGCCTGTGGCGCCTGTAGTAGAATAGGTAATATTGGTGATAGAAGTATTGATACATCTTGTCTGTGCATTGGTGCCCGCGGCCGAACTCAAGGTAACCGTGTTAACAGGTATCACTACAATTGTACCGGTTGTGTTTGCTGTTCCGCAACCTCCCATTGTAGCAACAGAATAGGTATATGTACCAGCTAATGTTGAACTTCCGCTTATGGTTACCGTATTTGATGACCAATTTCCGTTTATGCCGGCAGGAAGGCCCGTGACAGTGGCTCCCGTTGCTCCTGTGGTAGCATAAGTGATGTTCGTGATCGCTGTATTGACACACTGAGTTTGTGCATTGGTACCTGGCGCAGAACTTAGTGACACCGTATTATTTGGGGTTACCGTTAACACTCCTGTAGATGAAACGGTTCCGCACCCACCGGTCGGTGTAACTGTATAAGTATATGTGCCTGATACTGTTGGTGTGCCGCTGATAGTTACGACATTGGATGCCCAGCTGCCCGTTACGCCCGATGGCAGGCCTGTAATAGTAGCTCCGGTCGCTCCTGTGGTGGCATAGGTAATATTAGTGATGGATGTGTTGATACATTTTGTCTGAGCATTGGTACCTGCTGCCGAACTCAGGGTAACCGTGTTGTTCGGAGTAACTGTAATGGTACCTGTAGTTGTTACAGTGCCACAACCACCTGTTAGGGTAACAGTATATGTGTAAGTACCGGAAGCCGTTGGTGTGCCGCTGATGCTTACTGAATTTGAAGCCCAATTGCCGCTTACGCCTGTTGGCAGTCCAGAGACAGTGGCTCCCGTTGCTCCCGTGGTAGCATAGGTAATGTTAGTAATCGCTGTATTGACACAATTGGTTTGTGCATTGGAACCAGCGGCCGAACTTAGTGCCACCGTATTATTCGGAGTTATGGTTATCGCACCTGTAGATGATACTGACCCGCAGCCACCGGTAAGTGTAACGGTATAGGTATATGCGCCGGTTGCTGTCGATGCCCCACTAATTGTTACAACATTCGATGCCCAGCTGCCGGTTAGGCCCGAAGGCAAACCTGAAACAGTAGCGCCTGTGGCACCTGTTGTCGAATAGGTGATGGCTGTTATTGCAGTGTTGATACATTTGGTTTGGGCGCCACCGGTAATTAAAGTAATCGTATTGGCCGGTGTTACCGTTATCGTTCCTGTAGCAGAAACCGGTGTGCAACCTCCTGTCGCAGTAACTGTATAAGTATATGTTCCCGATACTGTTGGGGTGCCACTTATCGTTACCGTATTGGAGGCCCAGCCACCAGTCACGCCGGCTGGCAACCCTGTGATTGTAGCTCCCGTAGCACCGGTGGTTGAATAGGTGGTAGTTGTTATCGCTGTATTGATACATTTTGTCTGGGTTCCTCCGGCAACTAATGTGACCGTATTGATTGGTATTACAGTAACAATTGTTGCCCCCGAATATGCAGTACAGGTACCTGAAGTTACCCTTCTGACATAATAGGTCGTTTGTGTTAATCCTGAAGGAGGGTCATAAGCTGCCCCTGTTGCACCGGAGATAACTGAATAACCGGCAGGTGGCGAAGTACAACCAGAAGTGCATGACATCCATTGGTAAGCTAATGAAGGCGAACAAGCAGCCAGTGAGGGCGAAGTAATGTTTGTTAATGCATTAGGATCACCACCTGAACAAATACTATGGTTTGACCCGATAGCTCCGGCAGTCAATGCAATTGCCGTAGAAGAAGTATTAATTGTATAACTGCCTCCTGTACCGGCATTTCCAACTGTACCAGTTCCTGCCCTGCCCAATGTGGCTACAGCGCCGCCGCTGCCTCCGTTAACCGTGATCGTTCCTGCTATGGTGTTGCTTCCGCACAGGTTTCTGAATATTTTTATTCTTCCTCCGCCGCCACCTGCGCCGCCACTACCTTTGCCTCCATAATAAGCGGTGCTCCAGTCGCTATATCCGCCATTACCACCGGTGCCGCCATTGCCACCGTTAGCCTGTAATGTCCCGTTCATGGTTATGGAGCAATCTGCTTTCAGCATGATACCCCCGCCCGAACCGCCACCGGCACCTGATCCGCCGCCGCCCGGTGCAGAATATGTCTGTTCATCACAGCCACCGCTCAAATCATTACAACAATCTGCCGAAAAGTCATTTTCGCCTCCTTCTCCTCCGGCACCGCCATTTGCACCATTTGCATATATATAACCGGTCGAACTTACTGTTAGGTTTTGATTAGCAACAAGTTTAACAGATCCCCCACCGGCACCGCCACTTTCTCCTGCTGAATAACATGTATGGGGCGCTGTATGACTGTAGCAGAAAGATCCACGGCCACCACCGCCGGCGCCTGCACCACCTGAACCATACTCAATGGTTTCCGTTGAAGCACTTCCATAGACTGCGGCAGCAGTGCCACCTGCGCCGCCAGCACCTTCAATATAAGAGGCACATCCGGCATTTCCACACTGATTGTCATCCGAACCTCCCTGACCGCCTATTTTTCCGGCGCCACCAGCACCGCCATAGGTACCGCCGGCACCACCACCGGCGCCGCCGCCACCACCGATCATTCCTCCATCATCACTCCATGTGCCGCACTCTTGTTTGGAACCATAACCACGCCCTCCACTGGTCGAGCTTCCTCCACCACCGGGACCGGAACCTGCAAAACCGTATGAACCGCCATCCTGTCCTAAATTTCTGCAATTATCTTTGTCCCAGCAGGACGTAATTCCCCTGCCATCGGTGTATCCTCCTTCGGCCCATAAGCCGCCATAAGCACCTCCTGCACCACCGCTATATCCGGCTGCATTGGCGTCGATGGTCCCGTTAATTACGATATTATCTGCCTCTACATAAAATGAATGGCAGAGCGGATCAACAGTGGCTACAATACCGCTGTTAATCGTAAAAGTGCCTATATTCGTATGCTCGCCGCCGACAAGAGTGCTTGTACTGATAGTCCAATCTGCTCCGCCATGATCCATAATAACACAATTACTGGTTTTGTATGCCAGATTGCCGGAGTTAAGGAAAGCGTCACAGGAATAGTTATTCACAGCAACAATATAAGTACCAGTAGTCGAACACTGCCATGTGATTGATGCCGCTACTCCGGAACAATGAGGACCGTTGTCATCGGCAGATGACAACTGGTTCCAATATCCATCATATATTCTCATATAAGAATCTTCTGAATTGTCACAAAGGCTGAAATCATAGGCATTTCCTGCGGTACCGTTAAAATAATAGTAATAAAAATAACCAGATGTATATGCCTGATTCTGCCAGGTGCTTGTCGGAGTAATTGTGTTCCCTGAACCGGTTCCATAAGTGGCATCATCGGTAATCCAATAGGTCATATAGCTTGAGTTTGTCAAGTTAGAACATGAATAGTGGCTGGCAGAAATATAATAGGTTCCGGCTGTCGTGCAGGTCCAGTCTAAAAAGGCTGACATACCAGGGCCACTGTCATCATTATAGGCTATTTGCGTATAAGAGGCATCATATAAATGTAAATAACTATCCTCGGTATTGGCTCCAAGGGTAAAATGATACGAATAGCCGGCAGTGGCAGTAAAACTCCAATAGGGCATGGTACCCGAGGTGTATGTGGCATCCTGTGGATAACATGTGGAGGGGCTTATGCTACCCAGGCTCGTATTGCCACAGGCGGGGGACGTCGCAGTAGTATATGTTGCCACAATATAACTAGTAGCGTTAAACCTTTTGCGAAGATCACTGCCTGAAGTATTCGCACTTGTTATTCCGACCTGAAAACGATCGTTAGGTAATTGTGCCTGCAACGTGGTAGCCGCTGAAGCACCAAGGCTGCTGGGGCCATAAGCTCCAGTTGCTGTAACCGCATAAGTATTGTAATTGGTTCCGTCACCCATATCTGCATAGTAACTGGCATTATATGCGCCATAAGGCCCGTAATAGGTATCTGTTGCCCAGGTGGAAATGGTTACTGAGGCTGTGCTCACAGCTACATCACAATACAGGCTTAGGGTTACTGCCGATACAGTGGCCGCATCAGAGATGGTACTCGTATTGAATTTTCCCCAGGCTCGCTGAATAAATGGACCGCTACTATAATAACCGCAGATCATGATAGCCACGTCGTCAAGATATGAACCGGTAGAGCCCTGATAACCACCGGATGTCGCATATATAGTAGCGTCAGGATCTATAATAACAGGAAATTCCCTTTCAGGCGCAGTCAACCATGCCATCGGGATAAGGGTGCTTATGACCAGTTCCTGACCGTTTTGAGTTACGATATATTTTCCTGTCTCCATTCCTGATTTTTTTCCGGAGTCATAAAATATCGGATCAGTATAAGTGTACGCATATTCTCCTGCGCCATCTAAAATATATATAAATGACTCAACCATTTTGTAGGTCCATCCTTCCGGAAGGTTAATGGTTTCGGTGATTGCCAGATGGCTGGCGCCTGCCGGCGCATACGACAGAATATCCGAATTTTTAAGGATAAAATCCAGTTTTTTTCCGGCATTCTCCTGTGTAAACCTTACATCAGTGCCCGTAAAACAATCTGCATATGTAATACTATTAAGATTTACAAGCCCTTCCGAATTGCTGATCTTAATGCTCTCCACCAAATTGCCATCGACCATCCAGGATATTTCCGGATTTATCCATTCTCTGACAGGAAAACCATTATGTTCGGTTAATACGCCACCGTTGCTTTTATCAGAGTAATATGTTTTGCAGGTATTGGTGGTATTGGCAAACGCAAATTCCGGATAAGTAACAGAACTGTTGGGGATAATCTCTTTTCTGATCGTTTTCCACAATCCGTTTTCCTGATAATTCAGCGGCATACCGGCAGTAATAATGGCATCAATAGATCCGTTGGTATTGCGGAAATGTTTTGAAGTGAGATCTCTTTTTGTAACCAGTTCGTCATGAGGGTTTCTTCCCTGAAAAATCCCACCCTTACCATAATCAAGTTCTGATACTAAAACATCAGGAAGATTCTCTGACTGGGTTTCGGAACTGATTTTTCCTCCAGTCACTTCAAATTCTCCATACTCTTCCGGATAGTTTTTTATCCACTCTTCTTTTTGGGCTTCATAATCCGGAGCTCCTGGAACAGGGGCATGTGGCCGCAATTTCTGCAAACTTTCAGCGCTATTAACACCCTGAATAGTTGCATTTAATGCTGGCATATCAAGGACGTTTTGAGCTTTTCCCAAACCACCCGTTTTTGTAAGGCGGGTATTCGAAGAACTGTTAACGTTCTGTGAGCGACCAATAGAAACTGTAAAAACAAGAATTCCAATTATTAATGCCAAGCTTATGGCAAAAAACCCTACATGTTGTGTTTTTAATTTCAGAGTAGATTTTTTCATAAAATTATTTTTTAATGAATTAATATTAAATATTATTTAATTAATTGTAATGAATTTGTATAATGAAGTATTCAATTTTAAAAGTCCATACAATAATACGAATTATTTTTAAGTAATGAAAATTTTTAATAATAAAAATCCTAAAAATAAAAAAGCCTCAAATTTCTTTACCGGAAAAGGTTTATCGCCAACAAAATACAAACATAACCAATAATTATTATATTTATTTTCACATTAAGAAACTGTTTGGATTTTTAAAAAAATAGAACAATGTGTATAAATATGTTTATAACTATTTGATAATCAGCAGGTTGGGTGAATAATAAAGCGTATCTTTATGATTATTAAC
>Ga0209098_1002156_pt1 | contig 17676 bp, 16 predicted proteins | sample AD_JPNHW1_MetaG_FD_184429 | JGI IMG/M metagenome (GOLD analysis project Ga0209098, IMG submission 184429) | Active sludge microbial communities of municipal wastewater-treating anaerobic digesters from Japan - AD_JPNHW1_MetaG (SPAdes) (version 2) | ecosystem: Engineered > Bioreactor > Anaerobic... | reverse complement strand
TTTTTCCCGTGCTGTTCCACTTGTTTATCCCGCTGTCCTTTATCAAGAACTACCTTTTAATAGCTTATCAATTCTGGAATGTAGTTGCTTTATCAATAATCCTTAACCTTTTGAATTGTGCTTAACGTATGTGCTGCTGTATTGCTGCAATATCTACTTTAACGAGTCTGGTTATAGCAATACTATTTTGTCTTTGCAGCACACTTGTTTTTAATTATTTAAATTTTCTATTCATTCGTAAAAATAATAATTATTCACCAGGTTTTTTAAACATTTATTCAATTTTAAATTTTAGTTTTTCTTTTTAAGTTGTAGCAATTCATTTTTTCAATTTTAAATGATTGGTAAATAATTAAATAAAGTTTTATAAATCTAAATTATCTAATGGACTTTCTAATTGTTCCATCCCTTTCTTTGTAATATGTGTGTATATCTCTGTTGTCTTGCTTGACGAATGCCCCAGCAATGTCTGTATATACCTCAGGTCAGTGCCTCTTTCAAGCAAATGGGTTGCAAAACTATGCCGCAAAGTATGTACTGTTGCTTTTTTATTTATTCCTGCTTTTCTGCATGCTTCATGAAATATCGAGTTGATGCTGCTTTCCGAATATTGCCCTCCATCTTGCCCCTCAAACAGCCACACCTTTGGAGCATATAATTTCATATACTCATCCAAATAGAATAGCAATTTTTTTGAAAGCAAAGTATTCCTGTCCTTTTTCCCTTTAGCATCTTTAATAATAACAGCATTTCTTTCTTTGTCTATATCGTTAACCTTTAATTTTATCAATTCACTTCTTCGTAAACCTGCCGAATATATAGTAAGCAGTATGGTCTTATGCTTAATATTGTCAATATTGCTTATGATCCGCCTCACTTCTTCTTCGCTTAATACCGTTGGTAATAATTTTTCTTTAAACGGGCGGTCTATATAAATGTATGGAAGCTTTTCCATTTTCAGAACTTTTTCATAATAAAATTTTATTGCATTGATCACCTGGTTCTGGAACGATGATGAAACTTTTCTTTTTTCAACCAGGTACAGCAGGTATTCCTTAATTTCGTTCTCGGTTATACTTTCAAGCTCTTTCGTTTTGTAATAATTAATAAAATCACTGAAGGCTACTTTATAAGTGCGTTGGGTGTTTTCACTGTATCTTTTTATTTTAAGCTTTTCCAAATAGGCATCAGGAATTTTCCTGTCGTTCGTGTAATGTCGTTTCTCTTTAATTCCCCTGGGTTTCGATTTCCTTAAAGTACATTCAATTTCATAACCGAACCGGGAAAAGTAATTTTCAATTTCCGATTTGATATTGGCTGTATATGGAAACGACCAGTATTTTTCTTCTTTATGCCAAATGTAATATGGAAGTGTTTTTATTTTTGCAATATGCGCTTTTGCGAAAGGAAATCTTAAAATGATTTTCTTCTCATCAATTATATCCATTAATACAACACCGCCTTTTCGTAATGGCGCTCCTTCTTTTTTTAATTCCGGCTTCTCACTCCTGTCCTCCGAATCCCCATGTACTGTTTCTGAATTATTTTTATTTTCAGAAGTTATATCTTTTGAATTTTCATTTATATTTTTAGAATCAGAAAACTTAAACTTGAAGTTTGGATTTTGCACCTTAGGATTTGCTCTATTTTCATTTCTTTCATCCTCTGATTCCTCACCCCGGCTTGCAGAACAACATTCTGAATTCTTTCCATTTTCTAATTTTTGAATATTCGAAAATTCATCTTTGATCTTGGAAACAGGAAATTGAAACTTAGTGTTCGATGTTTGCAGCTTTGGATTTTCAGTATTTTCAATTATACCTTCGCTGCGACGGATCAACTTTTCACTTTTATCAAATTCAGTATTCTCATCCCGATGATCATCGTTACAACATTCTGAATTATTTTCATTTCTCATGCATGAATCCTGGATACCCTTTAAACCCTGAACCTCGCCACTATTCAACTTTCTATTATTTAAATTTTCATCTGTAATTTTTTCACTCCGCCGCGGTGGATCACTTTTTCTCTGTTCACTAATCACTGCAATATCTTTGAACAAGCTGAATAGTTCTTTGATTGTTTCCTTATTATCCGGCACATACCAGCTTTTATATGTTTTGCTGAACCTGGCATTCTTTATTTTTTTAACAACAGCAATAAGTTCCTCATCAAACGGGAACTTAACAAGCAGGCACTTTTCGTTGCGGTGCTCAACGTGTATGAGTTGTATTGTTTTCAATTAAATATAATATTGAAACAAAGGTTGTATATTTTAATATATATTACAAACGCTATTTTACAATTGGTAGGGTTTTGTTTATGGAAGGTAGGTTTGAGTTTATATTCGGTATAATATCAATTGTATTTATTTTTTAGTTCAATGACAAAAAATAAATTACAATGATTAATGCCGATGCTAAATGTATTTGGCACAATATGACAAGGTCAAAATTAGTTCTATTATAAATGGGTAATCGGTATAAGCTGATTTTTTAATTTCTCATTTTACATACTAAAAAAAAAGCCCGTCAAAAAAATGACAGGCTGTATTTTTTTTAATACTTGATAGCTCATTTATTTCACTTCAATAAGTTCAACATCGAATACAAGCGTTGATTTTGCAGGAATTGGGCCATAAGCATTTTCGCCATAACCTAACTGATAAGGAATTATTAATCTTGCTTTGGTGCCAGCTTTAAGTAAAGTAATCCCTTCGTCCCAGCCTTTAATTACTTGTCCTTGTCCTAGAACAATTTCTATGGGTGTACCCATTTCAACTGAAGAATCGAATAAACTTCCATCAAGGAAATAACCGGAATAATGCACCTTCACGGTTTTCCCGCTGGCTGCTTGTTCGCCTGTTCCTGCATTAACTATTATATATTTTAATCCCGATGCTGTTGTAAGGGTATCTTTCCCTGTAACATCATAAGGAACAGCATCAACTTTTTTCTCAGCCTTTAATATTTCAACATCAAAAATTAAATTTGATTTTGCAGGAATTGGTCCGCGTGCTACTTCGCCATATGCTAAGGTATATGGAATAAATAATTTTGCTTTATCGCCAACATGCAAACAGGTTATTCCTTCATCCCATCCTTTAATTACTTTTCCGCTTCCAATAGGAATAGTTATCGGTTCATCTCTGTCAACACTGGAATCAAATATTTTCCCATCTTCAAAATAGCCGGTATAATGCGCAGTAACATTCATTCCTGAATCTACTTTAATTCCCCTGCCCTTGCTTATTACAACATACTTTAAACCAGATGCAGTTGTAACGGTATCTTTTCCGGTGCAATCATAAGGATTGTTTACCGAAACAAGTTTTACTTCAAATATCAAAGTGGAATTAGCAGGTATCGATCCCATAGCGCTTTCACCATAACCTAATGCCGGCGGAATAGTTAATATAGCGCTGTCGCCTTCATGCATATAAGCAATGCCTTCTTCCCATCCTTTAATCACGCTTCCTGCTCCAATTGAAAATGAAATAGGTTTTCCTCTGCCATAGGAACTGTCGAAAACAGTATCATTTGTCAGCTTACCGGTATAATGTACGGCAACCTTGCTTCCAATTTTTGCTTGTGTGTTTTTAGAATTATATTTAAGAAATTTTATTTGTAATCCTGAAGCAGTTGTGTAAGTTAAATTTTCTTTTACTTTTTTCGGCAATTGAGCCATAGATATTTCAGAAGACATAATTAAACATATTAAAATTATTACCAGTTTTTTCATTTTATTTTTATTTTATTTTACAGTTACCAGTTCTACTTCAAATAAAAGCGGGGTGTATGGTTTTATCAAACCACCTGCACCTCTTGAACTATATGCAAGTTCTGAAGGGATAATAAATTTTGCTTTACCACCGGCTTTCATCAATAAAATACCTTCTTCCCAACCCGGGATCACTTCATTGTTGCCAATCACAAACTTAATAGGCTCGCGTCCTTCTGATGAATCGAAAATAGTTCCGTCAAGAAATTTACCGGTATAGTTTACTGTAACGGTTTGTCCTTTTACTGGTTTTACGCCTGTTCCTTTTGTTGTTTCTATATAATAAAGACCTGTTGCCGAAGGCTTAGCTGTAATTTTATTTTCTTTAATATATTCTTTAATAGTTTCAGGTTCTTTTGCTTTAAGCTCTTCTAACATTGCAGCATATTTTTCCTGTTTTAATTTCATTTCTTTTTCATAATCAGCTTTTTTCTGTATGCTTATCAGTTTCACATTAAACTTAAGCATAGTGCCGGCTTTAATAAATTCAGGTAAGGTTTTTAATCCTACATTTTTAAAATAAAAAGAATCAGCCGAAACAATAAACGAAGCGCTATCACCAACAGCCATCATTGCCAATCCTTCGCTGATATCACCATTATAATCAGGTTTCATAAGCATAAGCTTTGATGGTTCGGGAAGACTATCGCTTGTAAACAGCATGGAATCGTTTTTCTGGATACAATACGACATTTTCACGGTCATCACATCGCCTAATTCTGCTTTTTGTGCATCATCATTCTGAACATGAAATTTATAGAATAAACCCGTATCTGATTCCTTAAAACCGGAATATTTGGAACACGATGTCATAATGGTTGCAATTATTATAATTGCCAGGTAAAAAGTTTTTGTTTTCATATTTTATTATTTGATTTCTATTAATTCAACATCATAAACTAAAGTAGCTCTTTTAGGAATTTTCTTTTCATCACCCAGCAATCCGAAAGCCAGGTGAGAAGGAATAATGAATTTTGCTCTATCGCCTACTCTCATTAATAAGATACCCTCTTCCAGTCCGCTTATCTCATTACTTTTTCCAATAACAAATTGTTTTGTTCCATCATCTTTCGAGTTGTAACAAACATCACCGGTAATAAGTTTCACTTCAAATGATATTTTAGCAATTTTACCGGCTTCAGCTTTAATACCATTCCCATTTTTATAAATGCAATAATGCAATCCTGTTCCTGTTTTTTTCATATTCCATTTATAACGCGATATGAAATTTTCAATTTCCTCCTGTTCATTTTTTACTAACTGCTTATTAGCATTAGCTAAAGGGGTTTTCAGGGAATCTGTATAAATGATTTTGACCTTTTCTTTTTTGCTTCCTCCACAGGAAGCCAATATGCAAATAAAGAACAGCATTAATATTGAAAAGGTTTTATTCACAGTTCTATTTATTTTTTTATTATCACCGGTAATAGTTTTTCAAAATTATCCAAAGTTTCCGGTATACTTGTATAACTATATCCTCCTGAAGCATTATGATGCCCGCCACCATCGTAATATTTCCGGGCAATTTCATTAACATCTACTTTGCCTTTGGAACGAAAAGAAATCTTTATATTTTCATTTCGTTCAATAAAAAACACTGCCATTTCAATACCTTTTATCGACAATGCATAATTTACAACACCTTCTGAATCGCCAGTCTGATAGTTATATTTTTCCAGGTCTTCTTTAGTTAAGCTAATATATGCTGTTTGATATTCAGGGAAAACCTTCATTTTATCACTCAGACAAAAACCTAATAAGCGCATCCTGTTCTCGGTAAAAGTATCGTAAACCAGCCTGTGAATCCTTTCTCCGTCAATCCCTAATTTAAACAACTCGGCAGTAATGTTATACATTTTTACATGGTTGCATGAATAACTGAAAGAACCGGTATCGGTTACCATTCCAACATAAATACATTCAGCTATTGCTTTATCAATATCATTTATTTTTCCAAGAGATTCTATTAATTCCCATACAATTTCAGAAGTTGAAGAAACGTTATGATCAGAATATGAATAGTCAGTAAAAACAGTTGGTTCCAAATGATGGTCGATAAGGAATTTTATGGCTTTTGAATTTTTATAAGCGTCAACTAAGCCATCCAACCTGTTAACATTATTAAAGTCTAAACAAAAAATAACTTCAGCATTTGATATGACCTTTTCACTTTCGGAAAGATTGGAATCTGTAATTAAAATTTTATCACAGCAAGGCATCCATTTAAGAAAGGAAGGAATTTCATTTGGAATAATAACACTAACCTCATATTTTTCTTTTACCAGAAGGCAATATAGCGCAAGCGAAGCGCCAACAGCATCACCATCAGGGTTTACATGAGACACGATAGTAATTTTCCTGTTCTCTTTTAATGCTTTCGCTACGTTATTTACAAATCCTTTATCCAATATTTTCATTTTTAAGAGCTGCAAATTTATTAAATAATATGTTGAATAAAAGATATTATTTACATATATTAGCAAATTGTATTTAAAAATTATTAATTATGGCAGGAAATAAGACTTTTACAATCATTAAGCCATTTGCTGTAAGACATGGTTACATCGGTCCTATACTCGCAAAAATTAACGATGCAGGCTTTCGTATATCTGCAATGAAATTTATACATCTACGTATAGAAGAAGCCAAAGCATTTTATGCAGTTCATAAAGAAAGACCTTTCTTTGAACCATTAGTTTCTTTTATGGCCTCAGGTCCTATTGTTGTAGCTATTCTTGAAAAAGAAAATGCAGTAGAAGATTACAGAAAATTAATTGGAGCTACCAACCCTGCTGAAGCAGCCGAAGGAACAATAAGAAAACTTTTTGGTACCAATTTACAGGCTAATGCTGTTCATGGTTCTGACTGCGATGAAAATGCTATTAATGAATGTAATTTCTTTTTCTCTCAAAGAGAAAGGTTTTAATAGCTTACTCCAGTTTGTATTCAGCACAGGTTTTGTCGGAATAAAATATAATTATTCTCTCTATTTTACGTGGTAAGGCTTTTGTTTCTACTGAAGGTTTTTTGGTTTCTCTTAATATTTCTGATACCTGTTTTACTTTTTTCACTGGTTCAGGTTTTTTATCAGAAATATCATTTTCATTAACTATAGCATTATCATCTTGAATTTCAGAAGTATGTTCATTAATTTCAGTAAATATATCGCTTTCAGGATTGATTATTTGCTCATTTACTTTAGTTTTTCCGTTTTTATCATCAATATCGCTAAACAAGTCCTGTTCTTTATAAATACTTCCTTTACCAAATATTAACCAATCGTAATTAATATCAGGAAATCGTTTTATTATTTTTTGGATAAAATCAAGACTCGGGTTATTTCTTCCGGAAATAATATGAGAAATACTTGAGCGTTGCACACCAATTTCATCAGCAAATTTTGAAGCTGAAATATTTTTTGTCTTTAATATTAATTGTATACGTTCATTCATAAAATTGGAATTAATTCACAAATGTATTTAAAATATTGTTTACATATATAACTTTTAATAATTTACATTTGTATTAATATCTGACAATAATATATGCTATGAATTTATATTTCAAATAATATCATTTATAATATTGTATATCATATATATATAATATTATAAAATATTTATTATATTAAGTATCATAATATATATAACTACCATTTTATATAATGTTATTCAAAGTACTGATTATTAATTTTATATAATAAATATAAATGCTACATTTTATTATAATTTACATATTTAATGGATAATACAATATTAATTAAATTTTATTGTGTAAAATTTACAATACGATACATTTTATACACTATTAAATTTGGTTTACAAATGTGCTTTTTTTTGTTTTCACATCGATTAATTATAAAGAAATTAAATAATCGTCATTTCTTCTTTAACCCATTTTAGAATTTAAGAAAAAGGAACAAGTAATAATTATTTTATATAAAGGATGTTTTGAAATATGAAAACTAAAAAGATCAACAGAAAAATCATTACCCTACCCTTTTTAGCAATATTAATTGAAAAATAAGAAATAAAATGGAGGAAAATATTATCTAACTTTCTGAAGCTTACATGTATATACCGAATTATCCGAGTAAATACGAATAATATATAGTCCTTTACTAAATGCTGATAAACCATCAACCGAAAAGTAATTATATCCTAAATCGCGTTTAATTTCGGTTTTCGATACAAGCTTTTTCCCTGTAATATCAAATATGTCAATATTAATGTCTTTGGTTATACTTGATAAGAACAGTATATATACAACATCATCAAAAGGATTGGGAAAAACATTAGCAAAATTCTCATTATCTATATTATGAATTGGATTTCCTGCAAGAATGAAGTTTGCAGCAGCAAAATTGGGTATACCATATCCTAATAAACTGTCAGGATTTTCATATTGATTTGCACTCTGAGATATTGCATCAATAATGACCATATTACCTGCATCCGGGTTAGCCTGCCACAAACATGCTGTTGCTCCGGCAATTACAGGCGAAGCAAAAGAAGTTCCATTACCCGATGAAACATTATTGCCGCCGGCAGTTGAGGCAAAGTAAGTACCATAACCCTGAGCGGATACAGTTGGTTTTAACCTTTTATCAAAGCTTGGACCTGTAGAGCTAAACGAAACATACTTATCTTTATTATCTACTGCGCCAACAGTTAGAATACTATCTGCATCAGCAGGTGCACCTATATAATGCCATGACTGTGTTCCGGAGTTTCCGGCTGCATTACATACAATTATTCCTTTACTTGCAGCAATGTCGGCTGCTATTGTTGCAGGAGCAGTATTCCCGTCCATATCATGATAAGAGTGATTCATCCACGACTGATCAAATGTAGTATAACCAAGCGATGAATTAATAATGTCAGCTCCTACACTATCAGCAAATTCAGCAGCAGATGCCCAGTTGTATTCTTCAATTATATTTTCCGAAGGGGCATCTTCAGAACGCAGCAACCAGTAATTTGCTTTTGGTGCAGTACCTATGAGTTTTCCGGGAAGGTTCCCTCCCATTATTGAAAGAACCATCATTCCATGAGTGCTGATATCGGAAGCAAAAATATTACTTCCTGGAGATACAAAATCTTTGTATCCTAAAATCTGATCATTCATCCATAAACTGTCGAATGCAGCCATAGTATCAGCATGAAAGAACCCGGCATCAATAACAGCAATTGTCATATTTTGTCCGTAATAACCATGACTATGAAGATAGTCAAGCCCAATCATTGAAACCTGGTTATATGATTTCCCATATTCATTAGTAAAATATTTTTGAGATACCGGAACCTCATCAGATAACGTATTTTTTCTGCTTAAATCAACGGCGCTTATTAATTTTTCAGGAATAATTGATTTCTGTTTGATTTTATTAATTCTGGCAATACTGTCAATACTTTGAACAAAAGGAAAAGAATGAATTTTAATCAATGCCATTGAATCGGTAGTATATATTGTAACACTGTTAAACCATTTTGAACTGCAAATCAAAGTAACTCCAGTATTTCTGATACTGTCAATATAAGCAGGTGTAACAGGCAGATCATTATTTGCATAAGCTATTCCCTGTTTTATCCTGCGTTCAATTGCTTTTCCGGAAAGGAACTGTGATGGATCAGACAATGAATAAGGCGAATTATTTTTATCAGTAAATTTTATAAGGTATTTATGTGGAGCAAGCTGAGCAAATATTTCAGTTGAAATAAATGTTATGGCAAGAATACAAAAAGTTTTTTTTATATAAGGATTAATTGCCATAAGAAATGATTTTATAGCTGTAATCCTTTCCTGATAAAATTTCATGAGTTACAATATCAAAAGTTACTGACCTATATCGCTTATATATTAAACCAATATTACGGGCAAATATTTCATACTGAAACTGGGCTTCAATAAGATTATTGGTATCCGATGCTTGAATTACAGTTAATGTAGAATCGTATAAAATCCCATTTATAGTTGCAGGTACATCAATATCATCATATTCGTATTCTGCTTCACCTATAGTGTTAAACGCGTTGCCATTCCATGTTGTGTTTTTAGAAACAGGAAATACCAATTTTATAAAACGATTGTTTTCTTCAACTTTTTCGGCAGTTGCTGAGGTAAGGTTCATTGTCCAAACATCATTTATAAACCAATCGGTAGTGTCGTTTAATTTTTTATAACGTTCAAGCCGTTGAGTAAGCCTTCCTTCGTTATCATAAAATTCCGATTCAATAATTTCTTTTATTTTATAATTATAAGTACGTTCATGCAACGAGTCGTTAATATTATAAAAATCGTCCCATACTGTTGAATCTACTTCATACATTACCCAATGCCCTACATTTACCGGGAAATAAGAATAACCAACATCTACCGAAGTTTCTGTATCTTTTTTGCATGAGATTTCAAAAACAAAAAAGAAAAAAATAAATACTAAAGGAAAATACTTTTTCATGCAAATTACCGGCAATAATTAATAATACAAATATAATTAATTTTAAAGCAGAATGCTATGCCATGAATAAAAGAAATTAAGAATGGAATGTTTAATATCAGAAGATTTAATGATTTTTATCAAACGATGACTCCACCGCCAACAACATCTTTGCCTTCATAGAAAACAGCAGATTGTCCGGGGGCAATTGCATTTACATTTCCCATGAATTCAATGTCAATAAAATCATGTTGCTGCTTTAAACGACTAACAGTACCGTGGTCTTTGTATCTTATTTTTGTAATTACCTCAATGTTCTCAGGGATATTTTCATATTTAATGAGATTGTAATTTTTTACTTTCAACGAGGTTTTTATCAATTCATCTTTAGTGCCCAGCACAATGATATTTTTATCGGGAATAATTTCAATGACATACATTGGTGTACCTGTAGCAATATTAAGCCCTTTGCGTTGTCCAATCGTATAAAAAGGATACCCTTTATGTTTGCCTATTACTTTTCCATTAGTGGAAATATAATTACCTCCATTGTATTTTTCTTTCAGCCCGGGAATTCTATATTCGAGAAATGAACGATAATCATCGTCGGGGATAAAACAAATTTCATAACTTTCGCTTTTATCGGAAAGGTTATCAAATCCTGATTTTCTTGCTAATGATTTAATATCTGTTTTTGTGATGTTCCCCAAAGGGAATATAGTCCGGGAAAGAAACGATTGTTTAAGCCCCCATAAAACATATGATTGATCTTTTAATTCATCAATACCTTTTGATAAAACAAATCTTTTATTTTCTTCGCGTACACATGCATAATGCCCGGTAGCAATATAATCGCAGGAGGTAGCATCAGCCTTATTTAGTAATAATTCCCATTTTATAAAAGTATTGCATAACACACAAGGGTTAGGTGTGTGCCCAACAAGGTATTCGTCAATAAAATTGCTAACTATTTTTTTTTCAAACTCTTCACGAACATCAAGAACAAAATGCTTGAATCCCATTCTTACAGCAACTTGCCGGGCATCATTAATTGAATCCAGGCTGCAGCATCCGGTTTCTTTATGTTTACTTCCCGAAGAAGAATAGTCCCAAGTTTTAAGCGTAAAACCAATCACTTCATAACCCTGTTCATGAAGCATTAATGCAGCAACGGAGCTATCCACTCCGCCACTCATAGCCACCAACACTCTTCCTTTTTGCGACACAGTGATTTTTATTTTTTCTCAACAGGTTTTAATTCTTCTGACTTTAAAAGGTCGCCATTATCATAAGTCTCTTTTAAAATACCTTGCCCCTTTTCATTGAATTGCATCCAAACGCCATCTTTAAGGCTTTTCTTGTATACCCCGGTATAAAATACCCCCCCTTCAGGAAAATAGTATTTAAATATTCCTTCCATTTTATTTTTAATATATTTTCCTTCCAGTTTTATTTTACCATCGGAATAATATTGTTTCCAGGGACCATTCAGGGTATCATTAACCCATGATTTTTGCTCATCAAGTACACCATCACTGTAATAAGTTTTCCATACACCTACCCAAATTCCTTTCCTGTAGTGTTCTTCGGCACATAAGGTATCATTTTCTCCGTAATATTTCCAGAGGCTATCTTTTTTTGTATCATAATAAAAACCTTCTGCTCTTAATTTCCCTTTATCATTATAAATTGAAGTTGATGAAAATTTTCCATTTTGCGAGTAAAATGACTTTGCTTTTATTGCACCATTTCCATGATAATATATAAATTGCCCGGTAGGGATATTATTTACAAAACGACCTTCATATTTCAATGTATCATTTACATACTTTTTCCAATACCCTTGTTTTTTTCCTTTAGCATCAACCTTATTTAAAGTATCAATTACCTGGGAGAAAATGAATGCCGGGCTAAAGAGCAGTAAAAACAGAATAATTATATTTTTTTTCATAATGATTTTTTTATAACATTATTATAAACTGAAATACTTTATAATTTATTATTGCAAATTAATGAATTTTTCGGAAAAAGTTTTCAAATCAGGAAAAAGATAATTTACTATTTCATGATTTTTTTTAGCTATTTCTGCTTCATCACTTATTAAGATGTTACACATACCTGCACGATGACCAAATTCCATATCACTCAATGAGTCGCCTGCCATTACTGATTTTTTTAAATCGATCTCGGGAAAATCTTTCTTAGCCTGCAAAGCCATACCCACATTAGGTTTGCGTGTGTGATGATTACTTTCTTTCAGGAAAGGAGAAAAATAAACTGCATCAACTCTTCCGCCAAACTTTTCTATTTCCGAAATCATGTTGGAATGAATCTTTAACAAATCCGTTTCGGTCATGTATCCTTTTCCAATTCCCTGTTGATTTGTAACAATAATTATTTTTCCAAAAACAGAAGAAAAAACTTTTAAAGCCTCGAGCACTCCGTGAAGGAATTCAAACTGATTCCATTCCAGAACATAATTATCAGGGATGCGTTTATTTATCACACCATCCCTGTCGAGAAACAATGTCCAGCTTTTATCAATATTTTTAAATAAGTTCACGCTGTGCTTTTTCATAATCTTCAGGAATTCCAACTACAGGCAATATCGTTTTTCTGATTATTTAGGGAATAAAGTTTTTTCAACAATTTCACAGATAATATGCCCCAGCATAATATGTGCTTCCTGTATTCGTGGTGTATCCGTTGAAGGAACATTAATCAAATAACAACTATGATTTTTCATTTTACCGCCGGTTTCGCCTGTAAAGCCAATGGTGCGCATTCCCAGTTCAGTAGCAGCTTTCATAGCATTAACAATATTTTCGGAATTACCTGATGTAGAAATCCCAACCAATATATCTCCTTTTTTTCCCTGCGCTTTTACAGCACGTTCATAAACTTTTGCAAATGAATAATCGTTTCCGACAGCAGTAAGAAAACTGGTGTTCACATGCAAAGCCTCTGATGGCAAGGGTTCGCGGTCGTAATAAAAACGTCCTGAGAATTCGGCTGCAAGGTGTTGCGCATCAGCTGCACTGCCTCCATTACCGCAAAATAAAACTTTATTGCCGTTTTTAAAAGCAACAATAATTTCATCAGCCGCTATCTGAACTGTGCGAAGCAATTCCTTGTTATGTAAAATTTTTTCTTTTAAAGCTATGGAATTTTGAATGGCTTTGCTAATCATGATATAGTGAATTGATTTGCTAAATTAATAAAATGTATTGAATGAATAAAAATTTAGCGGTAAACTTTAAAACTGCTAATTATGAAAATAAGAGAGATAATTTTATCAGTAATTGGATTTATAATAAGTTTTATATTAGGAATGTTTGTTATGGAAATAAAAATATGGATTATAGAAAACTACAAATTATTAGTATTCTTTGTCGGTTTATTTTGTTTTGCTTTAGCAATAATATCAATGTTTGTGAGAAGCACAATAAAGCAGGAATTAAAAGATGGTTTTTCAATATGCAATGATAAAATAAATGATGTGAGTAAACTTAGTAATCAGATTATTGAAAATAATAAAATTAATAATGAAAATTATAATATACACTATCGTATTACAAGAGAAATAATAATTCCTTCATTATTCAATACCGAAAATAATAAACAAATACTTGCTAAATCTTTACTAAATGTAGGATTTAGAAAAGATGAATTAATAAAGTTCGGAATTGATGATGAAATAATAAAAATCTTTGAATTAATTTATCTCGAAAACGAAGCAAATAAATTAAAACAAAATGAAATCACACCAAATAAGGGATAAGTGCGTAATTATTTTATAAAAATATAAAAATGTTTAACTTTGAAATGTTATATCTAAAACGAATTAGGTAAATTTTGTAAAGCAAAAATAAATAACATGACCGCTTACATTTATAAGACAAATTATTCATATTTATTACAGCATGGCTTAAACCCCGATGAGTTTGTTACCCGTAATGAAAAATTACCTGTTACTATATTTTCCAATGCTGAAGAAGCATCATTAGCTGTTGCTGCTGAAATAGCTTCACTTATCAAGCAACGGCAAACCAAAAAAAAACATTGTGTTTTAGGATTAGCAACCGGTTCATCGCCTATTAAAGTTTATGAAGAACTTGTTCGCTTGCATCAAAAAGAAGGATTGAGTTTTAAAAATGTAATCACATTTAACCTGGATGAGTACTACCCTATTCATCACGAATCGTTGCAAAGTTACCATCGCTTTATGCGTGAATACCTTTTCAACCATATTGATATAATGCCCGAAAATATTCATATTCCCGATGGCAGAATAAAAAAAGAAAAACTTCCGGAATACTGCCGGAGTTACGACCATCTTATTGAAAGCTGCGGTGGTATTGATATTCAGCTTTTAGGAATTGGAAGAACAGGGCATATCGGTTTTAACGAACCCGGTTCACATATTAATTCACCAACACGAATCATCACACTCGACCATCTTACACGCACCGATGCTTCGAGTGATTTCTTCGGCGAAGAGAATGTTCCGCGCATGGCAATTACCATGGGTGTGGGTAGTATTATGAAAGCGAAGAAGATCATTCTTCTGGCATGGGGCGAAGGTAAAGCACCCATTATTCGCAAGGCTGTTGAAGGTCCTGTAACGGATAGCGTTCCCACAACTTATTTACAGAATCATCCAAACACCAGGGTAATCCTTGACCTTGCCGCTTCTGCAGAACTCACAAGAATTAAAACGCCATGGCTCGTAGGCTCGTGTAAATGGAACGACAGGCTTGTACGCAAAGCTGTGGTATGGTTATGTCAGCAACAACAGAAACCCATTTTAAAACTTACCGACCGCGATTATAATGATAACGGAATGAGCGACCTTGTTGCTGAACAAGGCCCATCGAATAAAATAAATATTAAAGTTTTCAACGACCTTCAGCATACCATTACCGGATGGCCAGGTGGCAAGCCAAATGCAGATGATTCTACACGACCTGAAAGAGCGCTTCCATATCCCAAGCGTGTTGTTGTTTTTAGCCCGCATCCCGATGATGATGTGATTTCAATGGGTGGCACACTTACGCGCCTGGTTGAACAGGGACACATTGTTCACACTGCATATCAAACTTCAGGGAACATTGCCGTGTTTGATGATGATGTGCTTCGTTACCTTGATTTTGCAAGAGAATACAAAAGTATATTCCATCAGAAAGGAAATGATGCTGAAAAAATTTTTAAAGATATTCAGCATTACTTTAAAAATAAAAAACCCGGACAGGTTGATTCAAAAGAAATTCAGCAGGTGAAATCAGCCATCAGGTGCGGCGAAGCAAAAGCTGCAATGCGTTACATTGGAGTACCTGAAGAAAGAGTTCATTTCTTAAATCTTCCATTTTATGAAACAGGAAAAGTAAAAAAGAAACCTCTTGGTAAAGAAGATGTAAAGATCATTATTGATTTGCTTCAACAAATCAAACCTCATCAAATCTATGCAGCAGGCGATTTATCAGACCCGCATGGCACCCATCGTGTATGTATGAACGCTTTGCTCGAAGCACTTTACCAATTAAAAGATGAAGACTGGTTAAAAGAATGTTATATCTGGCTTTATCGCGGGGCATGGCAAGAATGGGATATTGACCAGACAGACATGGCAGTACCATTGAGTCCTGAAGAAGTTCACATAAAGCGTAATGCCATTTTCAAACATCAGTCGCAAAAAGACAGACCGCTTTTCCCGGGCATCGACAGCCGCGAATTCTGGCAACGTGCCGAAGAACGCAATCACGATACAGCTAAACTATATGATAAGTTGGGAATGGCCGAATATGAAGCCATCGAAGTATTTGTAAAATATCAACTATAGAAATTAAAGCGAAATATAATTCGTCAAGATTCAGTATAATTTTTATTTTCATTTTCGAAAAGTAATTTTAAATACAAAAGAGTTTAACTTTGCTTATACAATTTTAAAATTCTTTTTATGTACAGTTTCGAGAACGATTATTGCGAAGGTTGTCATCCCGGCATTTTAGAAAAGTTATTACAAACCAATCTGGAGCAACAGGAAGGTTACGGCGACGATGAATATTCCAAGCAAGCCAAAGAACTCATCAAACAAAAAATAAAGAATCCGAATGCCGATATTCATTTTGTATCGGGCGGAACACAAGCTAATCTGATTGTTATTTCAGCAGCTTTACGTCCTCACGAATCGGTAGTTTGCGCAAATACAGGTCATATCAACACCCACGAAGCCGGCGCTATTGAAGCAACCGGACATAAAATAAATTTCATAAACAGTAACGACGGGAAAGTTCGCGTTAACGATGTTCAGGCAATTTTAGATGAACATGTTACTGTTCCGCATATGGTAAAACCCAAAATGATTTATATTTCTAATTCTACTGAAGTTGGAACTATTTATAAGAAACAGGAATTGCTGGAACTATATACCTTCTGTAAAAATAAAGGATTGTATTTATTTATGGATGGCGCCAGGCTGGGCTCGGCATTGTGCGCTTGCGACAACGATGTTACCTTAGTTGATACAGCAAAACTTACCGATATTTTTTATATAGGCGGAACAAAAAACGGTGCTTTAATTGGCGAAGCAATTGTTATTACTAACGAAAAACTAAAAGAAGATTTTGGTTTTCATTTGAAACAAAGAGGAGCATTGATTGCAAAAGGCAGATTGCTGGGTATACAATTCCTTGAATTATTTAAAGAAGATTTATTCTTCACTCTGGCAACACATGCCAACGCTATGACCATGAAAATCACCAATGTCATTAAAGAAAAAGGATTTTCGTTTTTAACTGAATCAACCTCGAATCAAATTTTCCCTATTCTTCCGAATAAAGCCATTGACGCGTTATTGAAGAAGTATCAGTTTTTTGTTTGGCAAAAAATGGATAAAGAAAATTCCGCAATACGAATTGTAACATCATGGGCAACGAATGAGAATGTGGTGGAGCAATTTATTGGAGATATTCAAGCCTTATAATTGACTTATGTCATGCCGAATGTAATGAGGCATCTAATAGATTCATCGCTTCGCTCTGAATGACAAAGGTTATATTTACACATTGTACGCGCGGTCAGTAAGAGCCGTCAAGCATATGCGAGACGAGTCGAAGACGTGGGTAAGAAAAAAAAATGATTAAATGTTTTTGTATGGTGTTAAAAGAAATTATATTTGTTTGTGCTTTAATTAAAAAATATAAATGTGAAGCATTCTAACAAACATAGACAGGATGCTATACTTTTATTACCGCAATATACTAGTTAGCGGTCATTGTAAAAAGACAGAACTTAAATATAAATTTGCAATTCGACTTTTTTAAAAAATAAGTTTTGTCTTAACCCCCTATAAGTTAGACATATTTTTCAAAAGAGTTTAGGTTTTTAGAACTATTATCCATTTTATTTTCATTCATCATCCGATAAGCAAAGGTAGCCGTATTTTCAAAAATGTCAAGGGC
>Ga0209098_1002153_pt1 | contig 17688 bp, 26 predicted proteins | sample AD_JPNHW1_MetaG_FD_184429 | JGI IMG/M metagenome (GOLD analysis project Ga0209098, IMG submission 184429) | Active sludge microbial communities of municipal wastewater-treating anaerobic digesters from Japan - AD_JPNHW1_MetaG (SPAdes) (version 2) | ecosystem: Engineered > Bioreactor > Anaerobic... | reverse complement strand
TAACATGTTTACCGGTTTTTACCGGATGAATTCTCTGGTACCGGTAACCTGATGACCCTTGTGGACCGGGCGTTCCTGGATAAGATATTTCTTGATAATCCGGTATGGTGGTGTTGTGTCCCGGAACTTTTCCATGCGGGCTACTTTGTACCGGCAGGTTAAGAACGACCCGTGATGGATCTTCTGGAGAAATCCGGATAATGCCGGTCCTGCTGATTCATCCAGCTGAAAATATAACCGGAGTTCCCTGACCGTGACCCAGCATTCTGTTTCACATGATGCCACCATGTACTGCTCCAGCAGTTCGGGGATCTCCGGATGATGGGTCATAACCGGTTCCTGTCAGTGGAACAAAAAAGAATAGTATCCTTAATGGCACCGTGGCCCGTGACCGCAGCGGTGGCGTGCTTCCTGTGCGGCCTCGCCGGATCCGCAGCAGCAGGAATCGCCGAATTTCTTCGGGGACGTGCATTCCTCCCGGTGGCTGGGTGAACCCGGAATTTCTTCGTGCTGCTCGCCGCAGGCGCAGGTGTGCAGGGTGGTGGATTCGTTCTCTTCATTGGATTTCGTGGAATCGCTGGATGCTGGTTGTGTAACTTTTGGCATTCGTTCACCAACCGTACGGGTGTCGTACGATAATTACTCATATGCGCATAAATCATTTAAAGGATCGCCTTTTAACACACCATAAGGCCCTTCCTTTTCACCCGGTTCTGTACACGGCTAACTTGCCTGCGTTCCGGCCGATCCACTGTTGTAATAGCGCAGCAGTCCGCCAATTCCGGGTATGGGAAGAGGAGATTCCCGTTAAGCAGGGACTGAAACGGGCGTTTCCTCCAACAATAGTGTCATTTTTTCGCGAAACAGTGTCATCATGCCCCAAAAATCAGGTGAACGGAGGTTAAAATGACCCCCGTTGACCCCGCCCCTCCCGGCCCCCCCTTGGGTGGACTGAATACCGGAGTTGTCAATCCCCTCCGTCGGAATATCACTCGGTGGCCCCCAGAGGATTACCAGGCTCTTTTCCAGGTCCTGTTTTTCCAGACAACCACATATACCTGCTTTGGCAGAATCTCCCATGTAATAGTGCTGCAGCCCGCCATTTCTGGAGAAGGAGACGGCCGATTGCCGTTAATTAAAGATTGAAACGGGCGTTTCCGCCAACAATGGTGTCATTTTTTCATGAAACAGTGTCATTTGTGCCGGAAAAACGGGGAAACAGGGGTTGAAACAGCCTCCGTTGACTGCATCCCCTCCGAACCCCCTTCCCGTAATCATCCTGACAACGGCTGAGCTGTTGTCGGGTCCACAACCTGTGTCAGGACAAATCCGGCCAATGCCATGAACTCTAGGGATTGCTTCCGTTGCGTTTTTTCAGCAACACCCTGTTGAAAATCTCAACCGCGTCATAATCAGTCAAAATATCGTGCGTATCTGTTTTGGATAAACGGGCAGTAGAATTATTCCCGGTTTTTTTGCTTTTCACGTTTTGTCGGTTCAGATGTATATCTGCGCTATCCTCCGATTGCTCCCCCTTCCTGAAACCAGAATTTTCGGGTTTCAATTTACCATTGATATGACCCGACATAATTTCTCTCTCCTTTTATTTTCCGGTAATCCCCATGTCAGTACCAGACTCTCCATTTTCAGCCACGTGAAAATCATTAATAACAGACGTTATTTCATGAGGTGCAGGATCTCGTTTGCGTGCCTGGGGTCTCCTTGTGACCAGGTACCTCTTGACAACCCTGCGCTGCTTTTTCTGAACGGTTATCTTTTCAATCCGCTCCACACGGTAGGGACAGGAGAAAAAAGGTCCATGATAAATCCGTTGCAGAAAACCGGAGATTGGCGGTGCAGAGAATTCATCCAGATTGAAATACGTCCGTATTTCATTGACCGTAACCCAGCGTTGTGTCTCCCCGGATTCTTTCATGAACCTTTCAAGAAGGTCCGGTACATCCCTATTGCGTGCCATGAACGTGCTCCCGTTTCAGAGCATACTGTACCCGCAATTTCAGGAGATACCGGCATTTCTTTGGATCAGAAGGGTTTTCTCCGTCTTCTCGCGTTATCTTCGCAACAATGAAAGGGAATTGCCCGAATGGCCCGAACTCCAGCCGACGTAAAAATCCGGAAACTGTATTGCACTGATAGCGGGTCAGGCAGAACCGATCACGGAGTTCCTGCACGGTAACCCAGCGTTCAGTAGATCCCTGTTCCTGCATATACACTTCAAGCAGTTCGGGGATACCCGGATATTTTCGCATAGTTAAGTTCCTTTTTTCAGAGAATCCTTTCAGGACTCAACCCGTTTTACCAGGTTTTCCATGACCGTATCCACTGCTTTCCAAGTGGGCGTATCAGCATGACGAAGGATATACGGGCGCCCTTCATCACCGGCTTTCACCATAGCCGGATCGAGCGGGATAGCGCCAAGGTAGGGAACACCCAGTTCCCGCGCTGCTTTCTCGCCACCGCCCCTGCCAAACAGGTCGATGGTATCGCCGCAGTGGGGGCAAATCATCCCGCTCATGTTCTCAATGATCCCGATGACTGGCAGCTCCAGCTTCTCGATGAACTTCACAGCCTTGATCGCATCGAGCACCGCCACATCCTGCGGTGTCGTAACGATCACGGCCCCCTGGACATTCGGAGCCAGCTGGACAATGGAGAGGGCTTCGTCCCCGGTCCCGGGCGGGAGGTCAACGATCAGGTAATCGAGTGCTCCCCAGTTCATGTCATCAAGGAACTGCCCGATTACTGCCATCTTCATCGGCCCGCGCCAGATGACCGGCGAACTCGTATCCGGGAGCAGGAATGCCATCGACATGACCGCGAGTTTCCCGGTCACGTGGATCGGTTCCATGTGGTTTTCGAGAACCGCTGGCCGCTGGTCCTCGATGCCCAGCATCTTGGGAATGTTTGGACCATGAATGTCGAGATCGAGCAACCCGACCTGCCTGCCATGAGCGGCGAGAGCTGAGGCAAGGTTGGTCGAGACCGTTGATTTCCCGACGCCACCCTTCCCGCTCAGGACAAGAATTACATGTTTGACATCGATCTTTGCTTTCGGAGGCAGCCCTTTAGGGGCATGTGTTGCACCTTTCGTTTCCGGGTGTCCTTCAGTGTGTGGTGTCATGATTATCAGTATCGTATGATTTCCCGTTGAGAGGCCGCACCCGGGCTGTGACCCGGTCGCACGGCCTCGTTCCCGGGGAATTGTATTGTCTTATTCTATCTGCAGGGATGTGCATGGAGTCCAGGGAGTTAATGCCCGCTGCATTCATGATCAGGGCCGTGGGAGCAGCTGCTCTCGCCCTGTCCGATCTTTCCTGCCATAAAATCCCTGACTACGGTCTCGATTTCACCCCGCACTCCAAGGAAGACCTCGATATTATTCTGGCAGAACAGGTCCACTGCCCGGGGACCCATGCCGCCTGCAAGGACGTGCGTGATCTTATGCCCGGCAAGGAATACCGGCAATTTTCCCGGCTCGTGTCCGGGGCTCTCGAGAATCTCTTGTGAAGTAATCTTTGAATTTTCGATATCGAATACTGCATATTCAGTACAGTGCCCGAAATGCTCGGAGACAAAGTCTCCCTCTTTTGCAATTGCGACTTTCATGATAATAACCTCGAAAAAAATTTATTTTTTTATCCTCGGAAGCGTCTGCCGCCACCGAACCCGAAACCCCGTCCGCACCCGCAGGGAATCCCCCCGCGACCACGGCCGAAGACCGGATTATTCTGTGCGGGTTCCTGCGCTCTTGCAGTCCCGCCCTCTTCATCCGCTTGCTGTACTGCGACATTAGGTTCCTGTGCAGGTGCGACAATCGTCCGGCACCTGCCAAAGCCCCTGCCACTCATCGGACCATTTGCCTGAGGTCCTGTTCCGTTCAATCCTGGCATTGTAAATTCTCCTGGCACCTTTTTGGTACCTTTAATTACTCATATGCGCATAATTACTTAAAAGCGCTGGTTTGGGCAATTCGTATGAAAAATAATTCGATTCAAGTGTTGACGGAATTAAAAAAAGGGACAGGCACGAGAATTCACACGTACCGCCTTAATATCGTCTATAATCGTTTTCATTCACCCCTCTCACTCATGAATTATTTTTCCGCTCACAGGAAACCTGCTCCCCCCACTTTTCTTAAGCAGCGCCGTATGGCTCCGGAAAACGAACGGAGTCCCGACCCTGCGGAACCCGGCCGATGCTGCCATCGCAAGGGTTGTTTCAAATTCATCTGCCGGAACCTCATGTTTCGGTTCCGCGATGAGGAACGTCCCGCCCGGGACAAGAAGGGAAAAGATCTCTTTCATCAACCGGGCTGCATCGGGGACTTCATGGACGACACAGCACCCGAATGCAACATCAATACGTCCCGGATATTCGAGGGCCAGCGATTGGGGCTCAGCCTTGTGGAGCCGGAGACGGGGAAGCAGTCCCTCCCGAAAGGCCTTCTCCTTCAGGATCTCCAGCATCCCCTCCTGGAGATCTACCGCAATCACCTGCCCGTTTTCTCCCACGCGCCGCGCAATGGGCAGAGTAAAGAGGCCCGTCCCGCACCCGATATCAAGGACCGTATCGCCCGCGCGGACATACGTGTTCACCAGCCGGCCCGGCTGGTACTTGAACCGTCGCCACCACCCGTCGAGATAACCGGCCCGGGATACCGGGAAGACTTCGTGATTGCCACCCATTGCATCATCCCGGAACGATTGCATAAAAAACACCGCGACTCCCCCGCTGCGAGGTAACTTCCCCGTTTCGTTTAAGCATGCCGAGGATTTTTACCACCTCCCCTCCGCTCATGCCCGTGGTCTGTACAAGGTCTTCGACGGTCGAAGGCCTGCGGCTGAGCGTTGCGCGGATCAGGTCTGCAGCATCGGTCATCGCCCGGGTTACCCGTGAAACGGGATGCTTCCTGCCAACAATCTCGATACCTGACTTTCCCAGCACATCACGAATCCGTTCCAGTTCGGCATCCGTTGCTGCTTCTACCCATCCCTCTGCGGGAGGCCGGTCGAGCGTATTCAGCTGCACAAGGTCAGGATTAATCCGTTCAATTGCTGCTTTGAGCCCCACCAGTTCAACGTCCGTGGTATTCACGCCGGGAATGACAAACAGTTCAAGCCAGAGGGCCCCGGTATACATCTTCCGGAAACTGACAAAACCCTCGACGATCGCTTCTATCCTGAGCGAGGGATGCGGCCGGTGGATTCGCTCGAACGTCTCCTGATGAACCGAAGTCAGGGTCGGGATGACCCGGTCTGCGGGAAGAAGTTCCTCCCGCACACCTGCATCGGTCATGAGACTTCCGTTGGTGAGGACACTCAGGATATATTCCGGGTACTCCCGTTTCACAAACGCGATAACCGTCCCCAGCGACCGCGAGAGCGTCGGCTCACCGGAACCGGCAAGCGTGATGGTATCAAGATGCGGGCGGGCAACAAGCACTTCACGGAGTTCGGCCATCACGTCAACATCTGGGAAAAAGTCCTGCCGCGTGACGGTTTTATCCGTGGTGGATCCACATTCGCAATAGACACAGTCATATGAGCAGGTCTTGAAGGGGATCAGGTCAACCCCAAGCGAGAGCCCGAGCCTGCGGGAGAGGACGGGCCCGAAAATATGTTTTTTATTCATGCTGGCAACACCATTGTCCCGCTCTACCATGATTATTCTGTGATACGGTCCGGGCATCCAGCGGTTTTACGGGTATCCTTTCCGGATTCCCCTGATACTTTCGGACAGCGACCGACCCCGCGTTTCGGGCAGAGGGTCTCGTCCCTTTTCGGACAATGCCCTTTGAGCTTACGCGCGCATCCTTCCATCTGGATCGTTTTTCCATTGAGAATAGCGTCGGCAATCTTATGGCGTGCATCATGGATATCCCGCCAGATGGTCTTCCGTGAAACACCAAGCACACCGGCTGCCACTTCCTGTTCAAGACCCTGCATATCGATCAGGTCCAGTGCTGCAATCTCTTCGGGAAGGAGCAGGACTACCTCGTTCTGCTCATCCGAATTACACTGCGGCGCATAGCATCGCCCGGATGGCCCGCCTTCGAGTGCCCGGTTCATGCGGGGCCTTCCCCGTCTCCTGCAGCATTCTTTGCTCTCACCGCCGGTTTCCAAGGTTTGTCAGCTCCTGTTTTAGTATGGCTGCCAGTGTTTGAATGGCTTGCGCTGCGGGTGTTGCACCTGATTCGGTGACAGGAACCCCTAGCCTGACCGATTCGATGACCGCAGGATCAAAGGGGATCTTCCCGATCACGGGAATCTTCTCCTCATCGCACCAGTTCTGTATTTTATCCGAAAGAGACAGTTCCAGATCGAACCGGTTGATGGCAACAAGGATCCGGGGCCGGAACTGCCGGCAGACCGCAACAACCCGTTTGAGATCGTGGAGCCCTGATACGCTCGGCTCGGTGACGATCAGCACGATATCCGTACCGCTGATGGTTGAGATGAGCGGGCAGCCGGTTCCCGGCGGACCGTCGATCAGGAACAGATCGCTGTCCTGATCCTGCTCCATGGCGGTTTTTTTCACCGCATGAACAAGTAGCCCGGAGTTTCCCGCACCCGGTACGAGCCGGGCATGCACGAGGTGCCCCCGCGAAGTCTCCGAATATTTGATCTCCCCGGTCTGGCGCGGCTGCATCGTGACTGCGGAGGCGGGACAGATAACGGTGCAGACTGCACAGCCCTCGCAGCGGAGGGGGTCCACCCGGCAAGTGTCCGCCAGACACTCGATCGCGTCAAACCGGCAGTGCTCCCTGCACTCCTCATACCGGGAACAGAGAGCGGGGTCGATGACTGCCGTCTTCATGCCCATAAACGGTTCGGTCCGGATCAGGGTCGGGCCGAGGACGAGTTCCAGGTTCGCCGCATCCACGTCGCAGTCCGCAAACACAATGCTTCCGGGAAGCAGGTGGGCAAGTGCGGCGGTGATCATGGTCTTTCCCGTGCCGCCCTTGCCGCTGATAACCGCAAGCCGGATCATCGCTCCACCCCGGTAAGCGCCCTGTATTTGAAGAAGAGAGCGCAGAAGTCCTTTTGCCATTCCGGCTGTGCCCGACAGAGAAGATCGCCCCTGTTCTGGATGGCGGCGATCTCACGGCTGAAGGGGATTGTCATCAGGATCTCAAGGTCATGGTCGATACAGAACCGGAGGGTCTCTTCATCCTTCCCGTCGCTCCGGTTGATGACAATGCCAGTCGGGATACCGAGCCGGGCGGCAACATCAACAGCAAGCTGGAGATCGTGCAGGCCGAACGGTGTTGATTCCGTGACAAGGATGCAGGCATCGCAACCGTCCAGCGCCTCGACGACCGGACAGGATGTTCCGGGAGCTGTGTCGATGATGACCAGCTGGTCATGTGCTGCCTGTTTCTTTGCCGCCCTGATAACCGGCACCGCGTGCGGGCTGCCCGTCTCCAGAGTTCCCGAGATCAGTTTCAGGCCGGGCTGCGGGGCAGAAGTGGAAAGGGTGCCGATCCGTTTCGGCTCTTCATGAATGGCGCCGTTCGGGCAGACCAGCATGCATCCGCCACAGGAATGGCAGAGCTCAGGAAAGAAGAGGACCCGGCTCTGGAGCACAGTCAGTGCGCCATACTGGCAGAACTCCCCGCACAACCCGCAGTGCTGGCACTTGGTTTCATCAATCACCGGCACCGGCATGGTGACTTCCCGTGTCGAGGCAGGGGCCGGAAAGAAGAGATGGAGATTGGGCTCCTCGACATCACAGTCAACGAGTGTGACCTGCCCGGTCCATGCGAGGGTGAACGCCAGGTTCGCAGCCATCATGCTCTTGCCGGTACCGCCCTTTCCGCTTGCAACTGCGATTTTCATGGTATTGCCTGCCAGCTATCCTTTATCAAGATTGTACGACTTCTGCCACACTCTATCCGGATCGGGCAAGCATATTTTTCGTGAACTGGTCGAGTGCGTCTTTTACCGATCCGACGGCGCGGTACGTGTACATCTCAATCCCTGCGGCTGCAAGCACTTCCTGCGCATTCCCGCCGACCTGGCCGCTGATTAGTGCCTTCACGTTGTTCGCGATGAGGACTTGGGCTGCCTTGGGGCCTACGCCACCACCGCCATCCGCATACGGGTTCTTAATCGCTTCAAAAGATTCCGTCTCGCTCTCGACAATAACAAAATACGGCGCACGTCCGAACCTCTCCTCCATGAGAGCGTCCAGGGTTGTTCCATTTGCGGTAAAACAAACTTTCATGATCGTAACCTTATTTTTACTCATATGCGCATAAATAATTTAAACTGTCACATCATACACAAAATCCTCAAAACCAGAGGAAACACAGATAACGCCCTCATCATAACCGGTGTCCGTGTTTTTTCAGCACCAAGAGTGCATGGTGGTTATGCCAGAGTCCGCAGATAATCCCGAATCCTTCACTTATTTCCCGATTGGAACCGTTCATTCTCCGTTTCCTGATATCGCCGGTATGCCCATCCAGCCAAGCGGGGCACCATTGAAATCCGTCCGGAATTTGTTGCCGGTCTCAAGGACCTGGAGGAATTTTCCCATGTGATTCTTATCTATGCACTCCACCGGTGCAACGGGTATTCCCTTGAAGTAAAACCGTTTCTTGATCTCAACCCCCACGGCATATTTGCAACACGGGCACCGAAACGGCCGAATGCAATCGGGCTCTCGATTGTCCGGCTCATGGGTATTGCAGGAAACACGCTTGAGATTGAAGATGTGGACATCCTTGACGGCACGCCACTCCTGGATATCAAACCCTATGTACCCGCATTCGACTCGCACTGCGATGCGAAGGCCGGCTGGTTCGATGCGGTCGCCCATAACGCGATATCGATCAGGTCAGATGAACGGTTCCGTTAGCCTTTTTTCTCTGTGGGGTTTCGGAGGAACTCATCAATCGCCTGTCGGACCGTTCCCGGACCGTTGAACAGGCGAAGAGAGATAGCTGAACCGTTCAGGAGTGCCCGTGCATTCTCACCAATCTCCCCGGTGATGACCGCTTCCAGCCCGTTGTTTTTCAGGAGCCTGACCGCGTTCTGGCCGATCCGCGTATCGCTGATGACAAACCCGTTCCGGATCGCCTCCGTTTTACCCGTTTCGGAATCATGAAAGATGAACCAGGGCGCCCGTGCAAAATGGCGTTCGAACGCACTGTCAAGCGTTTTACCCCGTGCCGTGATACAGATTTTCATTATCAGCCTCCGGTATTATTTATTACACATATGCGCAAAAATAGATAAAGGATCGCAATCTGACATTAAACAGAAAAATCAGTATTGCGGGTCCCGCACCCGGCCTCATCCTGAAATCCGGAGAAGAAAAGGCTCAATACATTGCCTGAGGTATATTCCACCATGACACCCGGACTCTCCCTCACGGTCCTTGTTGATAACACGACACTCGTGGACCATGATTTCTGTGGCGAGGCCGGGCTCTCATTTTTTATCGAGACCGCTGGAAAGAAGATCCTCTTTGATACCGGCTTGTCGGGACTGTTCCTTACCAATGCGAAGAAGATGGGTATTGATTTGACGGATCTGAACGTTCTCGTCCTTTCGCACGGGCACATCGATCACACGGGAGGACTGGCCACGCTCGCCCGGCACTTTGATGACGCAATACTGGACGGGAGGCAACCCCGGGTGCCGGAACTCCTCGCCCATCCACGCTGCTTCTGGCCAAAAGAAAAAGAACAGAAGAGAAACGGTTCTGAAGTAAGCGAGGAAGAAGCCCGGCTCAATTTCCCGCTTCGCCTCTCGGAAAAACCAGTCTGGATTACCGATGACCTTGTCTTCCTTGGCGAGATCCCACGGAGGTTTGCCTTCGAGCAGGGAGATCTGAATAAACGGGTGGTTTATCATCCTGACGGAAGCACCGAACAGGATTACCTTTCCGATGACACAGCTCTCGCGTTCCGCTCAGCTAAGGGTCTCGTTATCATCACCGGGTGCTCGCATGCGGGAATCTGTAACATCACGGAGTATGCAAGGGAAGTCTGTGGAGACCGAAGGGTTGCCGATATCATCGGCGGGCTCCACCTGCTTTCACCGGAACCCAAACGGCTTGCAAAGACGGGAAAATACCTGAACCGTCTTCACCTCAAGGCCCTGCATGCCTGCCATTGCACATCACTTCCGGCAAAACTCGCTCTTGCAGAATACTGTCCTGTGCAGGAAGTGGGCGTCGGGATGAAGTTGGAATGGTAGGATGCAGCATATCGCCGGCTTCACGTTTCCCCGCGTTCCTGCAAAGCAGCCGGTATCACGTGCACCGCCGACGCTTTGAACGTTGCATAGACCCTGCTTCCCGGTTCAAGATACAGCTCTCGACAACTCTCACGGGTGAGAAGGGCGATAAGCGGGAACCCCACATCGAGGAAAACCTGGACCGTACTGCCCGAGGGGACAATTTCAGTCACCGTCCCGGAAAGACAGTTGCGGGCACTGGATGCAAACGGTGCCTTTGAAAGGATAACATCCTCAGCATGAAGAGTAGCGACAACATCACCGGTGATACCGGACGCAGCAAAGAACATGGTCCCGTCATGGGTACTGATTTGAGTAATGTTCCCGGTTTTGGCTGAAGTCCCCCGGATGATATTGCCGATGCCAAGAAATTCTGCAACAAAGGTATCGGACGGGTGCAGAAATACTTCCGAAGTCTCTCCAACCTGGACAATCCGCCCCTCCCGCATAATCGCAATCCGGTCGGCAAGTGCAAACACATCATCGAAATAGTGAGTGATCTGAATGATGGTCGTCCCTGTAAGTTTCCGGATGCGGGACAATTCCATGCGCAGCCTTTCCCGGGTACGGCCGTCCAGTGCGCTCAAGGGTTCGTCAAGTAACAGGATCTCCGGCTTGAGAACCAGAGCACGGGCAAGAGCAACACGCTGCTGTTCACCACCGCTTAAAGTTCCGGGATACCGTTTGGCGAGATGAGAGATCTCCAGAAGTGAACTCATCTCCTCTATAAGTGCATGTTGCTCACTCGGGGACATTTTCCTCTGGCGCAACCCGAATGCAATATTATCCCCGACTGTGAGGTGAGGGAAGAGCATATAGTCCTGGTATACCATGCCGATATTACGCAGGCGCGGTTCTGTCGCTGTTATCTCTTTGTCGCCAAGAATTATTTTTCCCAACTCCGGTGTATGGATGCCGGCAATCGTTTCCAGAAGCACCGTCTTTCCCGCACCGGTCGGACCGAGAATGATAAAATATTCTCCGGACCGTATCTCCAGCGACACGTCCCGTACTGAGAATTCACCAAGGTTAATGGAAAGCGATTTTATATGGAGCACGAACTGTTACCTCCTAAAAAACATGGACGTTTCGGTCGAAGTATTCCACCGCACACAGGGTAATGAGCGAGATGAGGATCAGGATGGTCGCGGCTGCGACCGCGAGGTCCAGGTTCCCTGCGGATATGTTGAGATAGAGAGCGATCGGCAGGGTCTCGGTCCTCATGGTCGTGGCACCGGCAACCATCAGCACCGCCCCGAACTCCCCCATCGCCTTCGACCATGTTATAATCGCACCGGCAAGGAGGCCGTGGCGGGCCATCGGCAGGGTGACCTGGAAAAAAGCCCCGGTGTCCGTGCACCCGAGCGTTTTTGCCACATATTCATACCGGGGATTAATCGTCGAGAAAGCAGATCGGAGAATACGGATCATATACGGAATATTCACGAAGACTTCGGCAACAATGATGCCGAGCGGTGTGAAGATGACCCCAAACCCGGCATTCTCCAGTGCTTTGCCCCATGGGGTTGTGCCGAAGAAGAGGAGAAGGGCGATCCCGGCAACCAGAGGCGGGAGTGTAAGGGGGAGAGTCAGGGCAAGGGTCACAACTCGTTTTCCGAAAAACTCGTACCTCGCAAGCGCATACGCAACCGGAATGGCAAGAACAATACAGAGAATTGTCGATATCACACCCGTGATAAGGCTGAGCATGATCGCGAACTGGATTTCAGGATTCGTGAGACTCTGGGCAAGAACCGGGAGAGGGGAATAGAGGATCAGACCAAGAAGGACGACGCTGATAACAAGAAAAATGATGCCGGTGAGGGCAAGGGAAAATCTGCGCATCAACAATCTTCCGGATTATTTATGCGACCGGCTTTTCCCAGTAGCCTGCGGGGCACAGATGCTGGTCTCGCGTATACGTCCGATGTGCTCTTCGGATACCCACCCCGAGGCGGCATCGGGAATACTGTCAAATGCCGGGACATACGGCTTGATATCGAGAACCGGCGTCCCGTCAAGGAGATCCATGCCCTTAACAAAGAGTCTGCAACCGTTCACCTTAATCAGGGTCATATACGAGATCCCGATAGGGTTGGGGCGGTTGAAGTGACGGCACGCAAAAATGCCATGCGAAGCAACGCCGTCAGTCAACGGCTTTTCCGTGAGTGCCTTTTGCGTGGCCCGGTCGAAGCAGGAGACGATGATGAGGTGGGAAAACCCCTCAATGCTTTTCAGCCCCTCCCGGAATTCCGGGAAGACCTCGATCTCTCCCTCTTCCTGAGAGAAAACACTCTGGAATGGCGGTGCACCGGCGGTTGAGAGCCGTGAGTGGGCGACCCCGACTGGTCGGAACTCAATCACAGGGCACCTCTCCGTATCCCGTGTTTGTTCATGGCTTGACATTGGCATACACCGGGTCCGGGTAGATGGGGAACCCGTGCTTTGCAAAGAATGCCTTTCCTTCATCCGAGGCAACATAGGCAACGAATTTGTTCGCTGCATCCGTATTCTTTGAATAGGTCGTCGCACCGATGGGGGTGATCAGGACCGCATTGTCGCCGACCGGGATGGTGATCGCATCGACTTTGGCAGGATCAATCTGGTCGAGGGTCAGCAGGGCTGCATCTGCCTGCCCGGTATTCATGATGATTGTGAGCTCGTTGATGGTTGGGGTGCGGGTAACGACGTTCTTTTCAACGGCTGCGGTGATATTGAAGTTCTTGAACATCTTTGCGCCTGCCTTGCCGATTGCGGTGGCATTTGCATCACCGAGCGCAATCTTCAGGCCGGGTTGTGCGAAGTCTTTCAAGGTTTTGATATTTTTCGGGTTGCCTTTCTGGACAGCAATGACCGGGACGTGATATGCTACGAGCTGGCTCGCATCGACGAGTCCCTGGTCTTTTGCGGTCTTGAACTCCGTAGTTGAACCCGGCATGAACACATCGCCTTTCCGGGTCAGGTTCATCTGCGACACGAGGGTGCCCGCCCCACCATAATTATATTGAACAGCAATACCGTATTTCTGGGCAAAGGCCGGCCCGATCTCGTCGAGTGGCGCCTTGAGCCCGGCACCGGCAAATACGAGGATACTACCCTGCGAAGATACCGGAGAGATTGTGGCTGAAGGGATGGCTTTGTTTTGGGCTCCTGCCGGCGTGGAGGAAGTACAACCGGCTGCTATAAGTGCACAGATAATCAGTACGGTGAATACGAGTGAATACCGGATATTTTTCATAACGCTCATATGCGCCATATATCCTAATATAGTTAATTAATTGTCTTTCACATAACCAAAAAATAAACTAAAATTATTGAATAAAAGATCGTCAGGATTGCCCTGCCCCTGCATATAAGGGGAATCTCTGGTGTCCCGGCCAATCTGCTGCTGTAAGAGTGCAGCAGCCCGCCAAATCCGGGCTGGGAATCGACGGATTCCCGCCAGTAGGGGACTTAAACGGGCGTTTCCCCAAATAATTGTGTCATCTTTTCGTATAACAGTGTCATTTGAACCGGAAAAACAGGTAATCGGAGCCTGAAATGATACCTGATGAGTACATCCCACCAGGAGCCCCAGGCAGGACCGGTATCGTACTTATCGCTAAATCCTCGACGGAGGAATACCGATCCCGATCATGAGGCTGCCAGGCTCATTTCCCGGCCCCCTTTTCCCGGACAACCACCTGCCTGTGCCCTGGCAAAACCTCCGCTGTAAGAGTGCAGCAGCCCGCCAATTCCGGGCGGGGAAATGGTTGATTTCCGCCATTCGGGGACTGAAACAGGCGTTTACCCCAACAATAGTGTCATTTTTTCGTGAAACAGTGTCATCATGCTCCAAAAATCAGGTAATCGGAGGTTGAAATGGCCTCCGTTGACTGCATCCCCTCCGGACCCCATTCCCGTATCATCCCGGCAACCGGCTGATTACCGGAGACACAGGAGATCGGGTCTTTCCTCAAGATAACATTCTTGATCCCAGGGATTTCTGCAACAACGATGCGGGAATACGATGTTATAATAATATTCCCGTAGGATTGTTGATCCATCATGACCCAGAAAGAGACATTCCATGGTGTCCCGGGCATCCTGCGCCCGTTCAAGGAATTTATCGGGAAAACCGGACTGAAGAAGGGTGACCAGATCGTCTATTACGGTGTCCCGGGGACCTGTACACCGTTTGTCGAGCTCCTCGCATTCGCGGTCAGGTCGCTCGAACCGGAACAGGTCTTCGTTCCCTATGTGGACGAGTGCCGGGCAAAAAAGATTGGTCATACGGATGATGTTGGTATGCAGGCACGTGCCGGGCCGGTGAGCCTGAAACCAAAAGCCATTGTTATCATGGGCGGACTTTCCATGCCCGATGTGCCGGTGAAAGCTGAGCGGGTGAAAGCGGTGCTGGACAAGCATCCCGGAACTCCTGTCATTGGCGTCTGCTTCATGCACATGTTCGAGAAGGCCGGGTGGCTTTCAGCCATTTCGTTCGACTGCATGATCGATGCGAATATCGATCCTGTGGAAGTCACAACAAAAAAGTAATTTTTTAAAAATAATCACGTTAAGGAGATATCCCCAGTTTTAGTGATTATGGGGGTTTACGAGCCGGACGATCTTATCCCCAATCTTCTGTGCTTTCCCGACTGCATCCTTATCAGCGAGCACTTCTCCCTCATGATACCCGTTGCCCTTGACCGAGCCCAGCGATGAGAATTCATGGGTACTCAGGAAGCCTTCCAGCGTCTGGATGGTCCGGCTTGCACCTTTATGCGCCTGCACCGCCACAGCAACGCCCTTCCTGCCAGCCAGCCTGCGGTCATGGTAGAGGGAATACGTGCGGTCGATGAAATTCTTGAGATGGCCGCATACATCGTAATAATACGTAGGCGACCCGATCACGAGCACATCGCAGTCGAGCACTTTGTTGATGATTTTTTCCCAGTCATCGTTCTCGATGATGCAGGACTTTTTTTCCTTGCATTTCTCGCAGCCCAGACAAGGATGGATTTTCTTTCCTGCAAGCGAAATAAATTCCGTCTTGATTCCCGCAACCCGGCAGCGTTCGAGAATAACGTTGACCAGATCTGCGGTATTACCTTCCTTACGCATGCTTCCTGATATGCCCAGCACCTTCATAGCTATTGCTCAACGTAGAGGTTCATGATAGTTGCGATGCAGCCGGCCGGTGGTGCGGGAGCAGATCAATACATTAAAACCGTGCGTTTCTGAATAACACCATGCTATGGACATCATATTCTGCGCTCATTACCGGGGAGATGCACTGCCCCCGACGAACCGGTTCTGCCGGGACTGCCCCATGGCAAAGACCGCGTGTGACCCCCTGTGGTCGCTCGTCGTTGCGTTGTCACAATCCAACGGGGGCGATGCGGTCCGGCTGCCCGGGACCCGGGCCGTAATGTATCCCAACCCCAACAATTGGAATATCGTTCACCTGAAGATCAATACGAAATGGGGTCTTCCGAAAGAAGATTTCCTCCACTTCATCGCAACCGGTTCCGCACAGATGGGCAGGAAAGGGGAGCGGCTGGACAAACGTGCATCACCAAGTATGACGCGACAGGAGCCCTATGTCCAGTCAATTGTTACTGCACTCGGGGGAGAGAATATTCCCGGGATACTGGCCGTCCGGCGGATCCAGCAGGGTAACCCGGGATACCAGGAATGATCCGGCATGTCGAAAACCATTGATTTTCTCGAATCTCACCCATTTTGGGTTCGATACCCGGAAAAACCGGCCTTTATATCCGCATTCTTGGAGCCTTTCGGGTGTCCGGATGGGGAAAACCTCATGGAAAAGAAACATCAGAAAGGACATGCTATTCTAAAAGCAAATCCCGGAAAAATGCGCCAGCGGACTATTCTATAAAAAATGCAAAATCCGGCAAGTTTCTTATAGGACCTGCGATGAGTATCGCTTATGACTACTTCAGGAAAAGTTGAAATCCCTCAGGGAGTCTGGGACTTCCACGGGCACATCTGCCCGTTCATGCCCATCGGGTACCGGATGGGACAGGTCGCCATGCGGGAACTGGGCGTTTCGCACATCGGGGACCACGGGGCGTTCGGCCTCTCCGAGATGGGTGTCGGGCACCCACAGACCTGTATGATCGACGGGTTCATGTCAGTCACCGGTTGCACGTACGGGAAGCTCATGATGGAGCGGCTCAACTACGGAAAAGTCGCGTGCCTACTCGTGGTCCCGGGGAAAGGAGCGGTCCGCGTTTATCTGAAATCGGAGTTCCAGGACGCGCTCGGCAAGCAGGAATTCTTCGTGTACCGGAAGAAAGGGATCGAACCCTCGCAAATTCCGGCTGACGTGGTGAAAAAGGTCGTGGATATGGTCCTGACCGCATCGGAGACGGAGATGTTCACGGTCACAAAACTTCCGGACTTCACGTTCAGTCGCCCGAAAGGTTCGTTTAACAAGACAAAGTGCAGTAAATGCGGCGAGTACGTCTTCGAACGCTACGTGCGGATGGTGGATGGGAAACCCGAGTGCATTCCCTGTTCGGGATATGACCAGACCTGGGTGAATGTCCTGAACGGCACGCAGTAATCCGGTGAACAATGGACAGCACCCTCCTGATCGCGATCGCGGCGGTCTTCATTGTCTCCATCATTTTCTCGATGTTCGGACAGGGTGGCGGATCGCTCTACACCCCGATTCTCTTCCTGCTCGGCTACGCGACGCTGACCTCGATCTCGACCTCGCTCGTTCTCAATCTTGTTACCGCGCTGTCCGCATCGATCGTATACTACCGGTCAAACCTTGTTGACGTGCGGTTCGCGCTCTGGTTCGTGCCGGGCATCTGCCTCGGTGCGTTCCTCGGCGGGGTTGCAGCTGCCTCTATCAATCCCGTGATCCTGATGTGGCTGTTCGTCATCTTCCTCATCGGTGCGGGGGGGCGGATGGTCTACACATATTGGGAGAAATCATCACCGGAGGGTGCCTGCCCTGTGCACTATTCCAGGGGGATGTATGCCCTCATTGTCGTTTTCAGTTTTTTTGTCGGCATTATCTCCGGCCTCCTCGGGGTCGGGGGTGGGATTCTTATCGTGCCGTTCCTGATATTTCTCTGCCGGTATCCGACGAAAAATTCCGCCGGCGTTGTCAGTTTTATCGTGATCTTCTCATCCCTGTTCGGGGTATTCGGACATATGACGAACAATGGTTTTGATATTCCCCTGATTCTCGGGACGATAGTCGCGGTCTTTGTCGGTGCGACCATTGGGGCGCGGAGCATGGTGAAGATCCCGGGCGGTTACATCAAGGCGGGATTTGGGGTTATCCTGTGGATGTTTGCGGTTCAGCTGATCCTCAAACTCCTGCATATTGTGTAATAACAATCACGTTGAGCAATCGTCCGGTTCCTTTCCGTCCGCTTTGAAACTCTTTTTTATATTC
>Ga0209098_1002149_pt1 | contig 17716 bp, 13 predicted proteins | sample AD_JPNHW1_MetaG_FD_184429 | JGI IMG/M metagenome (GOLD analysis project Ga0209098, IMG submission 184429) | Active sludge microbial communities of municipal wastewater-treating anaerobic digesters from Japan - AD_JPNHW1_MetaG (SPAdes) (version 2) | ecosystem: Engineered > Bioreactor > Anaerobic... | reverse complement strand
CTACCATCAACGGTTGTACGGAAAATGATGCACCGGCTGCCGTAACCACACCGGCAGAACTGATTGCCTTAGGTTTGCAATTAAACGACAACTGTACTGCCATCAACAATTTGACGGTTCATAGTCAGGATCAGGTTGCCGGTCATTGTCCGATAGTGATTACCAGAATTTATCAAGTGGAAGACGAATGCGGAAATGTGAGCGCGGACTTTGTTCAAACCTTACAAGTATTTGATAGCGTGGCTCCGTTGATGAACAATGTAACCATTACTTTGAATTTGAATGGTTGCGATGCTTCTGTTGCTCCTGCCGTAGCTACAACGCCGGCAGAATTAACTGCTATCGGCTTCACTTTCTCCGATAACTGTACCGCTAACAATGACTTGACTGTTGAGGTCGTTGCGGATACCACCGGAAATTGCCCCATGGTATTGACTCGTTCTTATAACGTAGTAGATGAATGTGGTAATGAAAGTACTGCCGCCATTCACGAAATTTTAATTTTCGATTCCGTGGCACCGGTTATCAACGGTTTCATTGCGGATATCTTTGTTGATGGCTGCGATACCACTGTTTTGCGCAATCACCCGATTGCAACGACTGCGGCGGAACTGCTCACGTTAGATGCCATCAGCATTACCGAACTTTGTACGCAAACCGCTAATTTGATTGTTCATAGTCAGGAAGATACCACCGGAAATTGCCCCATTCAGGTAACCAGAACTTACAATGTGGAAGATGAGTGTGGAAATATCAGTAATGATATCACTCAAATCATTTATATACAAGATGTTACGGCACCGACCTTTACCGGTGTGGTTACGGAGCAATTGCTGACTTCTACGAATTGCGTCTTTGTAGCACCTGATTTGTCGCAACTTGTTAATAATGTAACGGTTGATAATTGCACGTCTGCCGCCGACCTGACCTTTACGCAGGTGCCGGCAATTGGGGATGTGATTACGCAGAATACGCAGATTGTGGTTACAGTCGCCGATGAGTGTGGCAATCAATCTCAAATGATTGTGGATATTCGCATTCCCGAAACATTGACACTTTCGATTGTAGCCTCCGATGTTACCTATTGTGAGTGGGATACAATTTCTCTGATAGCACTTCCTTTGGGTGGTACGCCAGCATTTACATATAATTGGACTCCACCAACCGGTTTGGACATTACAACAGATTCTATTGTAAATGTATATACAATTAATCAAAATTATGACTATCAATTGCAAATAACCGACGCCAATGGCTGTGTGGCGGATGCTTCTTTCACCTTGCCAGAACCAAGTCATATTCAGGTTACTTTAACAGAACAAGTGCCCATCACCTGCTTTGGATCTGCCGATGGCGAAATTTTAGCAACTCCTGCAAACGGCATTCCTGCTTATACTTATGCATGGAACAACGGACAAACAACACCGGTGGCGTCCGACTTAGTGGCTGGCAATTATTCCGTTACCGTTACTGATGATTATGGCTGTACGGCAACTGCCGACTTCGATTTGCTGCAACCAACCGAATTGACGGCAACTACTGCCAATATTACACCCGTACTTTGCTCCGGCGATGCCAATGGAAGTGCAACCGTTACTCCTACCGGCGGCACAACTCCTTATACCGTCAGCATTGATAATAACACCACATTGTACCCTGTGGCTGCTGGTGATACGTTCGACTTCTCCAACCTCACTGCCGGCAATTATCTCATTTCTGTCTTAGATGCTAACCTGTGCAGTTTTCAAATTTCATTCAACATCACTACTCCGAACTTATTGGCTCTTACTGAAGTTACCGTTACCATGCCGACTTGCAATCAAGCCTCTGACGGAATTATTGTCGTAGATGTTGCCGGTGGTACCGCCCCATTTACCCTTTCTATGGATGGAAATGTGGTTGCAAATGTGCAAAATGTTGGAAACCAACAAATTAACAATATATCTGCCGGTATTTATCAGTTTGATGTTGTAGATGCCAATGGCTGTACGGCACAACTGACCGTGACAATGAACGAACCGGAACCAATCGTTTTGCAGACTGTTGCAATTACAAATGTATCTTGCAACGGCGCGAGCGATGCAACGGTGGAAGTAGCACTCACCGGTGGTACCACTCCTTATACGTTGTGGATTGATAACAACATGCAAACAACCACTATTGATGCCATTCAAAATGTGACTTTCACCAACCTGCCTGCCGGAACACATACCGTTACGGTTCAAGATGTGAACGGTTGTACCGCGACCTTAGATGTGCAAGTTACGGAACCTACCGTTCTTGCCGTTACTTCCGCTAATGTTGTTGATGTTCTTTGCTTTGGCGATGCCAACGGCGAAGTGACCATCACGCCGACCGGTGGCACAGCTCCTTATACTGTTGTGGTTGATATTCAGACCGTTACGATTAATGCTGGTGATGACAACGTTTTCACGGGACTGACCGCCAATACCTATACGGCATTTGTTACCGATGCTCAAGGTTGCCAAGCACAAATTGACTTTGTGATTAATTCGCCGCAACAACTTACATTGCAAGAATTTGCTGTTGCATCGCCACTTTGCTATCAAGGAACTGATGGTAGTATTACCGTGGCAGTTGCCGGCGGTATTGCTCCTTATGACGTTTCCATCAATGGAAATGCGGTGGCAGTACTCAACGCAGCCGGAAATCAACTGATATCGAATTTATCACAAGGAACTTATCAAATTGATGTGGTGGATGCCAACGGCTGTGCAATTAACATTTCTTCTACCGTTACCGAGCCTGCCGAATTAATACTGAACGAAGTAGTCGTTACCGACATTACTTGTAACGGGGGTAACGACGGAACCGCCACTGTTTCCTTAACCGGCGGAACTGCCGCTTTCAATTTGTTTATTGACAATAACCTGCAACCCGTTACTTTACCCGATGCCACGCAAACCGCTCAATTCATCAACTTGTTGGCAGGACAGCATACCGTTACCGTTACCGATGCCAATAATTGCACGGCTACTCTTACGGTTACCATTCAGGAACCGGCTGCTGTGTCCGCCACTGTCGATAGTTTGTCTGCTGTGCTTTGCTTTGGCGATAGCACCGGTATTGCATATATTGACATCACCGGCGGTATTTCTCCGTATAACATTGTGATTGACCCGTCATTGAATCCGTTCCTGCTTGATACTGCCGGACATTATACATTTATGGGATTGTGGGCAAATGCTTATAATGCCGTTATCACCGATGCCAATGGCTGTCAGGGAAATGTACAATTTACTATTAATCAACCCGATACATTAGTTGCCGATGCCAACGTGACGTCTCATGTTTCTTGTTTTGGCGGCAACGACGGTGAAATTGAGGTGGTTACAACAGGTGGTTCGCTTCCCTATTATTACAATTGGCAGATAAGACCGCAAAACGATTCCATTTTTGAAGATGCTTCAGCCGGGGATTATGTGGTTCACGTGACGGATGCCAATGGTTGTGTAGCTTCGGATTCGGCAACCGTAACCGAACCGCAACTCTTGCAATTGAACCTGTTGAGTGTTACGCCAAGTTGCAACGGACAGCCTACCGGTGTGATTGAGGTGGAGGGCGTTGGCGGAACTCCGGTTTATGATTTTCAATGGAGCAATGGAGCTATTACCGATTCGGTGGATAACCTCTCTGTCGGCTCCTATTCCGTTACGGTGACCGATCAAAACGGCTGCCGCGACACGATGGAAATTGAAATGCCGTTCCATGAAATTCCGAATCTCTCGGTTGTCACTACCGACGCCTTCTGCGATAGAAACGATGGTACTGCCTCTGTTTTAGGCGATAGCCTTAATATTTATACCTATTCATGGTCATCGGCTTATAATCCGAATGCTTCTGTCAATGACCAGTTGTTTGCCGGCGACTATACCGTGAGCGTGGACGATGGCGTTTGCGCCGTGACCATGCCGTTCTCTATCGGAAATATTCCCGGACCTCACGCCGAGTTCACCGTTAACCCGTCTGTCTTTTTGCAAGGTAGTGCCGATTCCCGTTTTTCAGACCTCTCTGACGGCAGTGTCGTTAGCTGGTTGTACGATTTCGGAGACGGCAGCTTCTCTAATCAACAAAATCCGTTCCACCTCTTTGAAGATGAAGGCGAATATGCTGTCGTGCTTACAGTTACCGATGAAAATAATTGTATTGATACCGCCATGCAGCCCGTTACCGTTATCCCCAATGTCATCATTTATGTGCCGAATGCGTTTACTCCTACCGGTGACGGTATGAACGACATCTGGATGCCTGTTTTGACTAATATGATGAAAAACAATTATTTGCTTATCGTTTATAGTCGATGGGGCGAAATAATTTTCAAATCCAATGACACGAATGTAGGTTGGGATGGTACGTGCAACGGAAAACCCGCACCACCCGAAGTTTATACTTATATGATTGAGTATTATAACTTAATGGGTAAAAAGGAAATTAAAACAGGAATTGTAACCTTGGTACGCTAATAAATATGAACTTTTTGATGTTTTTTGTCAGATTTTCCCACCGAAAAAATGGAAAAATCTGACAAAAAACGACTAATGATAGAATATTTTCCCGCAGAACGCGTTTAATAGAAATAATTATTCATAAAATAAAAATAATGAAAAATTCTACCCGTCTGTTGTTGGTGATGCTATTGATTTTGGGAACGTCTTCGTGTCGATATGAAGATGGTCCTTATATCAGTTTCTCATCTCCCGAAACGCGTTTGGTCGGCTATTGGAAATTAAATAAAACCGAGTTGAACGGCAACGAAGTAACCACACCGTCCAACATTTCCAACCTGCCCGGAAATTATTTCGCGTTCTTTATTGAGAGAATGTTAGCGGTGACCACCGTAAAAGATGGTGTTATCACCGAATCCGTTTCTGGATATTGGGAGTTTCAAAATAATGAAAAAGAACTAATTGTCAATTTTGTTTTAGCGAATAAAAAATATTGTTATATCGCTGAAATAAAGCGACTAACGAAGAAAGAATTAGTTTATGAATATACCGATGAAAATGGGGATACGTGGAATCTTACTTTCGACAGCCGCTCAAATTTGTATTATTAATCATGATAAAGATTAAACAATTAATAAAATTAGTCGTTATTTCGGGGCTGATATTCTCTTTTGTGGCATGTCAGACCAAGATTTATGGCGCACGAAAGCATAGAAAAGACCGTAATTGCGGTTGTGAAATGCAGTGCCCGACTTCTTGCGATGATAATTTGACAACATTGCAACAATATTAAAATGAGACCAAAGGAATTATTAAAAGAAATCAAGAACTATTTTTTTATTTGCGTCGGGTTGGCAATTTTTTCTTTTGGGTGGACGGCGTTCCTGATTCCCAGCGAAATTACCGGTGGCGGAATCAGCGGTATTGCCGCTATCCTTTATTTCGCTACCGGCACAATCCCCGTCGGCATCAGCACTTTTGTTTTTAATATTTTTTTGGTCGCCATTGCTTGGAAAGTCCTGGGACGGAAATTCTGCCTCAATACGATGATTTGTACCGTTATTTTGTCCGTGTTTATGACGCTTGGGCAGTACTTGTTCCCCGAACCGTTAGTCGCTAATGACCCTTTCATGTGCGCCATGATTGGTGCCGCCTTATCCGGCGTGGGGGTTGGACTTGCCCTGACTTACGGCGGAAATACCGGCGGTACCGACATTATCGTTTTGATGGTCTCTAAGTATCGAAATATCTCTTACGGGCGCGTAACGTTATATCTTAATATTTTCATCGTCCTCTCTTCTTATTTTATCGTACAATCTTTAGACCGCTTGGTTTATAGTACGGTCGTGTTGTTCGTTTATATTTTTATTTCGGATATAGTCATTGACGGTTACAAACAGACTTTTCAATTTATGGTTTTTTCTTCAAAAAATAAGGAAATTGCTGAAAAAATTAATACCGATTTGCATCGTGGAGCCACGTTTTTAAAAGGTAGCGGCAGTTTCAACAAACAGGAAACCAATGTATTGCTCATTATTGCGCATCGTACCGATAAAATGAACATTATCAGGATAATAAAAGAAGTTGATAGTAGTGCTTTTATTTCTATTTCAAAGGTGCAAAGTGTTTTTGGTAAAAATTTTGAACGAATACGCTAAGGCGTAAAACTATGGAAACAATTAAACATATTTTTAAAATTGGGTTGGGACCGTCCAGTTCGCATACGATGGGACCGGTGAAGGCGGCACATACATTTTTATTATTGGCTCCCGGTGCTGAGCGTTACGAGGTTACGTTGTACGGCAGTTTGGCGGCTACCGGCAGAGGTCACTTGACCGATGTGGCGTTAGCGACTGCTTTTGAAAACCGTCAATGGAAAATTATTTGGAAACCAGAAATCTTTTTGCCCCAACATCCTAACGGAATAGAGTTTGTAGCTTATGGCAATGACGGAACGCCGATCTTGAAAAAACAATATTTCAGCGTGGGTGGGGGAGATATTTCTGAAACCGGCATGCGTTTCGATGACCGGCGCATATATACTTATTCTACGATGAATGACATTTTGAATTATATTGGTAATCGAAAATTGTGGGAGTATGTGGCAGAGTGTGAGGGACCTGATATTTGGGATTATTTGTCGGAGGTTTGGCAGCAGATGCAGTTGAGTATTCGGAACGGCTTGGAGCATGAGAGTACGTTGCCCGGGGCGTTGCAGTTGCCGCGCAAGGCTTCTACCATGTTCTCGTGCGTGCATGGCTTGAACTCTTCTTTACAGCGGCGTTATACGACTGCGGTCTATGCCTTTGCTGCCGCGGAAGAAAATGCCAGCGGACAGACTATTGTGACGGCTCCCACATGTGGTTCTTGTGGGGTGCTTCCGGCTGCATTATACACGTATTATGAGTTTTACGAAAAAAACGATAAGAAAATCCTGCACGCATTGGCTACGGCGGGTTTGATTGCGAATTTGATTAAATACAATGCCTCCATTAGTGGCGCGGAAGTGGGCTGTCAGGGCGAAGTAGGGGCGGCGTGTGCGATGGCTGCCGGTGCCTTCTGCCAACTGATGGGCGGCTCGTCATATCAAGTTGAATATGCTGCCGAAATGGGTTTGGAACACCACTTGGGACTGACCTGCGACCCCGTCTGCGGATTAGTGCAAGTGCCTTGTATTGAACGTAATGCCTTTGCTTCCATACGTGCCATCGATGCTGCCATCTTTGCCCTCATCTCCGATGGTAAACATCTTATCAGCTTCGACCGTGTTGTCCGCGTTATGAAAGCCACTGGACACGACCTGCCACCCCTTTATAAGGAAACATCTATGGGCGGGTTGGCGTTGTAGAAATGCGGTCTGATGAATATTAGAAAATAGGAACGCGGACGTTTCGTCCGCAAATGTAGAGATGCAAAAATATTGCATCTGATATTTTTGCTGTCCGGTCAATTGATTGATTACCGTTTATTCAACATAACGAAGTCTCTTAACCCAATCTATTTATTTTTCTCAACTTTTCTTTGTCTTGCCAAAGAACTGACGCAGCAAGTGAGTGCAAAAGTCAAACTTGTTTGCTTTTGCCGGACATTCCGCCCACCATGGCAGTCGTGGTGGCTATTTTATCTTAGTACATGACATTTTTATTTTTGCTTAAATTATTGAAAATAAATATATTAAGCAGAATGGTTTATTGAGCAGCCCCGCAGGGGCAAGATTTTCAGTAACCCCAGACCAAGACGGAGTCCGCAGTCTGGGGTGGTGGCGGTGCGGTAGCCAAGGCGCGGCACGCTGCACAACTTTATCAACAATAGATAAAATAGAAACACCTTGAAAGTTTGACTCTCAGGGTGTTTTATTGTGAGGTGTTTCGTTGAATTCCTATGATGTTTTACTGTTTTTTCTATCAATGAGTTATCATAATATTTGCGTTAGTAAATTTACGGTATATTTATATTCCTTAGTAAATAAGAATATCTCCAAAAGTAAATCGTAACACGATTTGCAAACAGGTAAATCACTATGTAATTCCATTTTTTTGCAAAAAATTTTGATGGGGCTGCGCCCTATACCCCAAATAGTCAAAGTGTCTTAATCCCTAATACAGCGAACAGAAAAACCTACCTCCTTACGGTGGCTGCCCCTGTAGACATCGCTGGTATTGTAGAACATGAGCCGGATCCAGGCGTTACTGGTACTGTTCTCGGTAGCACTCCACCAGTAACCGTAGTCACCAATGCCGCTGAAACCACCATCGTCGTAACGGTAGCCACCCGGAAAGGCTGTAAAACCGGTTTCGTTGGTTGCACCAATATTGTCTGCATACCATAAACCAGTGCCAGCTTCAATAGTGCCAATTGCTTTAAGTTTACCCCCGGCAACACTTGTTCCGCCGAGGTAATCGGTTAATTCTGTCCATTCTGCATCACTTGGTAAATGCCATCCGGCAGGGCAGGAAATGCACGCAGCTGGCCAATTATATAATACGCCGTAGGTCGAGTAATTTGCTGTTGCTTTGGCATTTGCTACATTTGTACCTGTACCGCTGTAACCGTAAACATAATAATATGGAGTTGTTTGCGAACCTGTACCGGGATCAACAACGCTTGGTAAATATTTCAGGTTTTCTGCCATCCATACTTGATTGTCTATAGTTACGATTTGATAAACATTCCCATCGCGGGTGTCTGTAAAGGTATTGGCACTGCCGCCTTGTGTTGTAAACGACATAGCACTACCATAAGCTGTTCCATTGCTGTTTGTGGCGTAAGCTCTTACATAATAAGTCGTATTGGCTGTTAATCCGCTAATAGCACTTGTAAAACTACCTGCTCCGGTACCATTTGAAGTTTTATTATCGGCAATAGTTGGGGTTTTGCTTGTACTCCAACATACACCGCGTGCTGTTACTGTTGCTCCACCGTCCGAAGTGATGTTGCCGCCACTTTTTGCAGTAGTTTGTGTAATGTCAGTAACTGTAGTAGTTGTCAATACGGAGAACTCATCTTTTTTGCAACTGCTTGCAAATACTAAGAATACTCCCATTAATAATAATGGGAAAATCCAATTGTTTGTTTTTTCTCTCATGACTTTTAAATTTAATTGTTAATACTCATTTTTACTTATTTGTTTTTTTATGTCTCAATACGGTGTCTGGGTTTTTCCCAATGAACGCTAACGGGTGGCGGTATGGTTAGTTGCCGATTTCGAAGCACTTTCCTATCAAGTTACAACTACTTTTGATACGAGCTGTAACGCTCGAATACGCACGTCGCCGGCAATTAACTATACCGCGTGTTGGCAACTGGTGTTCATTCACATCTGTCTGTTTGTCATTTATTTAGCTTATATTTTCTTGTCATTGTCAACCTGCACCAACTTATCCACGAAGCACAAATTTATTTTGTTTTTTTTGAGCGTGGGCAATCCTTAAACCGTCCTGAAAGGCGGTTACTTGGGTGGGCTTTGCAAGCTCTTTGACAAAGCTTTGGTTGAAGCGTTGGCTTGTGGGGCTTTGGCAATGTGCTTGCAAATAGCGTAGGCTTAAAATGTAACGGTTTTGTCAGCCCAAACAACAAGATTTACACAATCTATCATTGTCGAAATAGGACAAGCATCGGTTTCATTAAGTTGTCTTGATTTTAAACATGTTCCGCAAGCCAGTATTTCACCGCCCACGTTTACAAATGCTTTTAATTGCTCATCAACATTATATTTTTCATGGGTTAAGCCTTCGCATTCAACGGCTTCTCCCATTAAGAATACTTTGGTTTCGTGACCCTGTTTCTTGGCTGTTATTGCAAAACGAAAAGCATTCCATGCTTTTTCGAGTTCTTTTGTTTCGAGAATAATTCCGATTTTCATATTCTTAAATTTTTGTGATTATAATTCCAAAATGATACGGTTCTAAAATCAATTCTTTGTCGATTGCAAAACCAGTTTCGGTTGCCCATTGTTTACATTGTTCGGGTTTGGGGCGAATATTCAATTGTGGACCTCGTGGGGTTATAATATCGCTTCGCCAATGAATAATCCCTGCTTTTGCATTTGACTTTAAAATCCGACTAACCTCGTTTAAAATTTGGTGAGGATTGTCGTGATGCAGGATATTAAAAAGCATTACATAATCAACTGAATTATCGGGCAGTCCAGAACCTTCGGTAATGAAATCTGTTAAATGCAGTTCGATATTTTTTATATTTTATTGGTCAATCTTGCTTTGTAATTGACCAATCATTTCAGGGTCAATATCGAAAGCATGTACTTTACCATTAATTGTTTGTGATGCAGGAATTGAAAAAGTACCGAAACCACAACCCAAATCAACAACCAAATTAATATCAGTTGTAAAATCCATTTGTTGCAAAATCGTATTAGGGTCGAAAAACTTCGACCACATTGTCTCTTCGGGCATTCCGCTATCTCTTACTTTCATAAACATACAAATGTAATTAAAAACACCTTCATACCAATAACATAAACAAGAAAATGCCCCCGTAAATTATTGGTATCAGATAATGCGAATTTGATGCTTTTTCTTTACCATTCTTCACTTTACTTTTACATATATATAATGTTAATCTTAATATTCATGGCACTATTAAGATTAAATGATGCTTTAGAAAATGTTGGTTTATTTGTCATTCCAATTGTTTGAAAATTTGAAAATCCTATACCTTCTTTTGGTAGTATAAATCCTTTATCAATTATACCGTTATTATTTTCATCATGTAAGATGTTTACAGCATATTTACCTGACGGAATACCGTGAAATGTTATTGTAGATGAACCATTTACAATATTAGCTTTCACTATTTTATAGCATTTCTTAAAATTCTCGTCAGGAATAGAACCTTCTTTATTGTACAAAACAAATTGCACTATGCCTTCAGAGTTTCTTAGTTTTTCAACATTTACTGTTAATGAAAATGTTTTTTCGGCTTGATTGCTAAATGATGTAATTATCAGCAAAAGCAAGAACGAACTTATTACAATTGTTAGATTTCTCATTCTGCAATTCCTCTCTTTTTTGCAATTCGTTCTTTTATGCTATCTACCACATAATATACCATTGGGACTAAGAAAACGGTTAAAATTAATGATGATAGTAAGCCGCCGATAATAACCCATGCCAATCCATTCTTCCATTCACTTGCAGTGCCTTTGCCCAGAGCAATGGGCAGCATACCTATTGCCATGGCCAAAGTAGTCATTAAAATAGGACGAAGCCGTTCCTTGCCAGCGAGTATTAATGCTTCTTTGAAATGTTTACCTTCGGCTTTCAGTTGATTGGTAAAGTCAACAATCAGAATGGCATTTTTTGTTACCAGTCCCATGAGCATTATAAGTCCAAGCTGTGCAAAAAGGGTCAAGTGATTTAATGATAAATTCAATGCTAAAAATGCACCGATGGCAGCCACTGGAATTCCAAACAAAGCGACAAACGGATAGATGTAACTGTCGTATAATGCTATCATTATCAAATAAATCAAAATAAACGAAATAAGCAAAACAGAACCCAAAGCACCAAAACTTTCGTTTTGTGTTTTAATATCTGCACCCCAGCTAAGTTTAACACCTTCGGGCAGTGGTTTTGATTTCAGATAGGTAATTACTTCATCTGCTAATGTTCCAGACGGGCGACCAAATGATTCGGCGGTGAGAGTTACCGATGCTTGCCTATCGAGACGTTCTAAAAGCGATGGTGAGTTGTCCTGCACCACCGTGGCAAACTGCGATACTTCAATAGGAGTATTCATAGGATTGACTATGGTGAGATGCGTTACGTCTTCAAAATTCTTACGGTCAAATTCGTCGAGCCAAATCCTGACAGGATATTCGGTGCCGTTTTCGGTTAATGAGGCATCGTCATTACCAGTAAAAGCGGTTCTTAAATTCATTCCTACATAAGCTGTGGTAAGACCTAATCGCTGCATTTTGTCTTTGTCTGGTATTACTTTGTATTCAGGATTTCCTTCCACTACCGACAATTGAACATTATCAGCTCCAGGGATGGTTTCGATAACCGATTTCAACTCACGGGATGTTTTCATTACCAAATCTATATCACCCCCACTCAACGTAATTTTGATTGGGGCCCCTTTAGGCAGCAACCCAATTACAGCCACCGAAAAATTTATTCCCGGAAAATCAGATTTTAGCTGAGAAAGAAGAGATTTCATAAAATCTTCAGTTTCGATGCTTCTCTCTTTCTCTGATTTTAGCTGGATAGTAAATTCCGATTTATTGGCAGCTCCAACACCGAGACTTCCTATACCTGTGCTTGGCCCGGCTATATTGCTGAAAAGCGTAGAAACTTCGGGCTGTTGTAAAATATAGTTTTCAATTTGCTGAGACATGATATTATTCTGCTGGACTGTTATTGTTTTATCGTATTCCAAATTTAAACGAAACTTTCCTTGGTCGCCTGTTGACATCATCTCTTTACCGATGATGCCTTGTTTCATTATTCCCAGCGTCAACACAAAAAGGAGCAAAATAATGCCTGTAAAAAAAAGTTTGTGGCTTAGTACCCAAACCAGTTGTCTGCCGTACCATTCAATAAAAGTGTTTAATTGATGTTCGAACCAGAGCAAAAAACGGTTTATTATATTGGTTGGTTGCAAATCTTCTTTTTTACCTATTCGCGATGCAAGCCAAGGGGTGAGGGTAAATCCAACCAGCAAACTGGTTAGCGTAGAGGTGATAACGACAACCGAAAATTGTTTGAGCATATCGGCAACAAAAACCTGCAAAAATAAAATGGGTAAAAATACAACCACATCAACCAAGGTTATAGAAAGTGCAGAAAAGCCTATTTCCATACGGCCATCCATTGCCGCAGTGCGTTTTTCTTTTCCTTTGTCTAAATGGCGCTGAATATTTTCGAGTACAACTATGGCATCATCAACTAAAATTCCAATGATTAATGACATGGCGAGCAGGGTCATCAAATTCAGGGTATAGCCCAAAAGCCACATTACGGCAAAAGCAGTAACAAGCGAGGTTGGGATGGAAATTAAAACAATTAAGGAATTTCGGTAACTTCTTAAAAATAAAAGCATCACAATAGAAACCAGTATAACTGCCAAAAACAAATCAAAAACAACAGAATTCACTGCAGCTATGGTTTTGTCGGTAGAATCGTCGGCTATTGTAAATTTTACACCTGCATCTTTATTCTGTTCTTCAATAGCTTTCAATTTTTCCTGAACCAGTTTTGAAACATCTACAGCATTCGCATCCCCTTGTTTTTTTAGCATCAACCCTATACCATTTACTCCATTGTACCGACTTACCGAAGTTATTTCCTTAACACCGTCAATAACACTGGCAATATCTTTTACATATACCGGGCTGTTTGGCATTGGCATTGCAACCTGCACATTCATTATATCTTCAATAGCTGTAAATTTTCCCGTAATACGCACCGAATTATTCTCTTTTTGTGTCTGAACTTTTCCGGCAGGAAGGTTTAATCCAGAACGATTTATAGCTTCAACCACCTGGCTAAGTGAAATTTTGTAATACACTAATTTGTCCTGATCCACCTTCACTTGAATCTCACGCTCCTCACCACCGAGCAAAGTTATTTCTGCTACCCCTTTTAATTGTTGTATTTGAGGCAGGAAGTCATCTTTCATTTTCTGATAAAACTCAGTCTCCGACAAATTGCTGGTGGCACTTATAGAGATAATTGGTAAATCGTTAGGTGAAACTTTGCTCATTACCGGACTTTGAATGTCGGCAGGCAAATCTTTCTTGATATTGTCGATATAGCGTTGTGCATCTTGCATGGCTTTATCAACATCTGTCCCATATTTAAGGTTGGCAATAATAACAGATGCATTGGGCATTGATTTCGTTTCCAAGTAATCGACACCTTCCAAATTTGAAAGTGCATCTTCAATTTTTCTCGAAACAGAAGTTTCCACCTCCTGTGGTTCTGCACCCGGATAAATTGTCTTGATTACTACTACAGGCTGGTTAAAGTCGGGTAACAGCTCATAACTTAAGTTTTTATAACCTATAATTCCTAAAAGCGTAAATACGCTGAAAAGAACTATTATCAGTGATGGGCGTTTTATGGCAATTTCTGTTATATTCATGGTGTTTTAGTTTTTAATTGAAACATTAGCACCATCGAAAAGATTGATAAAACCATTGGTAACAATCACGTCGCCCTCTTTTAATCCTTTCTCTATTACAACTTTGTTTCCAATACGTTTTGATATCGTTATATCACTTAGTGTTGCTTTGCCTTGTATAACTTTATAAACTTGAGGCTTTATATTAGTTCCAACAATTGACGATGAAGGAATAATAATTTGTTTCTGTTCGTTTTTATTTGCAACAAGAACACTGCCCGACATTCCTGATTTTATTTTCAAATCGGGTGTATTACCAACTAAGAACTGGACAGGGAAACTATTTCCCATATTGGCTTTACTACCAATCATTGAAACTTCACCGTTCAATATAATTTCGGGAAATGCATCAACCGTGAGTTGATTCGTTTGTCCTATATCAAACTGATTCATTTTTTGTTCCGGCAAATTGATGGTGAATTTTAATTTCGAAATATCTGTAATCTGCAATAGAGGCATTCCCGGTGCGGCAAATGCTCCTTCCTCAGTCATTTTAGCTGTAACAATACCATTGAATGGTGATTTGATGGTGGTTTTGTTAATTTGTTCGAGAAGTGTAGCTTTCTGAACTTTTGCCGATTTTAAAGCCAATTGCGATTTTTCCAATTGAACCCCTTGAATAGCCTCCGCATTAACTAACACCGTGTATCTTTTTACATCAGCTTCTAACCCTTCAATTTGAACTTCGACCGATTGAAGCTGTAATTTCAATAACGAGTTGTCTAATTGAATTAAAGCCTGCCCGGCTTTCACACTACTTCCAATATCAACAAGCAAAGAATTAATTTTACCCTGAATTTCAGCACTTATTTTAGTTTCTTTGTTTGGCTCGAAAGTACCTGTAAAGAAATATTCAGCATTAGCAAATTCAAGTTTCAAGGAATCAACCTGAACACTAATAGGCGTTTCTTTATCGTATTGATAAATTCTTTCCTTGGTGGTTTCTTTGTTGTTTTTCAAGCGAATAACGGTGAAAACAATTAAAGCCAATGCCACAACTATATAAATTATTTTTTTTGTCATATCGTGTTTTTTTTTAGTTATTCATTGTGATATTTCCGGTCAGTTTCTTTAATTCCAAATCAGCTTTCAGATATTCTACAATGGCCAATAAATAGCTCTGTTGTGCCTCTCGCAAAGCATTGTCAGCCAATAGCACATCGGTTAAATTGGCGGTACCTTCTTTCTGTTGTATGCATGTTTGTTCATAAACTGTCCGTGCCAAATTTATTTGCGACAAAGTATTTGCTATTGTCTTTTGAGTTACTGCTCTGCGACGGTTAGCATTCTCAATTAGCATATTATTTTGATCTGTTACTAAGCTTATTTGCAACAGGCTATTTTGAATTTCTATCTTTTTCTGATTAATTTTTCGATAGGTAACTGTGCCATTAAAAAGTGGATAGGAGAGTTGAATACCCACAAAACTTGCCGGAAAGAATTTTAGAAAATCATTGGGCTTTTTATCATAGCCAAAACCTGTTTGTCCGTAGCTTCCATATAATGAAATTGTTGGCAATCTCGAATTCTTCAAAGTTTTCAATTCGCTATTGAGAAGACTATTTTGCGAATTTATAAGTTGTAAATCAACAGTCGTTGTATTCGTATATTCATTGATATTGAATTGAATATCAGTTTCTACTTGTATGTTTAAAGTCGAAGGCTTTCCCATCGATAATTTCAGAGCGTTCAACACCTGTTCTGCATTGTTCGCAATAATATCTTTTTGGGTTTTTAATTGCTCTAGTTGAAGCTCTACTTTTTTAACATCAGTCCCTTTTATCATCAACTGTTGATGCAAAAGCTGCAAGTTTTCAAGAAGTTTAGCCGTATTAACGATGTTGCTGTCAACAAAAGCCAACTGATGTTGTAAAATCTGGATATTATAATAAAGGTTTGAAATTTCGAAAAAAACTTGTTCCTCAGTTTTTTTGTATTGTAATTCGGTTATCTCGGCAGCAATTTTAGTGGTTCTGATACCACCATATATTTGTGGATTATACAAAGGCAATGCTACCTGAATTGCAGCACTCATATTGTGAGGCACACCAAACTGAGCTTCTCTGAATTGTCCCTCTGGTGCCGTAGGGTTGAAGGTTGACATAGACATAAGTTGATAGGGCAAATCGGTGAAATACTTGTAATCGCCCACTACATTCACTTTGGGAAACAGGTTTGCTGTGGCTTCTTTTTCTTTTTGTTTGCCAATTGCCATCTTATTTCTACCTATTTGAAGACTTTTATTATGTATCTGGGCTGTATCTAAACATTGTTTCAACGACCATGTTTGTGCTTGTCCTTGAAAGTTTATCACCATCACCATTACAAATGATATCAACCATTTTAGCGTGTGAACATTCACTAACTTTGTGTTTAAATTTTTTTTATCTTTCATAATTACTATAATTTAGTTTGTGTCAATGGCCTTGGTGCTTTAACAACCAAAATACGTGCAACAGCGTTTGAGTTGTTGTACAGACAATGTACTACATCCTTCGGGCTTTCCACTAAACTGTCTGCTTGTACTTGAATCTTTTCATCACCAACTAATACCTCAGGCGCCCCCTCCAAAATATAAAAGAATACATCGACAGGGGTTATGTGTGGTTTTAGTGCTTCGCCCGGTTGCAGGGTAATGTGCATAGCTTGTGCCGAAGCTTTATCGTAAAGTTTGCGAACATCCAATTTATGGGGAGTTTCTACAATTTGTGTTTCTTTTACTATATTTATTTTCATATATCCAATTTTTAATTTTTAACCAATATTTTTATGGAGTTGACAAAATCTGAACCTTTTTCAATCAAATTGAAGTTGTAATTTGACATGTGCCATTGCTTCACAAACATTCTTAAAGACCCCATAATCATTACAGACAAATGGGCGGCTTCAATATCAGTCCTTATTTCTCCGTTTCTTTGTCCGGTTTCAATAATAGTCTTTAGACTTGTTGTATTTTTATTCATTATTTCCTTGACTTTTTCAGTCAGTTCAACCTCGTTGCGAAAAATCTCTTCTGAAAAAATTACAGAAACTAATGAAGGTGAATTAGAAAACTTTGTGAAATGATTATGAAACAAACTTTCAATTTTAATGAGTGCATTTTCATTTGTATCCAACTGATTCGTAAAATAATGCTCTGTGCTTTGTTTGAAAAAATCGAGAATTGCTAATAATATTTGAATTTTATTTTCGTAATGTCGATATATTGCCGATTCAGCGAATCCAATTTTCTTGGCAAGATTTTTTATCGTAAGAGATTGTATGCCGCTTTCTGCAATTAACTCTATTGAAACATTTATTATTTCTTGTTGCCGTTCTGTTATTTCTGTATTCATTTTATATAAATCAAGCGAGTGAATATTCGCTCACAAAAATAGTGTTTTTTTTTTATAAATCAACTTTATTTTGAACTTATTTATTGAAAAGTATTTATTACTTTGATTATCAATATAATTACAAGATAACTCTTTTGATTTTATCGACAATTAGCTTATTCAAAAAAAATGCTAATATGTCATTTAATAATGCTATCAAATATCAATTGAAGTTCAAAAGAATAATTCAGCACGGGTGTGTCGGCAAGATTGCACTCTTTGACAAAGCTT
>Ga0209098_1002141_pt1 | contig 17747 bp, 14 predicted proteins | sample AD_JPNHW1_MetaG_FD_184429 | JGI IMG/M metagenome (GOLD analysis project Ga0209098, IMG submission 184429) | Active sludge microbial communities of municipal wastewater-treating anaerobic digesters from Japan - AD_JPNHW1_MetaG (SPAdes) (version 2) | ecosystem: Engineered > Bioreactor > Anaerobic... | reverse complement strand
TGGTGACCATGATCAGCAGTTCATCCTTGATATTGTAAACGTCGCGGACCTTGCCAACATAAAGGTTCTGTTGTCCAGGAAAATTGAAATCGGTGCGGGTTATAGCGTTTTGCATATCCTAGGTATTGGATTGATAATCAAATGATTTTATATCTGTTTTATACAGACAGATAATTGTTTCTATGAAGAGCAAAGATAGTATTGCTTTAAAGAACTACAAATTTACCTCTTCCAATTAATCTACCTCTGTTATCTGTCATAATAAATAGATAAATTCCTGATTTAAAACAACTTCTTTCAAGTTTATAGGGCAATGTATTCCTTAGTACTTCTTCCTTTATAAGTCGGCCCTCACAAGTGTATATTTTCAGACTAACAGGAATCCCATTAATAGCCGGGATCGTAATAGTTGATGCCAACGTAAGAGGATTTGGAATTACTCCAGAATTGGAAGAAGTTTCATCCAATAAATTATCTGACAGGGTAATATTACATTCTTCAGGATAGTAATAATTAAAGTAAGCTAAAGGAATACCTTGTTCAGCATAACATACAAGTTTTGTGCTGTGTTCAGCATATTGAATCAATTTTGACAAAGGGCCAGAAGAGTTACCAATACCTTCTATCACATAATAAGGTCCGAAAAAGTTATTGGGATCGGCTGAACTATACAGGTTGAATTGACGAAGAATGTGATCACCAATGCTGATATTCTCAATAGAAGTAACAATGCAGTAATAAGGCTCAATTAGGAAATTATTGGGCAGAGTGTCTCCCACCTCAAGCGAGAAGTCATATAGTAATTGTTCGTTTGTTTCATCTGCATGGATGTAATAGCATTGACTATCGGATGACCGTAATCCGCCTCTATATCTGTGATCTATATAATTATAATTACCATATATGAAGGTCGAATAATTATATGAATAACTATAAACAAAGTCATAAACCTTATTATACAGTTTATTAGCAATCATTGTGTCTCCCTCACAGTACAGCTTTGAGAAATTGTACCAAATTTCTGCTCCACCTACTGAAAAAGAGTTATAGCGCCATGTTGAAGATGAATCAAGAGGCATCGGATTGATAATCTGTGATTTAGTTGAGTCTATTGTGAAAATAGACAAAAGCAAAAATGCAAAGACTGGTAGCATATGGTTTTTCATAATGTAAAATGATTGATTAAGAATATATTATATGACAACGGAAAATCGAAAAACCACTATTAGGTAGAAGAATTTTTTTCCTTCTCATAGGCCTTAATAATGTTTGTCACCAGTTTGTGGCGGACAATATCACGATCGTCGAGCATAATAATGTCGATGCCTCTAACATCTTTCAGTATGTGCATGGCCTGCACCAGTCCCGAGTTTTGGTTTCGCGGCAGGTCGATTTGCGTGATATCACCTGTAATAACAAACTTCGACGATTTGCCCATACGTGTAAGGAACATTTTGAGCTGTCCTTCGGTTGAATTCTGGGCTTCGTCGAGGATGGCAAAGGCGCCTTCGAGGGTACGCCCGCGCATAAAAGCCAGGGGAGCGATTTCTATGGTTCCGTCTTCGAGATATGAAACCAGCTTTTGCGTAGGAATCATGTCGCGCAAAGCATCGTAAAGCGGTTGCAGGTAGGGATCGAGTTTGTCCTTGAGGTCGCCGGGAAGGAAGCCGAGGTTCTCACCGGCTTCAACAGCCGGGCGGGTAAGTATGATACGCCGGACTTCTTTATTTTTGAGCGCCCTCACGGCCAGGGCAACTGCTGTATAGGTTTTTCCTGTCCCGGCGGGGCCAACAGCTATGATCATGTCGTTTCGCGAAATGCTTTCGACCATCCGCTGCTGGTTTGGTGTACGCGCACGGATCATCATTCCGTTTCTTCCATGTACAAGTACGTCAGCATTCACCTCCCTGAAATTTACCGACTCTTCGCTAGCATTGCCATTGGTGGCCAGTCGCCTGACGTCATCCAGGTCAAGTTTGCCGAAGTTGTCGAGGTACATTAACAGCGAAGTAAATACCTGCTCGAACTGTTCAATATCCTGATCTTCACCCTGAATTCTGATCATATCACTGCGGGCAACGAGGCGAAGTTTTGGGAACAGGTCGTGCAAAAGGTTGATATTCCGGTCGTTGATGCCGTAAACTTCAAGCGGGCTGTACGATTCGAGGCTGATGGTTTTTTCGGTCACTTGGAAGGAAAATTTGAAAGTTTGAGAGTTTGAGAGTTTGAGTCCCGATCCCGATAGCTATCGGGACTATCGGGATTGAAAGTTCGGCGGTTTGCGATGTCTCAGAAGTCATTGTTTAGCGGTATCTTGATGTCGGTTGATTACAGATTTTTGAAAAGTCTTTCCAATAAAAATCGCTAAACCCTGCTCACATTATCATTAATTTCTACTTTTGATATGCAAAAATACAGCTATTCCTTTCAGGGTATTCAGTTTTATGCCGATCATAACCTTAATCAGCGACTGGGGGCTTTCCGACCATTACGTGGCGTCGGTCAAAGGAGCTATTCTCCGTCGTTGTCCTGGAGTGAACATTGTGGATATAACGCACGAAATCAGGCACTTCGATATCAAACATGCATCTTTCGTCCTGCGCAATTCCTTCAGGCAGTTTCCTGAAGGGACCATCCATATTATCGGCATCGATTCCATTGAATCAAAAACTCATCAGCATATTGTGGTTTTTGCTGAAGGACATTATTTCATAGGGGCCGATAACGGTATTTTTTCCCTGATACTTGATGGCCCGCCACAGAAGATAATCTCTATCAACGTGTTGCAGGATACCGGTTATTTTACCTTCCCGTCGCGCGACCGTTTTGCCAAAGTAGCCTGCCATATCGCTGAAGGCAAAGACATAGAAGAACTGGGTTCGCCAATACCTGCCCTGGTTCCCAAGTCGCTGTATCAGCCTGTTACTGAAGGGAATAATATTCTGGGCCGTGTTATGTATATTGATTCCTACGATAATGTGTTTGTAAACATTAACGAAAAACTTTTCCGCGAAACGGTTCAAAACCGTCCTTTCACAATCAACTTCCGGCGTGATTCCTATGTCATCAATTCATTGGTAAAAGCTTACGGCGATGTGCCCGAAGGTGAAATGTGCGCACTGTTTTCGTCAAACGGGCTGCTCCAGATCGCCATCAACCAGGGGAAAGCCGCGTCATTGCTGGGACTCACAATCGATTACCCGGTAAATGTCGTAAGTTAGAGGATAAAGTTTAAAGTTTAAGTTTAAAGTGTAATGTTACAGGCAATCGCACTGCTTCATATTGCTTGATGAGATATTCCAACTTATTTCTTTCTGCATCAAAACACTAAGGCTTTCATTCTTTTCCGCTTTGCTTAATTGCGTATTTTTGCGCGTCTTCAAAAGCAACGTAAAAAGCATGTATACTTTACTGCGAAAAGAGGTCAGCAGTTTCCTGAATTCACTCATCGGCTATTCGGTGGTTATTGTGTTCCTGCTGATCAATGGGTTGTTCCTCTGGATATTCCCGATGCAATTTAATATTCCTGACTATGGTTTTGCCAGTATCGACAATCTCTTTACGCTGGCGCCGTGGGTTTTCCTCTTCCTTATACCGGCTATCACCATGCGGTCATTTGCCGAAGAGCAGCGCAGCGGGACCATAGAACTTTTACTGACCAAGCCTCTTACCGACCTGGAAATTATCCTGGCTAAATACCTGGCAGGTGTTGTGCTGGTGTTATTTTCGCTGTTGCCGACACTCGTGTATTTCGTATCAGTTTACCGCCTCGGGCAGCCTGCAGGCAACATCGATATGGGAGGAACCTGGGGCTCATATCTGGGGTTGCTTTTTCTTGGCGCAGGTTTTACAGCCATAGGCATTTTTGCCTCGTCAGTTTCCGGTAACCAGATCGTTTCATTTCTGATTGCAGTATTCCTTTCCGGCTTTATTTACATCGGCTTCGAATTTATTTACAGCCTTTCGCTGTTTGGAAGGATTGACCTTTTCATACAGCAGCTTGGCATAAGTGCTCATTATGCATCGATGAGCCGGGGAGTGATCGATACAAGAGATATAATTTACTTCCTGAGTCTTATTGCAGTTTTCCTCATGTTAACCCGTTTTAACCTCGAACGCAGAAAATGGTAAAAAACACTTCCCCGTCCGACATGAGATCATCACGCAAAGACCTCAGACGCAGCAGCATATACCAGTTATTGCTGGGCCTTGCCATCATTGTACTGCTCAATGTTATCGGCACATACCTGTTCTATCGCCTTGACCTCACCAGTGAGAAACGTTATTCACTGTCACCGGCAACCAAGAAGATGCTGAAAAACCTCGACGACGTGGTCTATTTCAAAGTCTATCTCGAAGGCGATTTTCCTGCGGGATTTAAAAGGTTGCGTAACGAAACCCGCGAAATGCTTGATGAATTCAGGGCTTACAGCGATAATATCCAGTTTGAGTTTATTAACCCTTCAGCCAGTTCTTCACAGAGTGAGCGCGAAAATACATACAAACAACTGGTTGATGCAGGTTTGAACCCAACGAGCCTTCAGGTGAAAACAGAAGGAGGCGCTTCACAGCAGATCATTTTCCCGGGGGCATTGGTTTCGTACAAAAGCAAAGAAATTCCGGTTGAGCTGCTGCATTCGCAACTTGGAACCCCGCCCCAGGAAGTGCTTAATAACTCTGTGCAGTCGCTTGAATATACACTTGCAAGTGCAATCAGCAGGCTGAGAGGCGGTGACAAACCATCAATAGCATTTATTGAAGGCCACGGCGAATTGCCGCAACTCTTCACAGCTGACGCCCAGCAAGGTCTCGAAGAATACTATGTAGTTGAAAGAGTGAAGATCAACGGTGCATTATCAAGTTTGACCACCCGGACACCGAAAGGGAAAGATTCGACCGATTATGTTGTTAAGAACAAGTACAAGGCTATCATTATCGCCAAACCCGATTCAGCATTTTCCGAGAAGGATAAATTCATTATCGACCAGTACATTATGCGCGGCGGCAAAGTGCTTTGGCTTGTAGATCCTGTATTTGCCAGCATGGACAGTCTTCAGAACCAGGACGAGACGATAGGCGTGGCCATGAACCTCAACCTCGACGATCTTTTCTTCAACTACGGCTGCAGGCTCAATCCTGACCTGATCATGGACCTCAACGCCATGCAAATACCAATTGTGACCGGCAAAATGGGTGACCAGCCTAAGATGGAGATGATGCCATGGTATTACTTCCCCGTGATTTTTTCAACCTCACCACACCCTGTCGTAAGAAACCTTAATGCGCTGAAAACTGAATTTATCAGCAGTATCGACACCATTACAGCGACTGATGTTAAGAAAACAGTGCTGCTTACAACTTCCAGATATTCAAAAGTGCTTAATACTCCCGCACTTATCACTACTGAAGTGATGAGACAGGAGCCGGATGTTACGAAATTCACTGATCCATACCGGATTGTGGCCCTGCTTCTCGAAGGGAAATTTACATCACTCTTCATGAACCGTGTACCGGCCGAAATTGCATCAGCGCCTGAAATTCAGTTTATTGGAAACGGAAACCCATCAGCTATGATTATGGTGAGTGATGGTGATGTGATAAAGAACCAGGTGCAGCCCTCAGCAAACGGGCCCAATCCCTTGCCCCTGGGTTATGACCGGTACAGCGGGCAAACTTTCGGCAACAAGGATTTTATCATGAATGCCTTGAATTACTTATGTGATGATTCGGGTTTGTTATCGGTGCGTTCGAAAGACCTTCGCCTGAGGTTGCTCGATGGCGAGAAAGTCAAACAGGAGAAAGTGAAATGGCAGTTAATCAATGTGCTGCTCCCGGTATTGGTCGTTGTGATTTTCGGAGCGATTCAATACTATATACGCCGCCGGAAATATACAAGGCCTTTTTAACCCGTCAATGAATTTGAGGATACCGTTCAGGTATCATAAACTAACGCATTATCAACCAGTTAATGAAAAATAAACGGAACAGCCGAGCGCTTATCATTACAGCCATACTGGCAATTATCGCCGTATTGCTCATCATCAACAGGTCGAACAGTTCACTCCGTAGCAAGGACAAGAATTTTGCCGTAAGTGACACATCGAATATCACGCGCATTTTCCTCGCCGACAAGAACAATAACACCTGCAATCTGCACAGGGAAGAAAACGGCCTCTGGACCCTGAACGGGAAATACCCGGTGATGAAAGAAACCAAAGATGGGATGCTGAAAACGCTTCTCAATATCACTGTGAAAACTCCCGTGGCAAAAGCTGCCCGAAATACAGTGATCAAGCTGCTTTCGGCTAAATCGGTGAAGGTGGAGATATACCAGACAGTTTATCGCATTAACCTGTTCGACAAGATTAAGCTTTTTCCGCACGAAAAGCTTACACGCACATATTATGTAGGCGATGCTACCATGGATAACCGCGGAACTTATATGCTCATGGAAGGCAGCGAAGAGCCATATGTCGTTTATATTCCGAGTTTCAGGGGATTTGTTTCAGCCAGGTATTCGGCAATGGAAAGCGACTGGCGCGACAGAAACATATTCTCGTTCATTTTGCCGGATATATCGTCAGTTGAAGTTCAGTATGCTGAAAACCCGGCATTGTCGTTCCAATTGCAAAATAAAAGTGGCCGCAATTTCGAGCTTTCGACAATCACAGGGGCAGTTCTGCCTGATTTCGATACACTTAAAGTGATCGAATATCTTGGGTCGTTCCGGAATATCAGCCTTGAATCATTTCTGAATGAAAATAAAACGCTTAAAGATTCCATAACATCACTCAGGCCTGATGTTATCATTGTTGTAAGTGATATTCACGGGAAGAAACACAGCGCTAAGCTTTGGCATAAGAAAGCGCCCGCCGATGCGACTGATCTCTACGAAAAACCGCTTGATTATGACCCTGACCGGATGTTTGCGCTGGTTAATGATGACAAAGACTTTGTGCTGGTGCAATCATATACTTTCGACCGCATTCTGAAAAAACTTGAATGGTTTACCACGAAAGAAGAACGTTAACCTGTTAATAATCAGTGCTTTTCTGACAATTGCAGCAACTTTGAATCTTTTATCAACAATATGGATAAGCATATAAGGAACAAGAAAGTTTTAGTAACCGGGGGCGCCGGGTTTATTGGGTCAAACCTTGTTGAAGCGCTGCTCAGCCAGGGAAACGAAGTTGTATGCTTTGATAATTTTGCTACAGGAAAGCATAGTAATATCGAGTCATTTCTTATTAATGAACGTTTTATATTGGTTGAAGGCGATATCAGAAACCCTGACGATTGCCGGCGGGCAGTTAAAAATGCTGAAATTGTTCTGCACCAGGCAGCGTTAGGTTCGGTACCCAGGTCGGTAAAAGATCCGGTAACCACGAACTCGGTGAATATTGATGGTTTCCTGAACATGCTTGTTGCTGCGCGTGATGCTGGGGTGAAGCGATTTGTTTACGCTTCGAGTTCCTCGGTTTATGGCGATCATCCCGGCTTGCCCAAGGTTGAAGAGGAAACGGGTAATCTTCTGTCACCTTATGCTGTCACGAAGAAAGTAAATGAGCTTTACGCCGGTGTTTTTGCCGGCCTTTACGGGATGGAAGTGATTGGACTGAGGTATTTCAATGTATTTGGAAAACGCCAGGACCCTGACGGCCAGTATGCTGCTGTGATCCCTCGTTTTATTAAATCACTCATCGCCCACCAGAGCCCCGAGATTTATGGTGACGGACAGCAATCACGCGATTTTACTTTTGTTGAAAACGTGGTCCATGCCAACCAGGCTGCAGCACTGGCTCCAGCCGAAGCATTGGGTAAAAGTTACAATATAGCTTTTGGAGAAAGGATCACTCTCACCGAACTGTTCTACTTGCTTCGTGAAAACCTTTCACAGTTCGACCCCGCCATCGGACACATCGAGCCGCTATTTGTAGGTGAGCGCCCGGGTGATATCAAACATTCTCTTGCTTCGATAGATAAAGCCCGGATGTTGATGGGTTATGATCCGCAGGTTTCAGTTCGTGAAGGCCTGAAGAGAGCCATTGACTGGTATTGGGAGAACCTCAGGTAAAGCAGATTTCAGAATTCATCCCTGTGGACTGTCTCGGGCGAGAAGGCAGGCAGGCACATAGCCATGTATTCGGCCCCGCCTGCAAAAGGTGTGCTGTATTTCACCCATTCTCCCGCCTTTACAAGTATAGCCTGGCCTTCGGTAACAAGATACATCTCAAGCTTTGTGTGAACCTGGAGGCTTCCTTTTAACACAACTGTGTATTCATCAAATTCGGGACATTGCCCCGGCTCTTCCCATCCCTGGCTGCTCTTCATCCTGGCAATGCTGATTTCCTGAGAGTTAGTGTTCACTCTTCCGAAAAACTCTTCGATGATCTTTTCCTTGTTGCCGGCAGCCTTTATCCGGGAAGGCGATTTGATGAGCTGAATCATAGTTACTGTAAGTTGTTGGTTAAAAAATCATTAGCTGAGGGTTGCTGTTATGTTCAGTTATATCACGCTCCTTTTTTGAACTTCTTTTTTTGTGCTGATGTCATTTTTTCAGTGGCATACTGGATAATGAGCCGTGGTGCAGAATCTTTCCATTTCAGCAGAAATTCTTCGGTTACCTCAGGTTGTAATTTCCAGGCTTCGCGCAGGAACCAGCCTAATCCCTGGTGAATTTCACGTTCGGCATCATCCATCAGCGGTTCAATAAATTGAAACAGCGGCAGGAAATTATCGGTTGTTTTTAGCATTTTTATAAGGGTGACGGGAACTGCCCTGCGCTGAAATTTGTTGCCGGCAGTCCTCCAGGTTTCAAAACCTGACAGTGGCACAATCTTTTTCTTCAGGAAAACAATGAGTAATTCGCCACTTATAACATCAGCGTGCGCCCAGTTGGTTATGCCGTTTGCAAACCATTTCTCAATCTCAGTGAAAACAGCAGGTGTGAAATCTTTGGCAAATGCTTTTGTGAGAAGTATTGCAAAACTTGTTTCCTCGTACTTAGGGCTTTTAACCAGTAACCTGCTGGTTTTGAGTATCAGATCGAAGGTAGTTGTTTCAGCTTCAAGTATGTCGAGAACCTTTTCCTCAAGCTGGTCAAGTGACAACCCATAGGCATCATACCCATCCCTGAAATATCGCGAGTATTTCTTCACTGTTTCTTCATTGGCATTCACGGTACAAAAAAACCTGATGTCGTTAAAAAGTGCAGTTGGGGTCATGGTTTGATTGGATTTTTGTGATGTAACAAATGTCAATTGCATTCAGAGAAGGTAATCATACAATTTCCTCGAACATATCTTTTGTAGCTCCGCAAACGGGGCATTGCCAGTCGTCAGGTATATCATCAAACTGTGTTCCCGGGGCTATTCCGCTTTCCGGGTCACCTTCGGCAGGATCGTAAATATAACTGCAGGCCAGGCAGCGATATTTTTTTCCTTTTGAAACTGGCGGTTTCACTGAATGTTTTTCCGGATCAATATAAGTAGGAGCGTTTTTGGGCGAAAGGCCTTTTTTTACAGCCCTGTAATAAGCATAAGTCATTGGCGGAATGCTGTTGTCAATAATGCCGGCATCAACAACTTTACCAATGAAAATGATGTGCGAGCCTGCATCGGTCTGCACTTTGACTTCACAATCGAACCATGCAATGGTATTGCTGGTCACGATGGGAGTGCCGGTTTTCCCGAGAAAATATTCTGTTGTTGCAAATTTGTCCGTGTCCCTGCCGCTCTTGTATCCAAAGAGGCCGATAAGGCCGGCATCAGCAGATTCCCGGAGCACCGAAAGGGAGAATTTGCCACTTCCGGCAATCATCTCCGTTGTCAGGTTGTTTTTGCTGCAGCTCACCGCAATTTGCGGAGGTTCGGCAGTGACCTGGAATACAGTATTCGACACATATCCATTGTATCTGTTACCGTCGGCAGCACTCACTATATACATGCCATATGTGAGGCTGAAAAAGGATTCAATGTTCATACACAGCGGGGTTTTGATTCAGTGCTCTATAAATAATATCAATCAGACCGTTATCGGGAGCATCGCTGTTCAGCGACCAGAACATGATTCCGTTGAGCCCTTGTTCTTTTGCATAGGTTGTTTTCAGAGCGACTGACCGTTCATCATCGAATGTTGCAAATAGCTTTTGCTCAGCATTATACGCATAGGCGGCTTTGGCAATATCATCCCAAAAGAAGACGAATCCGGGATGCTGGCTGAAGTATTCGGTAAAGCTCCTGTAACCAACGAACCCTTCAAATTGACATTTTTGATATAGCCCGTGATTGATAGTGTCAGCATTATTGAAGATTCTGGCGTAAAAAGCGGCTCCTATCACCATCTTGTTTTTGGGTACACCAAAAGTACTGAGCAATTTCACGGCATTATCAGTGGATTCCTCCTGTCCGGAGGTTGAATAAAGTGGCGTGTGGTGCCCTGTTTTTGTGCTGTAGCCATTGATATAATCGTATGTCATAATGTTTACCCGGTTGATGAGCGGCATCACTTTGTCCCATTCAATGGATTTATCAAAAAAGTCCGTGAAGCCGCCGGCGGCAAAACTCAGTTCATAATTTTCTCCAATGGTTTGACGTAATGACCGGATCAGCAGCGTGAAGTTTTGCTTATCGGCCGCTGAATAGGCAAATCCCGGAATTGACTCCAGCGCAGGATATTCCCAATCAAGATCAAGGCCATCGGCCTTGAATTTTTCAAGCAGGTTTTTAACAGAAATAGAAAAATCCTTTCTTCCTTTTTCGGTTGAGAACACCTGAGAGCATGTCGGGCAGCCACCCCAGCCGCCCAGCGACAGGATCACTTTAAGGCCGGGATTTCTTTCTTTTAATCCGGTAAGTTTGGTGATGGCCAGGCTGTCATGCACTCCGGCCACAAGTTCGTTGCCGTTAAGGTGAAGAAAACTGTAAATAATATGGGTGAGTTTTTCAATAGGATAAGAGTCCAGATCGTCGGGTGCACCGTGGCAATATGCGATAACGGCTAAGGAATTTCCGGATGAATTTGTTTGGGCTGAAACCCTGCTCAACAGGCTGGTAAGGATAATTACAAGAGGCAGGGCCCAGAAAAATTTTCGTTTTATCATCAGATTATGAGCATTTATTAGTCGGCGGGTTAAGGACAATCAGCAGAGTAACCTTGTACGGTGTTCACAAGAGCTAAAAATACGAATAAGTACAATAAAAAATACCCCGCAGGTGCGGGGCATTTTTAAGATTAGTTTTCCGGAAATGGTTATCAGAAAATGGTTGTTCTGCGCCGGTTAATGATCAGTTTCAGTTTTGGAATATATTACGATCCATTTCAACCATTAACTATTAGCTGTTAGCCAATAGCTGTTAGCCAATAGCTGTTAGCCATTAGCCATTAACCATTAACCATTAACTATTCATTACACCAAACCCTGTGCAAGCATAGCTTCGGCCACCTTCACGAAACCGCCGATATTGGCGCCTTTTACGTAGTTGATAAAGCCGTCACCTTCCTTGCCGAATTTTTCGCAGGTATGGTGAATATTGATCATGATCGTGTGCAGTTCCTGGTCAACACGTTCGCGGGTCCAGCTGAGGCGCATGCTGTTCTGCGACATTTCGAGGCCTGAAGTGGCAACACCACCGGCGTTGGCAGCTTTTCCCGGGCCGTAAAGTACTTTCTTTTCAATGAAGTAGTCAGCAGCTTCGGGAGTTGAAGGCATGTTGGCGCCTTCCGAAACGCAGAAGCAGCCATTGGCAACAAGTACCTTGGCGTCTTCACCGTTCAGTTCGTTCTGTGTTGCACATGGCAGAGCGATATCGCATTTAACGCCCCAGGGAGTTTTACCTTCAACATATTCGCAGTTGTATTTCTTGGCATACTCGCTTATACGTCCGCGTTTGATGTTCTTGAGTTCCATTATCCATGCCAGTTTGGCAGCATCAATTCCATTCGGGTCGTAGATATAACCGTTTGAATCGCTGAGTGTGACCACTTTACCACCAAGTTGGGTGACCTTTTCGGTAGCATACTGTGCAACATTGCCCGAACCGGAAATAACAACAGTTTTGCCTTTGAAATCCATACCGCGTGTTTTCAGCATTTCTTCAGCGAAATAGGTGCAACCGTAGCCGGTAGCTTCCGGACGAATAAGACTGCCGCCCCATTCAAGCCCTTTGCCTGTGAGAACGCCGGTAAACTCGTTACGAATGCGTTTGTATTGTCCGAACAGGAAGCCGATTTCACGTCCGCCAACACCTATATCACCTGCAGGAACATCGGTATCAGGGCCAATGTGGCGTTGAAGTTCAGTCATGAACGACTGGCAGAACTTCATTACTTCGTTGTCGCTCTTACCTTTGGGGTCGAAATCAGAACCGCCTTTACCACCGCCCATTGGCAGGGTTGTAAGGCTGTTTTTCAGAACCTGTTCGAAAGCAAGAAATTTGAGTATGCCGAGGTTAACAGTGGGGTGAAAGCGAAGTCCGCCTTTATAGGGGCCGATAGCGCTGTTCATCTCTATGCGGAAGCCGCGGTTTACCTGGAATTCGCCTTTGTCATCGAGCCAGGGAATACGAAACATAATTACACGTTCTGGTTCAACCATGCGTTCCAGAACCCCTTTGTATTTCGGGTTTTCTTCAATGAATGGCATGAGTGACTGAACCACTTCTTTTACTGCCTGGTGAAATTCGATTTCACCCTGATTTTTAGCGATGACCTTGGCCATGAACTGGTCAACTTTTTGGTCAATAATGCTGTTTGACATAGAGTTTATAATTAGGTTATTAAATGGAGATGAACGTTGATTAATGCGACAATATTACTCATATTGATATAAATGGCAATAGATTTTGCAATATTTGTGTTTTTCGAATAACAATATACGGTATTGATATACAGATAGATATAAAAAAATAAGTAAATAACGTAGTGAATTCAGTAAAACACTGAAGTAATCACCGAGATTTACAGAAAATTATATTCAAAAACTGTATTTTAATGGCAAGCAGTTGATCCACCTGTGGTTATGAAATACAATTAAGTGAAACCCGTAAAAATGGTCAAATTTTTTAATCGGAAACGATCTAATCTCTTTTATAAACCATGAATAAACAATTTCATTTCTTTACTTTTATACTTTTTATAATAGCGTCAATCAGGCCTTAGTATGAATGAAGATAATATCCTGAAACCCTCACAACGGGAAATCGAACAACTCATTTTTGAGCGTACTGAAAGGCTCAAAGAACTTGCGGCCATCAACCGTACTACCGAAATTCTGAAGGAAGGCAAGCCGGTTGATGAAACCCTTCAGCAGTTATCCATGATTTTTCCTGCCGCGTGGCAGTATCCTGACTATACTGTATGCCGGATCTCATACGGAGGAAAGGAGTACCGATCGCCAAATTTCATAACTACCCAGTGGCTGCAAAGGCAGTCGTTTGATACGATCGACGGCAGGACCGGTTTCATTGATATTTTCTATCTCAAGGAATTTCTTCAATTCGAAGAAGGGCCATTTCTTAAAGAAGAACGCCACCTGATCGCAAACCTGGCTACAGCTATTTCAGGTTACCTGAACAGCATTACAGCCAAAGAAATTATTAAGAAATCCGGGATTGCCGAACACTATGAATTACAGGCAGATACAACCAGGGAACAGCCGCTTACCGGCCGCCAGTTGCTTCAGCGATTTCTCAATAAAAACAACTATAACAGGGACATTTATCATGATCTTCAGCCATTTAAGGTAAAAGAGATATTATTGGTTGCCAACCTTTACGATGCGTATTCCATTGAGCGTGAAGGCCGGTTTTCGGAGTATGTTCTGGGTGAATACCACCAGCTCAGTCTCACGTCGGTTCCACGCATCACCGGTGTATCCACGGCTGAAGAAGCTTTTGAACTGCTCAACTCGCGGCATTTTGATCTTGTAATATTCATGGTAGGTGTTGATAAAACTCTGGCAGTGAGCCTTCCGCAGCAAATCAGGAAACTCTTCCCTTACATCCCGATATTTACCCTGCTGAACAACAACACAGACGTAGAGTATTTTACCGAGGTTTGCCGCCGCTACCAGGCTATCGACAGGGTGTTTGTGTGGAATGGTGAAAGCAAGGTTTTCTTTGCTATGATCAAAATGCTGGAGGATAAAATCAATGTGGAGAACGACACACGGATTGGCATGGTGAGGGTAATCCTGCTTGTTGAGGACAGTCCGCAGTTCTACTCCCGTTACCTGCCATTGTTATATGGCATCGTGATGGATCAAACAAAGCGTATTATAGACGATGTCAGCACTGATGAGCTATATAAGGTATTGAGACTCAGGGCAAGGCCAAAGATATTGCTCGCTTCAAATTACGAGGAAGCTATGCAGATCATCAATGAGCTGAAAGATTATATGCTTTGTCTGATTACCGATGTAAAATTTGAGCGCCTCGGGAAAATGGATCCGGAAGCCGGCTTCAGCCTGGTAAGCTATGTTCGTGAGTTCATCCACGACCTGCCGGTGATCATCCAGTCCTCAGAGCCTTCAAACTCCGAACGTGCCTACGACCTCAGGGCGACATTTATCGATAAGTATTCTGAAAGTCTTTCGCAGGAGTTTAAAAGCTTCATAGCGCACTACCTTGGTTTCGGCAACTTTATATATCGCGACAGCGAAGGCCGGCAAATCGCTGTTGCCAAATCGTTGCGCGAATTTGAGAACCTGTTGCGATCTATCCCGGATGAATCGTTGATTTACCATGCCAAAAAGGACCATTTTTCACTCTGGCTTATGGCCCGTGGCGAAATCCAGGTGGCGAAAATTATTAATCCTCAAAAGGTTACTGATTTCAAAAGTCCTTCAGAACTGAGGAAATACCTCATTGAAGTAATCCAGCAGTTCCGCAACGAACAGAACAAAGGAAAGATTATTCCGTTTGAAGAATCGGCAATTCTCGATGAGCACAATGTTGTAAGCCTTATGCCTGGTTCTCTCGGTGGCAAAGGCCGCGGACTTGCCTTCATCAACACGCTGATTTACAATTATGACTTCAACCAGCATATCCCAAACATCAATATTCGGTCGCCGAAAACATCGGTGATCGGGGCCGATGAGTTCGAGTATTTCATTGAGCGCAACAAACTCCTTGAAAAGGTGCTGGTGATGGATGATTATGAAGAAGTACGAAGGATGTTTGTCAGCTGCAGCCTTACTGATACCCTTATCCGCCGATTGCGTGTGCTTCTCAAGCTTATTGAAAAGCCTCTGGCTGTAAGGTCATCCGGTACATTTGAAGATTCTCTTGCTCAACCCTTTGCGGGCATATTTGAGACGTACCTGCTGCCCAATAATCATCCCGACATCAATGTGAGGCTCAGGCAACTCATGGATGCCATTAAACTGGTATATGCTTCGGTTTATTCGCCGGAAGCACGAGGCTATATTGAGGCGATCAATTACAAGCTCGAAGAGGAAAAAATGGCAGTGGTGATACAGGAAGTTGTTGGTAACCAGTTCGATGACCTGTATTATCCGCATATAAGCGGTGTTGCGCAATCCTACAATTATTATCCTTTCGGGCATATGACGCCCGAAGAAGGATACGCTATCGCAGCCCTGGGGCTTGGCAAATACGTAGTTGAAGGCGGCAGCGCTTACAGGTTTTCACCAAAATATCCGGCTGTTGAAAATTATTCGCCAAAAGACCTCTTCAAGAATTCCCAGATGAAATTCCTGGCTGTTGACCTGGCCAAACAAGATATCAACCTGCTGGAAGGTGAAATGGCCGGTTTACGCGAAAGCGACATTGATGTGGCAGAGCATCACGGTACGATGCGCCACCTGGCGTCGGTATTTGACCCTGACAACAATCGCATCATTCCTGGGTTAACTCACGCCGGGCCACGGATTATCAATTTCTCAAATATCCTGAAATATGAGTATATGCCGCTGGCAAAAACCATTGAAACGGTGCTGGATATAGTGAAAGAAGCGCTTGGAACACCTGTTGAGATTGAGTTTGCTATCGACCTGAACCGTGACAAGGAGTACAAAACAACATTCTATCTGCTGCAAATCAAGCCTTTGATTGGTGCAGAGCAGGATTACCAGGTTGACCTGAACGAAATCAGGAAGGAAGACATGGTGCTTCTTTCACACAAAGGAATGGGTAATGGCCTGATCAATGAAATTCAGGATGTAATCTATATTGATCCCCGGCGGTTTGACAAAAGCCGGACCATGGAAATGGTAAAGGAGATTGATGTTCTCAACCAGAAAATGCGGGCTGAAAAAAGGAAGTATGTCCTGATTGGCCCCGGCCGCTGGGGCACCCGCGACAAGTGGATAGGTATTCCGGTAAACTGGCCGCAGATAAGCAACGCTAAAGTGATTGTGGAAACCAGCCTCGAAGGCTACCCGCTCGATGCTTCCTCGGGGTCACATTTTTTCCACAATGTAACCTCCATGAACGTGGGCTATTTTACTGTTCAACCCGAAGTGGATCAGAGTTTTATCCGTTATTCTTTGCTCGACGAACAAGAAATGGTTGAGAGAACAGCCTTTTTCAACCATATCAGATTTGCCAATCCGGTAAATGTGAAAATGGATGGCCGCAAGCGGATAGCTGTGGTGACCACCACCGGTTGATCCAACTTTAATCGAAAAACGTTGTTGTTTAATGATTTAATGTAACCTGAGTTTTATGTCACACAGTTTGGTTCTGAATAAGCGGACAACATTATTTTTTATCTTATCAGGGATTTTTATCACCAATGCCCTGATAGCTGAATTTGGCGGAGTAAAGATTTTTTCACTCGAAACGCTTCTCGGATTAAGGCCGGCCCATGTCAACCTGTTTGGCACACCACTCGATTTCAACATGAGTGTGGGTGTGCTCATCTGGCCGTTTGTGTTCATTATCAGCGATATAATCAATGAATATTTTGGAAAACAAGGGGTACGAAAGATCAGTTTTTTCACCGCTATACTTATCGCATACTCTTTTGTCATTGTGCTGGCATGGACTAAGATGCCACCGGCTGATTTCTGGATGCAGATCAATGGATTGGACAACCAGGGCAGGCCTTTTGATATCAACTATGCCTACCTGACTATTTTCCGGCAAGGGCTGGGAATCATTATAGGTTCACTCACTGCATTTCTCGTCAGCCAGTTGATTGATGCCTATACTTTTCACTGGTTTAAAGGGATAACCGGTCATAAATACCTGTGGCTCAGAGCTACAGGAAGCACAGTGATATCACAGCTGTTCGACAGTTTCATCATATTGACAATAGCATTTTATGTTTTTGGAAACTGGTCAATTGGTGAAGTGCTGAAAGTAGGGGTGGTGCAATACACATACAAGGTACTGCTGGCGATCATTCTTACGCCGCTTGTATACCTTGTGCATTATATTATCGACCGTTATCTTGGGAAAGATGAATCGCAGGAATTAATTGGCGAAGCTGACGGGAACTGGTAGCGCAATTTCGCGCAAATCTATCTCACTATTGTAACCATTCCCCTTACAGGGCTTTCCTGTTCTGATTGATAGCCGTCTTCGGCCCGGAATTCGATCAGGTAACTGTAAACTCCGGCATCGCAGGGATGTCCTCTTAATCTTCCATCCCAGTATCCAAGCAGCGAATTGGTTTCAAAAACCAGTTGCCCCCAGCGGTTATAGATATGCATTCTGAATTCGACGATTTTTTCAGGATGAAAGGCAATTACGCGGAAAACTTCATTCTTTCCGTCAAGGTCG
>Ga0209098_1002135_pt1 | contig 17770 bp, 11 predicted proteins | sample AD_JPNHW1_MetaG_FD_184429 | JGI IMG/M metagenome (GOLD analysis project Ga0209098, IMG submission 184429) | Active sludge microbial communities of municipal wastewater-treating anaerobic digesters from Japan - AD_JPNHW1_MetaG (SPAdes) (version 2) | ecosystem: Engineered > Bioreactor > Anaerobic... | reverse complement strand
GCACCGGAACAACATATCAGGATCGGTGTCGCGCTTGATGAAGCGTTCAACTTTTACTATGCTGACCTTTTTGATGTGCTCGCGTCTCTCGGCGTAAAAACAGTGTTCTTTAGTCCCATCCACGATAGGTTGCCAGACGCGGATGGCTATATTATCGGCGGGGGATATCCCGAGCTCTTTATCCCTCAACTTGAAGCAAATGACAAAATGCGTGAAGCAATTCGCGAAGTTTCCAGAAACGGAACCCCCATCTATGCCGAGTGCGGCGGGCTTATGTATCTCACTGACAGGATGATGTTAAAAAAAGGCTGGCAGGGCCGGGACTCGGAACTCTCCGGGGCAATGTGCGGTGTTTTTTCTGGTGAGACACGGATGCCCGCCCGGCGCGTGGTCAGTTACGTGGAAGGGACAAGCGCCGCAGGCTGCCCGATGGGTGCATCTCGATTCCGCGGTCACGAATTCCATTATTCAGAAGTTGTACTCGCGTCGGAAACAAAATTTGCCTATCGGCTGCACCGCGGTGCCGGGATCAAAGACACGCTTGATGGTGCGATTGTAAAGAATACACTTGGGAGTTATACACACCTGCACCCGGTGGGAAGCCGGGACATGTTTCATAATTTTACGGATTGCTGCATGAACCGGCAGTAATCAGGCAGTTCATTTTCTGACGGTTAAAAATTCGTTTTTTTCAGATGACCGCATTTAGAAGGGACAATCCGGAAAAATTTCCGCAGTATATATGCCCGGATTAAAGAAAAAAATACAAGACACATTACACCATATTTCACAATATGATCATTTACATTGACGGGAAGTACCTGCCCGAAGAACAGGCCAAGATATCCGTGTTCGATCACGGCCTGTTATACGGTGACGGTGTTTTTGAAGGGATACGTGCTTACAATGGCAGGATCTTCCGGTTAAAGGAGCATCTTGACCGGTTCTACGATTCAGCAAAGACTATCGATATCAAGCCACCGATCTCAAAAGAGGATATGGCCGAGGCGATCTGCGAGACCCTGCGCAGGAACAATTTAAAGAATGCCTACATCAGGCCGATCATAACCCGTGGTGTCGGGGATGTCGGTCTTGACCCCCGCAAATGCAAGAAAGCATCAGTTATTATTATTGCCGTTACCTGGGGCGCGATGTATGGCGACTTGTATGAGAAAGGCCTCAAGGCTATCACGGTCTCGGTCCGGAGGAACGCGGCAGAGTCGCTCCCACCCAATGTAAAAAGCCTAAACTATCTCAATAACATTCTCGCAAAGATTGAGGCAAACTACAAGGGAGGGGATGAAGCGATCTTCTTTGACACGAACGGCTATGTAGCCGAAGGTTCGGGCGACAACCTGTACATTATCAAGAACGGAGAAATTCTCACGCCCGGTACGCTCAATAATCTGCGGGGCGTCACCCGGATGGTCGTTCTTGAAATCGCCCACTCACTGGGTATAACCTGCCGCGAGCAGAATCTTGGGTATTACGATCTCTACACCGCGGACGAGCTCATCTGCTCCGGCACTGCTGCCGAAGTTGCCCCGATCACGTGGGTCGACGGCAGGGTCATCGGCACGGGAAAGCCCGGCCCCATCACCCGCCAGCTGATTGCAGCATTTCACACCGTAACCGAAAAGGAAGGATACCCAATCGCAAAGAAGACAATCAGTGCAAAAAAGACCGTTGAGAGCAAGAAGGCCCCCATAAAGAAGGCCATTGCGAAGAAGGCAGTGGCAAAGAAAAGATAATTTTTTACGGTAATTAAGGTAGAATCGGTCTCTCCCCTGTGTCCGTTTCCATAACCTATTTATCAGGCAGAGTAAAACTAGTTAGAGCAATACGCTGCTATAGTGTAGACCGGCCAATCATGCGGGCCTTTCACGCCCGCGACAGGGGTTCGAATCCCCTTAGCAGCACTCCTATACTCATGGTTCAATTCTCTAACTTCAATTTTTAAAAGAGCGCGAGCCAGAGAGATCTCCATCGCAGCACTTTAAAACTCATAATTCTCTTCTCTAAACTAATTTCCACGTAGTGACCTTCATAATCATAATGATGAAAAAACAGTCATCTCTTTAATCAGGAAATTGTTTACGACGCAATTTTTGAGTTTACTATAGCACAGGATGTGACTTTAATCTGAACTCTTATTTGGTCTGAATAGTCTCCACAAAAAGTAATCGTATTATAATAATGTCGCCCCCCCCCTTGATGCGCAGAGTTTCGACACGACGCCCCGGCGGATCGCGCCGGGTACGGGCGTGTAGATGGGGAGAACCTCCTTTTTTTGGAGAATGCGGGTAATTGCTTCGCCGCAGGGGCTTCCTGCCGGAGGCGGCGGCACTGCTCACTCGGTGGCGTATGGAAGCATCAGTCCCCATCATCATAATCACCCTGCCCGGACGTTAAGTAATCCAACCCGGCTCCCACCCACACAAAGCATGGGGGGGGAGGGTACCCCCCACCCGGGCTGGCACAAGGGGAGGGGGGTGATCCCCTCCAAAAAAACTGAAGGTGGGGGGGGTAGGCCCCCTCCCTCAGGTCAAGAAGGGGTGGGGGGTACCCCCCCTACCCCCTCCCCCCCTTAAACCGCTAACAACCTACAGACGCCGACGAAGACTCCACGCGAAACACAGGATCACGGAAATGGAACCGTGAGGGGGGGTACCCCCCATCCGGGCCGGCACAAGGGGAGGGGGGTGATCCCCTCCAAAAAAACTGAAGGTGGGGGGGCAGGCCCCCTCTCTCAGGTCAGGAGCGGGTGGGGGGTACCCCCCCTACCCCTCCCCCCTCCCGGATTTTATCCGGAATTGTTTGCAGTGTCACATCCAGATTCATTGCCGGATTGATCCGGCACCGGTCTCCTTAGCCTTTAGGACTTACGCACGTGGATTCGACTAAAAAGATCTAAGAACTATTAATGCCCATTGAGAGTTTAGACAAACCCGGAATGGAGATCGAACCCGCGTGAATCCGCCGAAATGTACAAGCAGCGATTTTGTCAACTTTCTGATCTCGATCATCTGGACGGATGGTTCTGCGATAGTTCCGGTAGATTTTCGGATCTATAATCCTGACAACGACGGGAAAAATAAAAAATGATCATTTCAGGGATATGCTCAGGGCTGCGGATGAACGAAAGTTTCAGCCAGGGTGCGTCATCTTCGATTCATGGCATTCGAGCATCGACAACCTGAAATTAATCCGTTCTCTGAAGTGGCATTGGTGTACCTGCCTCAAATCCAACCGGTTGGTCGATCCGGATCATTCACATAACCACCCGGTTTCGGCTATTGATATCCCGCCAGAAGGACGAGTTGTACTCCTGCGCCAATACGGTTTGTCAAGGTGTTCAGGATTGATCATTCCGACGGAGACTCTGAACACCGGGCTATGGATATCCTTGATGCATCAGAATCCGACAGGAAATCCTTTTAAGGGTCTTGGATGGAATATCGACGAGTACCGTCGCGGCATTAAGCAGTGTTGCGGGATCGAGAAATGCCTGGGCCGCAAAGAGGTGGTCAGCGAGGCCATATTTTTCTGTCGTTGCTCGCTTTTCTTCGCCTCGAAACTCATCGCCTTAATACTGGTTCCAGCTGGTACACGAATCGAAACGATCAATTCATCGATCGGCGTCCTCACTTTTCATCGCTTCACCGACCTTCTAATCCCCTCATTTTTTACAGAGATTTATGACGGTTGCTCATCGCTCATACCGGATTCAACCGCGTAAGTCCCGGCATAATAACATAAGGTGCATTGCACCGGTGCATGGCGACTTTATAAATAAAAATATTATAAATTTAATTCTATTGAATTGTTGACGGGACCGTGTATACGGGCTGTTTGGAGTGGTGAATGATGAGACGTTCAGTGTTTGTTATCACAGCCGGACTTCTTTGTCTGGTACTTTTGAGTGCGGGAGTAATGGCAAAAGATAACGGTACACCGGTCTGGTTGCCCGGGTTTACTTCCGGAAACGGGATTATCCCCCTGAATGTTACGGGAAATCCGACATGTAAAGATGTAACCGGAAATACCTGTTTACAGTTCAAAATTGATGACGGGCAGTTTAGTGGTACCTACTATATCACCAGTGACAAAATCTGGTGGATTACAATAAACTCCTATACGGCCGGTGGATCTTCTGATAAATGTGTAATAAACTGGACGTCAAATTTCGATATTAAATGTGTTATTGTGAAGGGTGGCGATGCGGCGGATGTGTATAATGTGTATGCGTACGGAGGAAATGCTATAAGTGATACATCCTTAAGCACACCCATCAACTCGAAGACCAGCCAACCTGCGGGTATCAGTCACATTATCTTCTGTTACGACATGCCAACAAACAAGCCAGTCCCCGAGTTCCCCGCATTCTTTGTCCCTCTTGCCGGGATCATCGCATTGGCAGGTTTGGCAATCCTCATAGTGAAAAAATAAAAATCAAAAATTTTGTGATTTCTTTAAAAAAAATCCCCTCAAAATCTTGTTTTGGGGATTTTTGTTTGGAAGGATAATGCAACTGCTGCCACAAATGCACTCTAATGTGAGATCAAAGTAATAAGACTTCCAAACACTTTTTCTCTCGCGATTGTTATCTCCCCTCTCAATTTCTTTGATGGGGTCATCTGTTAATTGTCATTTTTTAAAAACCTCTCTCATCAGGGTCTTTACGGGGCAAGTATATTTTTTATTTTAGGCTTGCCGTGGGGGTCGCCAGCGGGGATAATATCACTCATTGCAGTCAGGGTAGGGGGCATCAACCCCTTTACCATAATCGTTTACCCCGTCGGATACTGAGCAACCCCTCCTGCCCGTAGTTCCACACTAACCGGGAGAGGGTACCCCACACCCGTACGGAACAAGGGAAAGAGGGTGCCCCCTCTTGAAAAAACATGGCAGGGGGGTGATCCCCTCCAAAAAAACAGATGGTGGGGGGGTAGGCCCCCTCCATCAGATTAAGGGGGGTATCCCCAACACTATTCCCTCGCGTGACTGCAAGAATGAGATCTCTCTGTTCAGGTACCCGGTTTATGGGAGGGTGCGCTGGACACCAGTCTCTTTTGTATCGTACCCGCCCAGTCGTTCAAGCACGTCCTTGAACTCAGGGGATCTGATCGTTTCCACAAGCGCATTTACCCGGGGGTCTGTCATATGAGAAGCGCGGATAGCAAGTTCATACCGTTCAGTTGCCACCGGAACAAATTGGAGATGGAGGGCCTGCGCCGCTGAAAAGACCCCCATGCCTGCATCTGCTTCGCCGGATTTTACTGCAAGTGCGACGGCAAGATGTGTTGTTACTTCCCGGTCATATCCGCGGATATCCAGCGGGTTGATGCCACGTTTCTGGAGTTCAAAGTCGAGCAGAATTCGCGTACCTGCACCTTTTTGCCGGTTTACGTACGTGTGGTGCACAAGATCGTCAAACCCAAGAGCGTCGCGCGAGATTACACCCTGCTGGCGTTCAGCTATACAGATCAGCACAATTTCCTGGCCGGGCATGTGCTTTTCCAGGTACGGTACATTGAAACTTCCGTCTTTTGCCAGCAGGTGCATGGGTGCAGCGTGGCACTCATCGTTCATTAGCGCGATGATGCCGCCCATGCTTCCAACGTTAGTTGAGTGGAGATTGATATTCCGGTGCCGGAGCAGGTCGCCGAGGTAGTCCAGGACCGGGTCGTGACTGCCGGTGATTAGGAGTGACTGTTCAGCGTCAGCCTGGGTTACCATGAGCGTTGCAGTGACAGGTTCTCCCTTTTCCATACCCTCAATGCCGGGCGGGATCGTGATATAGGCATTCGCCCGGACCGCACTCATCTGTACGCTTGCCCCCCGCGAAAGTGGAGAAAGTACCCAATGCTTGCCCACCATGCCGGCTGCACAGAGAACAAATTCTACAGTACCGATATCCTTATGAAGCGTGGTTGTGAGCTGTCCCTCAAGGGTTGCCGGGACGGCAGGGGGGAGACCGTAGTGCCCGAGTAGAGGGATTACAATCTCCCGCAGGATAGTAAGTGCGGAAAGTGGGTATCCCGGCATACCGATTACCGGCTTATCTAGAACGCGCCCGATAATTGCCGGTTTGCCGGGCTTTATCGCAATACCGTGAACGAGCACTTCGCCAAGCTCTGCGATTACATCAGCGGTATAGTCCCGCGTTCCGGCTGAGGAACCGGCAGAAACAATGACGATCTCGTTCTCTGTGAGCGCTTTTTTTATGGCATTGCGGATGAGCTCGGGCACATCTTTGACGATTGGGTAACGTGTGCATTGGGCTCCGGCAGAGGTCAGGATAGCTGAAGCCATTAGTGTATTGCTCTCAACGATCTGGCCCGGGGCAGGACGGGTATGGTGATCGACAAGTTCGCTGCCGGTTGGGATAAGTCCCACCCTCACACCGATCACATCCACCGTTTCAATCCCGTACGCTGCAAGAGCCCCGAGTTCATGGGGGCGGATAATGTGTCGGGAGGCGAACACCATCTCTGACTCGCCAATATCTTCCCCGGCAGGGCGGATATGCTGCCAGGGTGGTACTGCTTTTCGTATGACGTATTGTTCGTGCTCTATCCAGACATCCTCGATCATGATCACTGCGTCATATTCGGAGGGAACGATGTTGCCGGTATTGACCCGAGCCGCCTGAGCGAGCGTGACCGGGTGCTGCTCGTCTGCCCCGGCGGTGTCCACGCTTTTTACCGCAATCCCATCCATCGCGGCAAGATGGATCTCGGGAACCGAGTACCTTGCGATCACGGGCGAGGCGGTCACACGTCCCACACATTTTTCTATGGTGATCCGTTCGACTGACGGTGTACAGCAAAAAGACCGGAAAACGATGGCCTGTGCATCGGCAAGCGATTTGACGTCAAGATAGCGTTTCACCATTGCGATACCCCCGGCACGGCGCCCCGGGCAGGCAGGCCGGGCATCATATAATCTCCGTTCCCCTCCAGGCCCGGGCCCGGATGCCGGTGCAGTATCCTGCATTCAGGTAATCCACGAGTATGCGACACGATTCTCCCGTACCGAAAATATCCGTTCTTTTTTGTGATAAAGAATTGTCCTCTTCATGGATCTGGTGAAAAATCATGGGTACGCATGAATACCATTGGTGAGGGATGAGTGCCCCAGGTGGCCGGCGCGTTTCTTTTGGTAACCGCCAATCCAGTGACAGCAGATTCCTGCCGGTTAAGGATCCAATGGTTTTACACAAATAACCATCGCACCTTAACTTTTCCTGCATTTCGATCTCCTTTGTATCTCCCGAAAGTATACGCGCACCGGGTTGTCCAGCCGGATTCCAGCAGGAGCATTATCTGACGAAAGTTGAGGCACATGTTTAAATATGGATGTCCTTTTTCCGGTGTCAGCTGGCAGACCTGAAGAATCCCGCCGAAGGCAGGTTAATTAAACGTGTTAACAATTCTATGCAAACTAGCCTAAATAGTTAAATAACCTCAAAATGGTGTCAGATCTGTTGCCTTTATTAGAAGCCAGTACAAAAATTTTGTTGATACCCATGGTCAGTATAGCCGTAAATCTTATTTCAGGCAGAACTATCCAGCAGGGTGTTGCGATCGAGGGCGGAAAAGAGAAGCCCAAATATCGTGATGCTGCTGGAATTATCGAGATGGACCACGCCGATTTAAAAAAACTCGGGGCATGGAAGAATACCAATGTCAGGGTCACCAGCCCTTATGGCAGCGTTGTTGTCAAGGCGATCGAGACCAGCCAGGGGCCGCACCCGGGTGTCGCATTTATCCCGATGGGTCCGTGGGCAAATTCCATTATTGATCCGAACACCTACTCAACGGGGATGCCAACGTTTAAAGGAACTCCTGTGACACTGGAAGTCGCGGTCAACGAGCCTATCCTTCTCGGTATCGAACTTGTACAAAAACTGTGCGGGGTGAAAACAGCATGACCAAGACTATAACCGATGTAGTATGCCCTTTCTGCGGAACACTCTGTGATGATATTGAAGTGATTGTTTCCGATGACGGCAAGAAACTCCTCGAAGTCGACAATGCCTGCGTAATCGGGACAGAAAAGTTCCTGCACTCCCAATCATCTGACCGAATCACCCGTCCGCGGATGCACCAGGAAGACGGATCATGGAAGGAGATCTCCTACGATGAGGCTGTTGAATACACCGCCCAGATGCTCGCAAAGGCTAAAAAGCCGCTCATGTTCGGCTGGTCTTCAACCAACTGCGAGGCCCAGAGCGTAGGTAACGAGATTGCCGAAATGAGCCGGGCATGCTGTGACAATACCGCTGCAACCTGCCACGGCACGTCCCTGATTGCAATTCAGGATGTCGGTCTTCCTTCCTGTACTCTCGGGGAAATCAAGAACCGTGCGGACAGGATTATCTTCTGGGGCTGCAACCCGGCACATGCCCATCCCCGGCACATGTCCCGGTACTCTATCTTTCCTCGCGGTTTTTTTACCGGCAAGGGACAGATGAGCCGCAAGCTGATTGTTGTTGATCCCCGTGTCACCGACACCGCCAAGATGGCTGACATGCACCTTCAGGTGGCACAGGGCCAAGACTACGAACTTCTGGACGCACTTCGCGTTGCCTTAAAGGGTGAATGGCTCCCTGATGAAGTTGCCGGCATTCCCCGTGAGAAGATCCGCGAGGCTGCTGATATCCTGAAAAGTGGCCGGTTCGGCATCATCTTCTTTGGCATGGGTGTCACCCAGACGCTCGGCAAGAACCACAACATCGACGCGGCAATTGCCGTCACCAAGGACCTAAACGATTACACGAAATTCTCGATCATGCCGATGCGGGGCCACTATAATGTCACTGGCTCCGGTGAAGTCTTCGCATGGCAGTTCGGGTTCCCCTATGCGGTCGATCTCACCCGCGGCTTTGCCCGCTACAACCCGGGCGACACAAGTACAATCGACCTCCTCACCCGTGGAGAAATCGACGCCATGTTAACCATCGGCAGCGACCCGGGCGCGCACTTCCCGATCAGCGCTGTCAAGCCAATCGCGAAGATGCCGTCAGTCTGTATCGATCCCCACCTGACCCCGACCTCCGGTGTCTCAAAACTCCATGTCCCGGTCGCTTTCAACGGTGTCGAAACCGGTGGCAACTGCTACCGCATGGACAACGTGCCAATTGACTGCCGCAAGGTAGTTGAGCCCCCGGAGGGGATGCTCACGGATGAAGAGTTCCTGATAAAAGTCCGGGACCGCCTGAAACAACTCAAGGGGGCGGCATAACCATGTCAGAATACATCATTAAGAACGGTCATGTCTTTGACCCGGTCCAGGGTATCAAAGGCGACAAGAAGGATATCTCGATTAAGGATGGAAAGATAGTCGACAAGGTCAGCTCCTCGGCAAAGGTTATCGATGCCAGGGACAAGACCGTCATGGCCGGCGCCGTGGAGATCCATGCCCATATCGCAGGCCCCAAGGTCAATCTCGGCCGCATCTACCGGCCTGAAGACAAGCTCTTCAGCTGCACACCAACCCATGGCATGGAGCGGATGGGTGGCGGGGCATCGATCCCGACCACGTTCAAGACCGGCTACGAGTATGCAAAGATGGGCTACACCACCGCGATGGAAGCCGCGATGCCCCCGCTTTTCTCACGCCATGTTCACGAGGAGATTCGCGACACGCCCATCATCGATGAAGGTGCCTTCCCGGTATTCGGGAACAACTGGTTTGTGATGGAGTACCTGAAAAATGGCGAAGTTGAGAACACCGCCGCTTACATCGCATGGCTGCTCCGCGCAACGAAGGGATACGCTGTCAAGGTAGTCAACCCGGGTGGCACGGAAGCCTGGCACTGGGGGCTCAACTGTCTGTCAGTCAATGATCCGGTGCCATATTTTGACATCACCCCCGCAGAAATTATCAAAGGTCTTATTGAGGCTAACGAATACCTCGGCCTCCCTCACTCGATGCATATCCACCCGAACAATCTCGGAAACCCGGGCAACTACACGACAACGCTCGATACCCTGAAAATCGCGCAGGGCATGCAACCAAAGAACAAATTCGGCCGCGAACAGGTTATGCACCTCACTCATACGCAGTTCCACTCGTATGGCGGGGACTCGTGGGGCAACTTCGAGTCCAAGGCAAAAGAGGTCATGGACTACATCAACAAGAACAAGAACATCACGGTGGATACCGGGAACGTTACTCTCGATGAGACCACGACCATGACGGCGGATGGCCCCTTCGAACACCACCTCACCGGCCTCAACCACCTTAAGTGGGCCAATGTCGATGTGGAACTGGAGACCGCTGCCGGGGTCGTACCGTATATCTACAGCCCCAACATCTCGGTCTGCGCAATCCAGTGGGCAATCGGTCTTGAACTTGCACTCTATGCAAAGGACCCGATGCGCTGTTTCATCACTACTGACCACCCGAATGCAGGTCCGTTTACCCGGTACCCGCGTGTCATCAAGTGGCTGATGTCGAAGAAGGCGCGTGAGACACAGATTAACGCGTTCAAGCATAAGGACAAGGTGCTCTCCCAGACGGGTATTGGCGCAATGGACCGCGAGATCTCGCTCTACGAAATTGCGGCAATGACCCGTGCCGGTCCGGCCCGTTCTCTTGGTCTGACTGCCATATGCGGTGGCCTGAAGCCCGGCATGGACGCGGATGTTGTAGTCTACAACCTCAACCCGGAGAAACCTGTTGGGAATCCCGACCAGATCGAGACCGCATTCTCGCGTGCAGCCCATGTCTTCAAGAGCGGCGTTGAGGTTGTGAAAGATGGCGAGATTGTCAGTTCCGGCAATAAGCGCACCCTCTGGGTGAACGCAAAGGTCAACGACAATCCTCAGGTCATGCGCGACATCACCGAGAAGTTCCTGAAATACTACAGCGTTACGCAGAACAACTACGAAGCGCTCGGGCACACATTTGTCCCGAACCCGTATGCGCTTGATGTTGATGCAACTACTTAAGTGAGGTGTGAAGAGATGGAAACAGTTACTATAAAAATGAAAAACGTCCCTGCACTCTATCTTGAAGCCGACAACGTATCCCCTGATATTTTCGCAGGAAAGACTGCAACACAGATCGCAGATCTTCACGTATATGAGGGTAACACTACCGGCAAACTGGGTGACTACTTTGAAGTGAGCGGTAATGCAGCTGCAACCGCAGCTGACACGAAGATCGTGGTCAAAGGCGATGTCACAAGGGTCAAGTACATTGGCATGAAGATGAGCGCCGGGGAAATTGTTGTCGAAGGCAGCGCCGACCAGTATGTTGGTGCATGGATGACCGGTGGCAAAATAACGGTAAACGGCAATGTCCAGGCCTTTGCCGCGACCGCTATGAGAGGCGGAGAGCTCGTTATCGAAGGCAATGCGGGCAACTACCTTGGCGCTGCCTATCGTGGAGACTGGCGTGGCATGTCCAAGGGTACGATCCACGTCAAGGGCAATGCCGGCAGCGATATCGGAATGTATATGACCGGAGGAGAGATGGTCATTGACGGCAACGTCGACGTTCACGTAGCCACTCATGCCGAAGGCGGCCGCGTTGTTATCAAGGGCAATGCAAAGAGCAAGGTAGGCGGCCAGATGGTTGACGGAAACATCTTCATCTTTGGTACTATCGATATCATGATGCCGGGGTTCAAGTATGTCGACACCGTTGAACAGGAAGTTGCCGGTGTCAAGGCGAAGTTTGCCCACTTCATCGGTGACATCGGTGAACGGCATAAAACCAAGAAGGGACAGGTTGTTTACGGTAACCTGTATACCCGTGTATAATTTTTTAAGGCGTTTTTAGTATAGAGAACGACAGTTTTATCTTCCGGATTAATGGGAGATACGGATCCTGTCAGAGAAAAATAATTCCCTCAGGTCCTCGTACGATTCCGGAAGAAACCGATCTTACAATTCGGCCGGGTTCAATAATGCCCTGCATCATGTCGAGCAACACCCGATTTGTTCAAAATATCCTGCCCGGGTGGCAAGACCGATAATTTCTTTTTTGCAGACAAAACACGCGGTCTTCGGTTCCGGGATTTTTTTAGTTTCTTGTAGTCATTTGCCTGGACACTGCGGAGCGGGTGCACGTTTGCTGCAGGTGCAGCAAACGAACCCCCTGTCCTTGTTATTCCTGCAGTTGTTGTCACTTCCCATGATCCGGACCTCTAAAAAAACGGGATCGCGACCCCATGCGTCTGGTCGAGCAGATGTTCCCGGATCGCCCGGCAAGAGAGAAATTTTGTTGTCTTATCCGACTGCATCCCCGGCTTCTCTCTCTTTTCTGCATCCTCTGATCAAGCCGTATTTCCCCAGTATCCCCTCACAGACCTGATCCAATCCGGGCCCGATTTGAGCCCCGATTGCCCCCTGATCATCCTGAAAGGAGCCTGTATCGGGCTCCGTTTAGTCAAGTCCTCAAATCTGGCTTATTTTTGAAATCGGACGAATTAAAACGATCTCATAGCGTGATTTTAAGGCCAGATCTGTGGCCCGTATGTGTTTTTTGTTGATGAAGAAAATAAAGGCCGTCACAGGGCTGGTATTGCGTTGTGAGGGGTATTATATGGGGCTTAATTTGAGCTTATTTTCGTAAACGGGGCAAATATATTGGTGCATTTTCGGTCAGAGCAAAACGGACAGTATTACGGGGAATTTTCGGAAGCCATATGAGGTTTTTTCTCTCATGTATCCTCATGCCGGAGGAATGCTGCTATAGGTGAACCCCGGATATCTGCCTGTGGACGCATCATCAGGTATTGCTTCTGTGTGTTTTTCATCGAATATTCCATGTCATAGTCGTTTTTCATTCCGTTAGAGAACGTAACGGGGTCAACGATACGGAAGGATGAGAAGAGATCCACGCCAGCATCGAAGAAGGCATCCGGGATAAGCGAGGCGCCCGTACCATAGATCCCGACGAGACGGGCATTTTTAGCTACAGACAGAAGCCGGCTGAAACTATTGTCAACAAGCGTCGAGGTACTAAGAAGCACTATATCGGCGCTGCCAAAAATTTTCTCGCTTCCGGGTTCTGTATGGTAGACGATATTATTTGGCAATCTGTAATTTTCTTTATCAATGGTGATAGTCTCAAAGGTCTCGGGGAAGTTGAGGTTTATCACATGAAGTTCGCGGCACCATGTGTGGAGCGCTGAGATCTGGTTTCCGTATCCGGTGACTGCCACAATCTCGTCAAGGTTGACAATGTGGGAGATTGCCGGGTAATTCTGGACAAACTCGTCGTTTGTTTTCCAGCACTCCGAGAGGTAACCTCGTTTCCGAATCCCGTTACACCCGAGAAATTTTTGGGATAACGCACTTAATGCAGCAATACCAATCGCCCTTTTGAGGAGATCCTGCGATGCAATCCCCGTTTCGGCGAGATCGAAAAGAGGTTTTCCGATACAGGAATGGAGATACGGAATTAGTTTCTGCCCGTCCGTTCCATAAAAGGAGTTAGTCCCGGTAAAATTGGTGGCAATGCCGCACTCATCGCGTGAACTGTTGATGGCAATCCATCTGGGTTTTATAGCAATGCTCGAAAGTTTTCCCTGCCGAACACGATTTTCACGATATAACTCGTGCAACCGGTCAAGAGTAGCGGTAAGGACATTATCTCCATGTCGTGTGGGTTGTACCATATCCTCATCCCGGGTAAATATTGATTCTAGTAGTTCTACCCCTGATGATATTACCCTGTTGAAATTTTGTTGATTTCGTGTCAGTAAATTAAATGAGGGAAATAAACCGGCTTCCCAGTTAAGGTCAGATCAGTGCCGCAAACTTTTGACAAATTTGGGATGCGTCTGAAAATGTGCAAAGGAGGCAGATTTACAAAAAACCTTCAACCGGTATTAAGATTTGTGTAATGAATAAAAAATATCCGGCAATTACATCCTCTTTAATAATTCTGCTTTCTTCGTCTCAAATTCGTGCTCTGTAATTATTCCCGCATCCCGTAATTCTGCTAATTTTTTAATGAGATCCGGTATTGATTCAACGGAGGGAATTGCGTGCTCGCGATTTTTTTCGGGTTGTTTTGCGAGAGGAATTTCTCTCATGGTGTTGCCTTGAGAATCCGTCGTTATGTTTGTAGGATCAGGATCATTTACCCGGATTATCGCGCCGGGTAGATTGTCTGTAACTTTTTCATCCTCTTTTGCTTTTCCGGGAGGATCAGTCATATTCTCGTCGTCCTGAACGTATTCTATAATGGCAGAGGATGCTTTGTGTGGTACTCCTGATTCACCTGTCACAATACCGGTATTCCCCCGGTCGTAAATTTTTTTCAGGTAAGAAACCTGCTCCGCTTCGTGGCGTGCCTGTTGGGAAATAAATTGTGTGAGAATTCTCTGTGCGTTCCCTGGATCGGGTATTCCATAGAGACAGTCTAGGGGAAATCGTGATGCCTCTTCACGGCCTTTTCCAAACATGATCCCTCCACCAAAATTGTCCTTCTGCCCGGTCGCACCAATTCCCCGAAAAGATGTTTCTTCACCCCATCGCGTGCTGCTGATGGGAATAACCGTTCCAAAATTATAACGGGTACCAAGAAAATTCTGCTCAAGCACTACCCTGCCAATCTGGGAATGAGGAATAAGATGTTCCTGTTTTTTAAAGAGTCCTCCACGATATGATACCCCTATATCGGTAATCGTATAGTGAATCGATTTCCTGAACTTTTCGAGCCATATAAGGACAATTAATGTTGCGATAATACTGAACGGCTGGACAAGAAATGCGATCCATTCCAGATACCGCAGGAAATTATCCTGTACAACTCCTGTCCCGGTTACTATAACGAGCAGAAGTCCGACAATACCACTCAGGACCAGTGTCAATGCGACTCCGGTCCACATTTCGGCAATTCTCAGAGACCATCCGATGGCAGCAAAAATAACGAAAATTCCCACAGGGGCGATCATCAGGACCGTGACATTTGTTCCGTATGAGACAGAAGAACCAATATTAGTCATCGAATCCGGGAGTAACAAACTCATTTCCGTGGAGGATAATGTACTATTCATTGGGCTGCTTATTGCGCTCGTTACTGCCACAGAAAAGATACGGGTAATGATATCCAGGAAATATCGTGCAATTATTGAGACCAAAACCAGAATGCAGGGGGTGAAGGCCAGAAAATATTTGAATACAAAACTCTTTTTTTCCGGGCCTGATATGAGCAGGACATGGTCCGTGCCTTCTCCTTGTCCGTGATTTGTATCGTTTTGGAACGATTGAACAATTTCATCTGTTTTCATTTTTTTCTATCGATTTATAATAGAGAAAACGATACGAAATATATTCCGATTTGATTGGCGGTACTCATATCCTGCAATCATTTGATACACTGTCGAAATACCGGGAATTTTCGAAAATAACAATCATACTTTCTCTCAGTACTGACATACAATTTGTAGAACTCTTTTTAATTTTGCATTAAAACCCGATAGAAGAGAGCAGACATACTTCGGTATACTGTGGCCGGGTTAATATCCCGGGGTTTTTACTAAATTTTATAACCAATTATAAAATATTATTGAAAAACAAGGTTTCTGCAAGAATCAAATCTCCTTAATGGCAGCCTCCCGCGAATACGAGACGATCTGTTTTTTCTGGACTGGCAGAAATCATATATGTACACGATAAGGAAGTCCTGCCTTGACAACAACACGCCATACTCCCGGAAATGTGCCTCGTATAATCTGCCTCCTGCTGCTGGTAATCGTAATCAGCATTCCCAGCGCAGCAGCGGTAAACCTTATCCCTGGAAGTTCAGGGTCAGCCTCAATATCGCAGGGAGACCCGGTCTATATCCGGGGCATTGCCACTGGTCACCCTCAGGTGGGGCTCCAGATCTGGTTTATCGGGCATAATTTCGTTAAGATCTCAAACGTTCAGGTAAATGACGATAATTCCTACAAATACGAACTTAAAAAAGCCGATACTGCAAACCTTGCATCCGGCCAGTATTTTGTGCTGATCCAGCACCCGATGATGAACGGCCAGTTCGATGTTACCTATGATGCCTCTTCAGGAACCGTAAACGATGCCCGGACCGGTAAAGCGCTCTACAAGTTGACAGGCAGCGAAAGCCTTCAGAGTACTGATGCCGCAACAGCGCTGATGCAGGCCATCGGCAGCCAGAATATTGATGACACATTTGCCTCGGTCTCATTTTATGTCAGTCCGCCGACGGTAGCGTTCAACCAAATCGGTGACAAATCCCCGGGAGACAAGTTCACTATCAATGGGACGACCAACCTTGCTGCTGGTGACGATCTCATGGTTGAGATCTATTCATCATCATTTGTTCCGACATCAAAAACCCAATCTTCCGGATTTTCCGGTGTAAGTGGTATGGTTAAGGTGGTATCCGGCAGCGGCGGGATGAATGCCTGGTCGTTTGATGTAGATACCTCTACATTTGCGCCGGACGAGTACCTGGTGAAGGTATCCGGAGTCCAACAGGATGTGACTGCGTCAAGCCGGTTCAATGTGCTGTGCGGCGGATCCGGGGGTACCTGTGGTGTCCCTCTGATGACCTCCACAGTCACCACGGTTCCAACAGTAACCACAACCCCCGTTATCACGACTCTTTCGGATACCCCGGTAATGTCCTCTACAACGATCCCTGCAACGACCCAGTCCGCACCAGTGCCGGTGGCCATATGTCTGGGTAGCATCACCCTGGTGTTTTTGATCCGCAGGTATACATAAAAACAGGAATGGTTACCAGCCAAGAAACAGGGTTTTTGACTGGGTGTAACTATCGAGTGCCTTTGAGCCGTTCTCACGGCCAATCCCACTCTCGTTTGTCCCGCCGAATGGCACTTCCGGGGGAACTGTAAGATGACGGTTGACCCAGATAATCCCGGCGTTTACTTCCTGGTATACTTGTTTTACCGTTGATAAGTCTTTGGTCCAGACCGATGCGCCAAGGCCGTACTTTGAACGATTAGCCTCATGGATTGCTCCGTCGAGATCCGGTACGGTCACAACCGGCAGGACGGGTCCGAAGATCTCATTGTTGAGGAGCGCTGCATCAGGTGCAACATCGGTGATCAGGGTTGGTTTATAGAAAAATCCCTGTTCGTATCCTGGCCCTGTCAACGGACATCCCCCCGTAAGTATTGTTCCCTCATCGCGCCCGGTCGTTTCACGGACTACGGTATCAATTCTTCCGAGTTGTTCTCTGCTGTTGAGCGGTCCCATGTCCATATCATGGGAGAGGCCGTTTCCGACATTTAGGCCTTCAGTTTTCACGGTGAGCAGGCGCATAAATTCTTCTGCGATCTTCTCATGCAGGTATAATCTTTTGACTGCAGTACAAATCTGGCCGGCATTATAGAACCGACCCCGAAGCGCCCCTTCAACGGCTTTTGGAATATCTGCATCAGCCATGACGATCATTGGGTCAGATCCCCCCAGTTCCAGTGTCAGAATTTTAAGATGGTCCCGCGTCATCTCCCGGATCCGTTGACCGGTTTCGCAATTCCCCGTGAATGATATCTTTCTGACCCGGGGGTGTTTTACTAGTGCCGCCCCCGCATTTTCGCCCGTGCCGGTCACAATATTAAGCACGCCACCTGGCAGGCCTGCATCCTGGATCAGTCCCGCGATCCGGAGATTCGTAAGCGGGGTTGTGGACGCCGGTTTTAAAACAAGGGTATTCCCTGCAAGGAGAGCCGGTCCTACTTTCCAGCCCATAATAATCACCGGCATATTCCAGGGGATGATCGCGCCACATACTCCGAGCGGGACGCGGGTTA